>Ga0247774_1001163_pt1 | contig 13371 bp, 7 predicted proteins | sample UWRJL001104B6_FD_179933 | JGI IMG/M metagenome (GOLD analysis project Ga0247774, IMG submission 179933) | Plant litter microbial communities from Arlington Agricultural Research Station in Wisconsin, United States - UWRJ-L001-104B-6 | ecosystem: Environmental > Terrestrial > Plant litter >... | reverse complement strand
AGCCTCGAACCAAACTCCATTGGCATCATTAGTCAAACCTTGTGTGTTGAGACCCCTACAGGCCCCAACCTACTTCAATGGTTTTAGGCCCTTGAAGGTCGGATCAATTCACCTGCATGTCAGCCGACACAAACCGTGCTTTAGCACGAGGAACGTTGATCGACTTGGAGTGATGCAAGCCGATCATGATCAAAACAGCCTGCTCCGGCCTCTGTAACGAATCACTCGTCTCTGAGTCAGCAATGCCGCCCACATGCTGGGTTTGACAAGTCTATATTTTCTCCCACCATGCAGCCTCGGTTACTCCAACACGCACCCCGTATTTGCTTTGCATAGGATATGTATGGGCCGATACTCATAGTAGTCCAGCACTGCCAAGTAAGAAACGACGAGCCGATCCCAAAGCCGTGGTTCGCGGCTCGAAGTATCGAATGGGTTTCTGGAAACCAAGCATTTTCTTCTTCTTTTTATTCATGCGCAAAATCGGCAAAGAAAACCGGGGTTGAAGTGCGAATCGAGGTTCATTAGACGAGAGGTCGTCCAAGTTCCTTATCAGTAATCCGATTTTCAAACGTCACATCTTGGGCGAGGCTGTCCACTGACGGTGTCGTGGGCGGCTCTGTGCCCAAGTGGACCGGTACGAATAGTATTCTGAACACCAATCAAAGTCGTTTGTGTTTCTTAGTTGCGCAAATGAAGCCTACAAGTCTCGCAAATCTCGAAAATTTCAAGCAACGTGCCATCATCGCAGAACACGCGGGAAAGCTTGTTCTAGCGGTGAGTTGGGTCCCTCGGCGGATGCTCTGGGTCCCGATGTTAGTGCCGCACATTGTTTCTCAATTGCCGGCGCGGCGTCTGCAGCACCAGCAGTGAGCGCGGCAGTCGCTAGGAATGGCAACTTGAAGCCCGAGCAGCGATCCCGTCCCTGCTACCCTGCCCACACTCGGATCGAACGGCACCTGCAATGCACCGAAAAACGACGGGATGCAACGAAACGCTGTGCCTGCCACCTAGGGTGCTAAGGATCCTAGCAACTTGGCTCCCAGTAAAATATCCAGACTGGGAAGGCCTGCGTCGCGAGGAAAAATTTTCTTCTTCGCCTTTTTTTCTCGTTCTGTGGAAGCAGCAAAGGGTCTGAGCGAGGACGATATTATCCGCATGTCTGCCTTCGGATCCTGGGACCGCGGCCGAGCTGAACTGCCCTCCATGAAAGCAAACCGAGCACTCCTCATGAATAGCCGGCGCTGTTTCGCGTTCATTGGTGGAGGTGGGACACTGCCGCTCTACGACAACAGATTCCATACTTTACCGATGAGGTTACCTATGGAAATGTTTGGTTCAGCAACGCTGCCAGCCGCGTTCTTCTGCCTCCATCTATGGGACAATGGTCAGGATGCTGCTGATCGTCTGAAGCACTTCGGCATTCGAAGTACGGAGTATGTATTTTGTGAGGCTGCTCTTGTCTGGCCCTATCAGTGCTGAATTTCTTATGGGGGATCGTTGGCGTTGTTTCAAAACGCGTCTATCAGCTGGGTGATATCCTGAGCTCGAGCCTCATATCCCTTGGTGCATATTAGAGATGAGATCCAGCCGTGCCAGCCTCCAAGACCAAATGCAACCCTGCCTTGGCGCGTCCCTCACTTTCGTCGAGGGTCTTGCGCAACAATGTCAGGGCGCTTTGCCGCCTGGTAAACAACCAAAGAACCCGGACGCCAAGGCTTAAGCAGACTTCAATATTGCTAACAAGAAGCGTGGTCTTCGACACGGACAAGGTCCGCGAATGGAGTCGAGCGACAATTGCCTTTTCAATTTGTCAATTGGGTTCGCCTGCTCTAACCGGAACGGAAACCTACAGATGCTCCGCGCAGCGTAGGCCGCGAACTTGTAAGTGGCCGTTCTGCCTCTGCCAGCTGCGGCTACAGCGCGCATCCTCGATGGGGATGTGAGGTGGCTGGGTGCAATTATCTGCAAGTTCCGGGATCGGATTGTGCACTTTCGGGAGGCGATCATGAAGAGGCCCGAGATCCTTGGTTGTAGGCGCACAAGTGCTACCTTGTTCCGGAACCGCTACTGAACCGAGGATGCGCGAAGGCGCTTGCTGCGGCCTTGCCAGGGACGTTGAAAAGGCCGCATGTCGAGCAGAAATCGCTCAAGAACTGACGACATTCTGAAGCACCCGCGCTGCAGTTTAGCGTGGCAACCGAGACAATTATTTTCAGATCCGAAAATGCCCGTCAGCAGGAACAGGCTCGAGACTCCAGTCGCAGTACACTAAATGCAGAGTCCGCCATTGGACGGCTAACTGCATGGAAGATGGAGGACGAGATGCGGCCGCAACCGTCGCCATTTTAGCCTCACTGGCGTCCGATCTGGGCGAGCCCTGACGGTCAGTTAATACCGCGAGTGTCGGTGTGGCCTGTTCCTTCGTAGCCTGCTTGTATCTTACTCGGCGGGCTTTCTCCGATGAGCAACGTATCCGGGGCGTTAGAATCGGCGAAAGCGGACCAACATCCAGTGTCTGCAGTTGTTGCCGACGGGGCGGACGGGCTGGAATTGGCTTTCGGCCTTGGCGAAGCCTGAAACTCAGAGGCTTCTGCAACGAGTTGGATTCGAGGGAAGCTGATGGATTACTGAACGCCATATGGTGGTAGTATTACTTTGAGGCCAAGTTGATCGTTGAGGAATTCAATGAGGTATCCCTTGCCTTTCTAGTTCGACTGCCCTTGCTGTCAAGGAAGACAGGTATTCGTAAATACGACGGTGGTGACCCATGAACTCAAGACAGGCCAGCTTAGTAGCGCGTCAGTAGAATTCCAGCACTCACAGGCGCAAGAGGTCAATTGTTGTGAGAAGTTGAGCGCAGAAGCTGCAAATTTCGCTTGGCACAGTGTCTAAACGGAGTACAAGCCCTATTCGGCCCAACTTTCAGATTGGCGCCTTCCAGGCTTGATTTTTTTTTGCGCCTACGATAAGAGACGAGGCGGTCGATTGGCACGCAGGTTCGAAATGTGGGATGGACTGCGGGCCTTGAGGATTGACCACTTAGAGGGACGCAATGGTGCAGGGGTGATGGATGCTGATCGCAACCCTGCTCCTCTCATCAAGGTGCCAAGCTGCCAAGCTGCTTGGCGCGGAGGAAATTTCATTCCTCAAGAGGAAATTTCGAGACGTGTCCGCGTTTTCTGCAATATTTTTTTTGAAGGTTATTGGACATGATATACGTCAATTGATCTCCATTCGTCGAGAAATGAGAGTTGAAAGAGGTAATAATATGACACGTTTCATGTCGAGATACTAATGACCGAGGTCCTTTCGGTTTTTGACCGCCAGAGATTTCCGCGGCCGATGTCGTCATTTTTGCCCCTTCGGGCATCGAGCAGATCCGCCGTCAACGCTCTCCACTAAATCCAACCGATACCGAAGCCAAGTTGCTTCGTCGGTCCAGCAGTGGTGCTCCTGCCATTGTTCTGTGTGCAATTGAGCAAAAAATCACGCACCATCACCTTTCCATCATTCCAGCAAACAGTTGACCGGAGCACGGCCAACCCTGGTCGTGCATGCAGGCTTGCTGCGATCTCCGCAAAGCGGTTGGAAATGCCAAGAGTAGTACTACTCCCAGTACCAAAAACAGGCGAAATACCCCGCAGCCGCCACAGAGTCATGAGTAAACGAAACAAAACGTTCAGAGGGGTTTGTCTTGGCAATAAGACGACGGCCGGAAATCAAAAGCCTGAAGCAAGTCGGAACGCTCCAGTACCGAATTCTTCCGGAAAATTCCACACGGTTGTGTTCTCTCGGCCTTGCCGCGCGACTTCCACGTGTTTGTCGCCTCTGTCCAGCATTGCTGTCCAGTTTGAACATCAGATAATTTTTTCAAGTTATCTGCCATCCCATTCGTGTAGAGCGCACGTCGTATGAGACAATGAGGGATCATAACAGCCCGGCGGGAAATTTCGCTGCCCGCGGCGAGGTACGAAAAACACGAACTGAAGAGATAACAAATAGGTCTCAGTGTCAGGACAGAGCGGGACTCCCCGGCTCAGAAGCCACCAGCCAAGCCAACAAGGTAACTTTTTGGTGGGTCGTTAAATTTGGCGGCTCCCGCACTGTGCAAATGATCCAAGCCTTGCGCCCGGGAGGTATTCGCGCAATATCTTCCGTGCTGATGTACGAAGGTACTTCTTGAGTGGGGACTTAGAATGGAGCATGGATCGAGCAAGGATGGGAGTGCAGAACGGAAGGCGTTGTACCTGGAGGGTACCTGTGGAGCTTTCCTCGTCTTTAGGCCGACAATTGGCGCTTTTGGGTTGGTTCCCACCCCAGACGTACCCTGCCAATTGACGAACCCATGACTTCGGCGTGCTCGCCATCTGCAGGTGGAACCAGGGCTCGGATTGGACGGGCTGGGGAGCTCTTGTAAAAACTTGCCGATTTCGAAATTCGACGGGAAAGCTGCCCATGCTGGCTGCCCGTCTGCAATCTGCAGCCCGCTGCTACCGAGCTGTATGTGCTTAGCGTTGCTGCCAATGCTCTGAGCTCGGCCGGGATCACTCCTCCAGTCACTCGGTGCTACGTTCTGGAGGTGACTGGTTCTATTTTGTCAAGAGGGAGCAACCGACGTGCACACCCACCTGCCATTGGCACGGCCAGAGCGTCAGCGCAAGCTTCTGCCCTACTCCGAATCGCTGGTGGCGGCTTGGTTTAAATTCCTCACACGCCCGGCTTGCCCTATAGCTCCTCTTCTCTCCTCCCTCTCATCACCCACGAAGGCTTCCAGTTTCCCCGTGACCTGGCCCTCAAATTTCGTGTGGTGGTGAATAAAAGTCCGCAACACGTCGGCCTTCCTTCTCTCCAACCTCATTCCGTCGACAGACACCCTACCCCTCTTACATTCTCCCCGTCGCATTGGGCAAAACAAACGCGTCTTTTCGCGCCTTGCTCACGGTCAGCTCGCGCAGACTGTCCAATTGACTGCTTTTGGGACAAACTAGTCCAAAAGTGGTTGCGACCCTTTGCCTCGGCTTTTAGCAGCTGTGGTATCGATTGGACCTTGGTAAAGCTCTCGCACCCTTCTGCCCACCAGATCAAGCGTCACGAGCTTCGGTAGAGCTTATCTACGACCTGCCCGCCATGGCTGACGCTTCGGCTTCGGGCCACCGCACGTACGACGAGAAGGACACAAAACCCTTGGAGCCTAAGACGGAAGCCACCGCTCCAAAGACGGAAGAAGACGAGGACGAAGATGAGGATCTCGACGCCCTGATCGAGGAGCTCGAAAGCCAGGATGGGCATGATCTGGAAGACGAGGAGGAGGACACGCCCGGTGGGGGTCGTTCGGTTCCCGAGGATCTTCTTCAGACGTCGACCATCACGGGTTTGACGGCGGATGAGGTTATTCAGCGCCGGAGGAAGTATGGTCTCAATGCCATGAAAGAAGAACGGGTGAGTCTGTCCTTGTTATTTTTCCCCCCGCACTGGCCACGCCTACTTGTCGCCAGTGATGGGCGAAAAGCGACGGCGTTATGCTGACAGGCGCAAATTAGGAAAACCTGATCCTTAAGTTCTTCGGCTACTTTGTTGGTCCCATTCAATTCGTCATGGAGGCCGCTGCAGTTCTCGCAGCCGGTCTGGAGGACTGGGTCGATTTTGGTGTTATTTGCGCCTTGCTTCTGCTTAACGCCGTCGTCGGCTTCGTCCAGGAATTCCAAGCTGGTTCTATCGTCGAGGAATTGAAGAAGACGCTCGCTCTCAAGGCGGTTGTTCTTCGTGATGGGACCCTGAAGGAGGTCGAGGCACCCGAAGTGGTGCCTGGCGATATTCTCCAAGTCGAAGGTAAGTACATGCAGAGATGCGAAGAGTGAGGAGGGGGGGGGTGCTAGGAGCTTGAACTAACAGTTTTAAATAACAGAGGGCACCATTATCCCCGCCGACGGTCGCATTGTCACAGAAGACGCCTTCCTCCAGGTTGATCAGTCAGCCATCACGGGCGAGTCGCTTGCTGTGGATAAGCACAAGAACGATCATTGCTATGCCTCGTCGGCCGTGAAGCGTGGCGAAGCTTTCATCATTGTCACTGCCACCGGCGACAATACGTTCGTCGGTCGAGCCGCTGCCCTCGTCTCGCAGGCTTCGGGCGGCACAGGTCACTTCACCGAGGTGCTGAACGGCATTGGAACTGTGCTGCTTATTCTCGTCATCTTCACCAACCTGGTTGTCTGGGTCAGCGCCTTTTACCGAAGCGTCGGCATCGTCGACATCTTGGAATTCACCCTTGCCATCACGATCATTGGTGTTCCCGTTGGTCTGCCGGCTGTCGTCACCACCACCATGGCCGTCGGCGCTGCATACCTTGCTAAGAAGAAGGCCATCGTGCAGAAGCTGTCGGCTATTGAGTCCCTTGCTGGTGTCGAAATTCTCTGCTCGGACAAGACGGGTACCCTTACCAAGAACAAGCTGTCACTCGCGGAACCGTTCACGGTACCGGGCGTCGATCCCGATGACCTCATGCTCACTGCCTGCCTCGCTGCCTCGCGCAAGAAGAAGGGTATTGACGCCATCGACAAGGCCTTCCTGAAGGCTCTTAAGTTCTATCCCCGTGCCAAGAGCGTTCTCAGCAAGTATAAGATCATCGACTTCCACCCGTTCGATCCAGTCTCCAAGAAGGTTGTCGCCGTTGTCGAGTCGCCCCAGGGTGAGCGCATTACTTGTGTCAAGGGTGCGCCGCTCTTCGTCTTGAAGACGGTCGAGGAGGACCACCCCATTCCCGAGGATATCGATGCTGCCTACAAGAACAAGGTTGCCGAGTTCGCCACGCGTGGCTTCCGATCTCTTGGCGTAGCACGCAGGCGAGGCGAGGGTTCGTGGGAGATTCTCGGTATCATGCCCTGCAGCGATCCTCCCCGCCACGACACTGCCCGCACCATTAACGAAGCCAAGCGCCTGGGTCTTTCCATCAAGATGTTGACTGGTGATGCCGTCGGCATTGCCAGGGAAACGTCGCGCCAGCTTGGCCTTGGTACCAACGTCTACAACGCCGAGCGTCTTGGTCTTGGCGGCGGCGGTGACATGCCCGGATCCGAGGTGTACGATTTCGTCGAGGCTGCCGATGGTTTCGCCGAAGTCTTCCCCCAGCACAAGTACAATGTGGTTGAGATTCTTCAGCAGCGTGGCTACCTGGTTGCCATGACGGGTGACGGTGTCAACGATGCGCCGTCGCTCAAGAAGGCGGATACCGGTATTGCCGTCGAGGGTGCATCAGATGCCGCCCGCTCGGCCGCCGACATCGTCTTCCTGGCTCCCGGTCTTGGTGCCATCATCGACGCTCTCAAGACGTCGCGTCAGATTTTCCACCGCATGTACGCCTACGTTGTCTACCGTATCGCTTTGTCGATTCACCTGGAAATCTTCCTCGGCCTCTGGATTGCCATTCTCAACAGGTCTCTCAACATTGAGCTGGTCGTCTTCATTGCCATTTTCGCCGATATTGCCACGCTTGCCATTGCCTACGACAATGCTCCCTACTCGATGACGCCCGTCAAGTGGAACCTGCCCAAGCTCTGGGGCATGTCGGTCCTCCTCGGCGTTGTTCTTGCCGTCGGTACCTGGATTACGGTCACGACCATGTATGCCTCTGGATCCTCCAACGGCGGTATCGTCCAGAACTACGGTAACCTGGACGAGGTCGTCTTTCTCGAGATCTCCCTCACCGAGAACTGGCTGATCTTCATCACGCGTGCGAACGGCCCCTTCTGGTCTTCGATCCCCTCTTGGCAGCTAACGGGCGCCATTCTCGTCGTCGACATTATCGCCACATGTTTCACCATCTGGGGTTGGTTCGAGCACAGCGACACAAATATCGTTGCCGTTGTCCGTATCTGGATCTTCTCATTTGGCGTCTTCTGTGTCATGGGCGGCGTGTACTATCTCCTCCAAGGCAGCCAGAGTTTCGACAACATCATGCACGGCAAGTCGCCCAAGGGCAGCCAAAAGCAGCGGTCTCTCGAAGATTTCGGTATATTAACCCAATTCCGTCTCGTTTTGAATGCAATGTACTAACGCTTTTCCCAGTTGTTTCACTCCAGCGTGTCTCGACACAGCACGAAAAGTCGCAGTAATTGGGAGACGAGTCCCGTGGCAATAATGGACAAGATATTAAAATTGCTACAGGGGGACTAACAGAATCTACAGGTGGCCGCCATGCGTGGTTGACTTGTTCTAGAGGCCCTTTGGCCAATTTCCTGTTTAAATTTTTTTTGACCCTAAGGGGTACAGTCACATAGGAATCAACTCTACAGGCTACGGGCAACTGGAGGCTTGTTCGGTGGGCATGCTATGGGCAGATAACCCTCAGTCACGATAGACAAATATTTCCTTAATGTGAAGAATAGTAAAACCATGTTGAAGTTGATATCCGTTGTGCTTGCCACATGACTATCTTTACGGGAAATTACCTTTACAACAAGAATTTGCAGACGCACCCTGGACTATGAGCGTCGACCTACATCGGGCTTGGTCCAGTTTATTATGCCCTCTTCCGCGCCGGTTGCAGATGGATAGTGCGCGTATTTTCTCGCACGGCATATACGCACTATGTTCCATAGCAAGATCGTGCAATAGCACGTCCTGAATCCGAGACCGCCTGAGCCGACGGTGTCTTCCACCCTACCGAAAAACGAGAGTATCAAACGTAACGATATCGAACCTCAAGCCCATTGAACAACCCTTCCTGTTATCTGCCAACTGAGAGATTTGACAAAGACGATCGCTGAAACGTTCGGGATTTTCCTTTCAAGGTTAATTGCTTTACTTTCCATTTCCAACAAAGAAGGCCGGCTTGGAGGAGGTTATTACCAGATAACAAAGAAGTCTCTCATATATATTGGGCCTTTTCACTCAGTCCCACCGAGTCGAGTGGTGCAAACAAATTTTCACCTTCGACATGAGTCACGCAAGATGCCTCGAGATCTTCCAGGCTACTACTATGGTGAGCGTTCTTCTTGGCCCTATTTCACACGGTAATCTGAGGCCGAAGGTTCATATGGGCTGGAAGGCACCAGCCTGGAAACCCGGTTATCTTTCGCGGATGTTTTTAGCATAGCAGTCGGATTGGGCCAGACCCGTGTCTCGTGCCGTCAGAGTAGTGCTAACGAGGACCCGGGATAGACAAGGAGAAGGGGAAGTACTTTGCTATCGAGCCTAGCACCACAGCTCCACCGAATGCCGAGTGGAACGCAGACAACCTGAAGAAGAAGAGGCACCGCCAGTCAGAGGAGAATCACAAAGCAAAACTTAGAAAGCTCAAGACTGCGACCGGCGTGAGGCGGAATGTCGCTCTACTCAAAAGTATCCATGGCACTTGCTACCGGAACGAGATGGGCGCCTACGCGAGGGACAGGCTCAACTTCATGGCCAGGGTGTATACGACATGCCTGGCTAGACCTGAAAGTCTCAATCTTCCCATGACTAGTCCCGTTTATGGGCAGGAGCCTATCGGAACATTTTGCATCTCATCCAGCGAGATGTCTCATTTCCGAGGCGCCGCTTGCGCTGTGCACTGGCTTGACCCATCTCGTGTGTCCTGCATCACTACGTCAAACGGTAGCTGAGCAAAATTAACTGTGTATATAGCGAGCTCCCTGACATATGGCATCTTCGATGTCCCAAGAGATGGAGAGTCTTGGTAAGTTTCGCTATCACGGCTGGGTGTACCCAAGTCCGTTATGTTGCTTCTCATTACGAATTTTAACATGCCGCTTCCTAGGAGCTTCAAAGACAATCCTATTGCGAACGCGATGGAAGCTCCTTCTGATATAATCTCCCTTAAGTACAATGAACCTCTAGACGTTATTGTGGCCACTAGCTATGCGTCTTTGGTCTATTTCCCCTTTTTCAGTGATTCGTTTCAAGAAGGTATGGCTTCCCTAACAATGCTCAGCTTCGTTTGTTGTGCGAATGGCCTCTGACTGGCCCATAGGGCATCGACGCCGGCCGTTTGGCTTCCAGAGCCTTGCCAGTAGAGGTAATTTCATCAAGAAGTGCACCATTGCACCTGCTGCGTGTCAATATATCTGCACTCTGGCAACCTCAAAGGGCGCAGAAGTTGTGTATGCGAATCCAAGCGGAGTCTCGAGAAGTACACTAACCGGCTGGGACTACTCCCCTAAGGATCGGACATCCTTCGACATCTGGGACACATGCGTGTCGGTCGGCAATCCTCACCTCATTTATTCCGTCTCCAAGAACGGGATCTGCTACAGACACGACACGAGGATGGATCCGATGGATGGAACTTATTGGAAAATGGGCGACAAAATCCCGTACAACTATATTCGGTCCATTGACGAGCGCCGCTTCCTGGTGGCCGGCCTTCTCAACAAAATGAGCATATTCGACACTCGATGGCCTCCGCATAGGAACACGGTCGCCACGGTTCAGGACAAAAGCACCACACCTTACCTGCGGTTCCCCGAGTACCGTAACAAGGAACATCCATCTGTGGGACTGGATGTGGATTTAGACTCGGGAGTAGTGGCGGCAGCCCACGACAATGGCGAAGTGGGCATCTACTCGTTGCGTTCCGGGGAACAGTTGGACTGCAAACGTGCCCAGATGCCTGATACCGTTGTCCGCTGCGTCCAGTTTCACACCTTGCCCGGCCAGAGCGCTGCCGATCTCTACGTCGGCCATACCAAGACGAGAATTACCCGGTATTCGCTCAGGGGTAGGAAGGATTGTGATGAGGATGACCTGTATTGCACCAGTGGAGAGCCTGCCGCAGATGGGGGACCATACTATTGATGGCGCCAACAGGATGAGTTGACAGCGAGCTGAAACATCACGGCCGCACTTCGTTGGTAAGTCGCTGGTGTGTAATCGGGGCAGTTGATTTGCAAAAGGGAAGATAGGGGAGTTTCGAGCGCTGGGAGAGGGGGCTATGGGTCAGGCAAGAGATAGTGGAAGAGACATTGGCGGACAGTCACGTGAACATGGGTTACATACCCCACCATCACCGTTGGCGAGTCGCGACATTTCGACTTCCTGTCTACATTGCTTGCCTCTGCATTTGTTGAGAAATTGGCAGTTACATACCAATGCCGCGAATTTCTATTCTTTAGACAATATGAGCATTAAAGTAGGAACTTTTGCACTACTATAGTAAATGATTCTCACGCTAACGCCTCCTAGGAAAAGGGCACTTAAAATGCTCATGTTGCAGCCGAGAAGCTGACGGTTGTTTTGGTGTGATTCACGAGCTGGTTCGGTCACTGGCCTGGTTTTCTCGTGACCTTAATGCCAGATAAGCAGGATATCAACGATTTGGCGCTGAATACCAACTAACTGCCCTTCACGGGCAGGACTTTGACTCCTGGAAGACTCAAACGAAGCAAAGGTCCCTACGGTGGATTTGTGGGGATTCAGCCAGTCGAGCATTGTAAGCCGTATCTCATAGACTTGTTCCAACTGTCAAGTGATAGCTGTATATACTTCCTGTACAGGTGCTTTGTTGTCTTGCCGCATTGGGCTTTGTTTGGTCTCTTTCTCTCTCTCTCTCCCCCTTGGTGGCATAAGAGTATGGTTATCATACGAGTAGTGATACCACGTGGACCTGCAGATGTCGGGGGCTACTGATGTGGCTCGGCATCTCGAATTAGAGGCCTAGGTAGGCACATTGCGCTAGTACCTGAGCCTTCTCTGTCGTACTGGCATGCCAGAACTTGGTTCGGGGCCAGCTAGCCAGCCAGCCAGCCAGGCTACACACCGAGGCATACCTGCTAGTTCGAGTATAGCGAAACCTCCCGCCTCTCCAGGACACCTAAAGCACGGCGCTGAAGGGTATTACGAACCTACTACGCCTTTTCAAACGAGAACCCATCGTCACCATCACCACAATGGCCTCCGACACATCCCCGACAGAGATCATCACGCAATTCAGGCAGAACCAAATTGCGGTGGGTACTTGCGTCCGGCGATAACCCCAACGACGGCTACGACAATGCCCAAGCCGGGGGCCTCATAGATAGCCTGCTCAGGCCATCCGCTCGAGGGGTCTTAGGTAGCAATGCCGGCCACCCTTCCAATCACCCGATTCAAGATGCTGTTGGATTCCCGCGCGTCGAGGCTGCGAGCACCAAGGCTCACGTCTTACCCCTGCTGGACGACACCCCCCGGGCTCATCGATGTTACGGCACCGGCAAGGTGAAAATACTGGCTGCAGAACATGCCTGAGGTTAGTGCCTGAACAGGGAGAAACTGAACAGGGAGAGAGATGAGATGGCGTGATGACATAATCCATGCGCTGCTTTTCGAGCCAACTGCCAAGCCATTTTGACCTTGGATTTCCTAACGTGGTTTCAAATCAAACCCCCAGAACTCAATTTGACTCATGATATAGCAGCACTGACAGTAACTCCGCCCCTCGGACTAGCCCGCCCAGAACCAGCCCATGCGCAAATTGTTCTCGAAGCAGTGAGCAGTAAGCGGCAAGTCATGGCCGCCGTTATGGACGAGGTGGAGTTTGGGGAGTACGAAGGCGACGAGACGACGCAAGAGGGAGATGGCGTCGAGGAAGAACACGAAGATGAGATGCCGCACTTCGACCCGCACCCCCCAGGACTCAAGGAGATTTCAAACCTGGGGAAATTTACTGTCAGCACACACAAACCAGATAACGGGGTGGAAGAGCTCCGAAGCGATGATTTAACCAAATTCTGGCAGTATGTTTCTACACTTCACTCAAACTCCTGCCACTACCGATCAGATCTAATCACGATCCACGCCACAGGTCGGACGGAGTCCAGCCTCACCACCTGACCGTCTACTTTGTCAAGAAAGTAGCTATCCGCGAGATCCGCTTTTTTGTCGACTACGAACAAGACGAATCCTACACCCCGACCCGGATCGTCTTCCGTTCCGGTACCAGCGAGAACAACCTCATGCAATTCGCCGTCATGGATCTCGACCGTCCCAAGGGCTGGCAAAAGGTTCCCTTCGACACCGTTGGTGGCGGGCCCGACGGGAACACGTTATATTCATGGGTCCTCCAGATGACCATTACCGACAACCACCAGAACGGAAAGGACACGCACCTTCGCGGTATCAAGATCTTTGCTCCAGACAACGACGCTTCTGCGATTGGCGTTTCTGCTTCTGCAACCGACAAGACGCCAGCGAAAGCGCCATGGGTTACGGAGACGTTGCTCGAGCATGGACCGCAACCATTTTGGGGGCCACCACCGTACCGCAATCCGGAACATGATAGCTTTGGGCATGACACGCCTGAGTTACGGAGGATGTATCCCGAGTATTATGAGCCTGAGTTGATGTGGCCGCCGACCTACGGACCCTGGCCTCTTGGAGGGAGAAGGTCGACCA
>Ga0247774_1001162_pt1 | contig 13371 bp, 11 predicted proteins | sample UWRJL001104B6_FD_179933 | JGI IMG/M metagenome (GOLD analysis project Ga0247774, IMG submission 179933) | Plant litter microbial communities from Arlington Agricultural Research Station in Wisconsin, United States - UWRJ-L001-104B-6 | ecosystem: Environmental > Terrestrial > Plant litter >... | reverse complement strand
ACTTTATCCCGACGCGGCCTCTCGAAGATATTGCCCGCGAATATGTCGAGGCATTCTGCGAAGTGTACGATGCTGAGAAATATTTAGACCGGACTTATCGCCATTTCTTAATGTTAGGTGCACCTACGGCAAATATACCTGCTCGAGTTCCCAGTTGGATAGACTTGCGAGCACTGTTAACTGTGGTGTGGCGTCAGGGAGTCAAGCGCAAAACTCGGTGGAAGTTCTGGCATCATTTGTTCAGCATTCTCAGACGCAATCCGGCAGTTTGGGATCATTATTTGACAGTCTGTGCTCACAACGAGCATTTCCTCGAATACCGCCAGATTGTGCGGGATGAAATCGAAGCTCAATTGGCTGAATTTTTGGCTGACGAAGCTCAGCAGGCGCAGCAAAAAGCGCTGATTGCGGCCATGCAGGAAAAACAAGTGCAAGTAGTTTAAGGTTGGATAATTAAACAGCAGATGTAGGCGCTTCGCGTTCCCGAAGGGTACGCAGGTAAACGCAGATGATTTACACTCATCTGGACGGGTAGTTAGAAACCGGGTTTTTTTACGATAATCCTTCGTAGTAGTCGATAGATTAGGTAAAAACCCGGTTTCTTTCCTATGAGTGCATTTAGGTAGGCTTACTTATAAAAATTTGGCCTTATTCATCACCAAACGCGCTGAATTGGATAAGCATCAAAAGCTTCCTCGCGACTAATCAAAACAAGCGAATGATTCATCGTCTGTGCTACCAGAATGCGATTGCGCTAAGCGCACGCTACGCGAACGAAAGGATATCGATGATGCAGAGGAAGACCTGTAAATTTCAGTGTCTTCAACTGTAATTGGTAGAATTTGAGCGTTAATGTATTGCAATTCTTTCGGAAAATCTTCAAATGGTCGATTCAGTTGAAGCTTACCGACATTGATTTTAATGGAGATTTTCCAAAGGCGGGTAATACTAAAATACAAACCTGTTTTAGTATCGATCGCTTCTTTCGCTTTACTACCTAGATTGGAATCGCCAAGCAAGTACCACAGGAAAGCATGAGTATCTAAAAGTAATTCCATGTTACATATATTCTTTAAATCTTCCAGCCGTCGATCGAAATCATCAGACATAACGATCTGATCGGCCCAACTACCATAACCATGAGGTTGTTCAACTTGTTCTAGTGATGATTCAGTTTGTGCGTGTTTCTCAATTAAATATTTTGCATAATGCAATATCTCTTGTTTTAGAAATTCTGGCATTTTGAGGACTGTTTGAAAAATCTGTAAATTGTACTATGCCCAAGCATGGTATCTAGCCTTTGAAGATACACCGCTTTTTGATGAGGATTTTGAAGCCTGGGTGCACGGACCGACTATCCCGGCTTTATTTTACGAATAGAAAGAAAAATTTGGGTTTAAGCCAATTCTCAAAGAAGTCGAAAAACCCGAATTTCCACAGGAAGTACAAGAGTTTTTAGACGAGTTATCCGATGATTATTTCTTTCGGGATGCTTGTGAGTTAAAATTGATGGTGCGACGCGAAGACCCTTGGATTAAGGCGAGAGGTGAGTTGCCAAGAGATGAACCTTGTCATGCTATTCTTTCTAAATAATTAATGAAAGAATACTACAAAACCCGTGTCCTCGTCGAAGAAACCTAAAAAGGCAGATATACGCCGCCAGCTATCCTCATCTAGTATTCTGTATGTTTAGAATAATAGCTATGCTACGATCGACAAACAAACAATTAATTTGCGGCGCGGCTTTGAGTAAGTGATTCTAGAAGGGGATGAAAAGGGCAATCTACCACCGGGAGTTCATTTTTGCGAATGGGAGGAGTTGGAGGAGAGATTTGGCACGACTGTTAAAAGAGAGAACCTGATACGGGGCTGGAAACTGGAAATGACTCAGTTAAAAGCAGCAGGTGCTAGTACTATCTATATTGATGGTAGTTTTGTTACCAGCAAAAAAAAGCCTAATGATTTAGATGCTTGTTACGATAGTGAAACTGTAGACAGGGAGTATCTGACAATCAACGCTCCTAGATTGTTCAATCATCAAGACCGAAATGCTCAAAAAGCTAAGTAGAGAGAGGAGATTTTTCCCTGGGACGAACCTGTAGGCAATTACGGCGAAAATTCCTTTGAAAATTTTCAGACTAGAGATACAAAAACAAGAAAGGAGTTATAGCGATAGATTTAATGAGGTGGTAACCTCGACCGAGAATCAATTACAATATGAACTAAGCCAAGAATGGCTAAAAAAAATCAACAAAACTCTAGCAGCAATGTAGCGGGATGAAGAAGCAAAAAGAAAGGAGTTTCTCAAAAGGGATGCAGGTAGAGGTGCGATTCAGCGCCATTTAGATCAGTTTCATGAAGAAATAGCGGAATATGAAAGATTGATGACCTGTGACAAGAGCAAGCAGAGCGAAATTGTAGTTGAGAATTTCAATAAACTGTCGGATGTTTTAATTAAAGCTCGGATGGCAGCCAAAATGAGCCAGGAAGAACTAGCAGAAATTTAGGATTTTGACCCAGAATGCATAGAGGAATACGAGAAAAAAAATATCAAAATGCTAGGTTGACGGAAATTCTTGATATTAGCTTGGCTTTGGGTTTGGAGTTTAAGATGGCTGTGAGGCAGGTAGATTTTGAGGAAATAGAGGTTATGAAACAAATAACAGCAGAAAGGTGGGAATAAAAAGTAAAAAAGCAAGTAAACAGTTGACAATTGACAGTTGACTGCGGAAGCGCTAGGTTTTTAATAGTGGACTATAGGCCGCGTAGAAAGTGGACAACGTTTTCAACTAAAAAACATCATAGAAGTGAAGCTCATGGAAAGTCAAATATTGGGTTCGCGCTACGAAGTTCAGCAGCAGCTTAGCAAAAAAGCAGGAAGACAGACCCTACTAGCCCGCAACCTCGAAACTAAAAAGTTAGTCGTCATCAAACTACTGACTTTTGGCAGCGATTTTGAATGGGACGACCTCAAACTATTTGAGCGAGAAGCAGAAACTTTGAAAGCTCTCTCGCATCCCGCAATTCCCCAGTATTTAGATTACCTCGAATTGGATGGAAAAAACGGTAAAGAATTTGCGATCGTCCAAACTTACATAAAAGCCAAATCTCTACAACAGCATCTCAAAGCTGGTCGAACTTTCAGTGAAGCAGAAATTAAAAAAATAGCAACGGCGCTTTTAGAAATCTTAACTTACCTGCAAGGCCGCACGCCTCAGGTCATCCACCGCGACATCAAACCGAGCAATATTTTATTAGCTAATCGTTCGGGCCACACTGTCGGTCAAGTTTACCTAGTTGATTTTGGTTCAGTAAATAATCTCGCCGCGCAAGAAGGCGGAACAATTACTGTCGTGGGAACTTACGGATATATGCCGCCTGAGCAATTTGGCGGTCGCGCCGTTCCCGCTTCAGACATTTACAGTTTAGGCGCAACTTTGATTTATTTAGCAACAGGTTCGCATCCCGCAGATTTGCCGCAAAGAGATTTAAAAATTCAATTCGAGCAAGCAGCTAAGATTTCTAAGGAATTGATACTTTGGCTTAAATGGATGACTGAACCGAGTTTAGAGCGCCGGTTAGCTACTGCTAAAGATGCTTTATCAGCTTTGGGCAAGCCAGAGCAGGGACAACTAGAAAATTTCGCTCGAACCGTTATCCGCAGACCAGGGAGCAGCGAAATTTTGCTAATTAAAAGTGCAGATTATCTGGAGATTATTGTACCTGGATCCGCACATAAAAAGCCGATAAAAACCATTACCAATTCTTATTCTTATGTTCCAATAAAAGCTGCTTTAATTCATCATATTTTTATGTTTACTTATTTATGTGGTTTGGGTAGTGCAGTTGTATTCCACAGTATACCTTTATGCTTATTTTCAGGGGGATTATCCCTAATTCACTCAGTAATACTGGAGTTAGAACCATTAGTATACTCACAGCTTCGGCTTATTATAAGTGGGCAGAAAATTACAATTGAATATAGTGAATTTAGACGATTGAGGGGGAAAAAGTTTAAAACATTTAAAGCCCCCATACATCACATTAATAAGTTGGAATTAGTAGCTCACAATTTAGCTAGATATCCGCATCAACTTATTATTTGGACAGGGAAGCGTAAATGTTGGAGGCTCAATCACCTGACTGCTGTAGAATTAGATTTGGTTGCCTCGGAACTGAGCCAGCAGTTAGGATTGCCAATCGACACCAAAAAGTTGCCTGCTGGGTAGTCGAGAACTCTGAGAGCTTTTAGATACCCGCATTGTGCGCTTTTGATATCTTGTTCGTCAAACACCAATAAACGCAAAGAGAGACACAGCAGGAGTTTAGATTATGGTAAGTCAAATATTGGGCGATCGCTACGAAGTCCAGCAGCAGCTTAGCAAAAAGGCAGGAAGGCAGACGCTACTGGTCCGCGACCTCGAAACTCAAAAGTTAGCCGTCATCAAACTGCTAACTTTTGACAGCGATTTTGAATGGGATGACCTCAAACTATTTGAACGAGAAGCCGCAATTTTGAAAACTCTCTCGCATCCCGCAATTCCCCAGTATTTAGATTATCTCGAATTGGACGGAAAAAACGGTAAAGGATTTGCGATCGTCCAAACTTACATAGAAGCCAAATCTCTAGAACAGCATCTCAAAGCTGGCCGGAGTTTCAGCGAAACAGAAATTAAAGAAATAGCCAAAGCGCTTTTAGAAATCTTAACTTACCTTCACGGACACACGCCTCCGGTCATCCACCGCGATATCAAACCGAGCAATATTTTATTAGCTAATCGTTCAGGTCACAGTGTCGGTCAAGTTTACTTAGTTGATTTTGGTTCAGTGCAAACTCTCGCGGGGAAAGACGGCGGGACAGTTACTGTTGTGGGAACTTATGGATATATGCCGCCGGAGCAATTTGGCGGTCGCGCCGTTCCCGCTTCAGACATTTATAGTTTAGGCGCAACTTTGATTTATTTAGTAACGGGTTCGCATCCCGCAGATTTACCGCAAAAAAATTTAAAAATTCAATTCGAGCCAGCAGTTAATATTTCTCAGGAGCTGATAAATTGGCTTAAACGGATGACGGAACCAAGTTTAGAGCGACGGTTAGCTACGGTTCAAGACGCTTTTTCAGCTTTGGATAAGCCACAGCAGCGACAACTAAAAACTATTGAACAAACTGCTGTCTGCAAACCAGGAAGCAGCGAAATTTTGCTAGCTAAAAATGCAGATTATTTGGAAATTTTTCTCAAGGTAGGTAAAAATAAAAGGCTGATGCTTATTAAAAATATTCTAATTGGCTGCATGATTCTTTTGGCTATAGTTTACACACGGGTAGGTGGTTTTAATGCTCAAGAAGTTATAATTCTAATAGGTATGCTAGTTATTGGGAACGAAATTATGTTTAAGCTAGGCGTAATAAAAGAAAAAGTTTCTATCATTATCAATAAGCAGCCCCTTACCAAAGAAAGTATAATTTATATATGGATGGAAAACAAATTAGTTCCAGAAAAATACAAAAAAGGCGTCTTAAACTATGACATTAATAAGTTGCCAACACGTAAAATTAATAAGTTGGAATTAGTATATTCAAATTTAGCGACTGCTCCTCACGAACTTATTATTTGGAAAGGGAACCGAAAATATTTCGAGATAAATCAACTGAATGCTGTAGAATTAAATTTGGTTGCCTCAGAACTTAGTCAGCGGTTAGGATTGCCACTCCACACCAAAATGTTGCCTCCAAGCTGGTGGAGAACTCTGAGAACTCCGAGATAGCCCGCATTATGCGCCTTTGACATCTTTTTTTTTATCCAGATAAATGCGAGATGATGGACGGTAAATACTACCATTGGCCGCCCAACTTACTTCGACAGATAGAGACGCGATCGCCCCCAAGTATGAAAACCTAATAACAAGCTCAAAAATATCAAAATATCGATCGCCCTCTACCCGCCATGCTAGGAACAAATCAAATCAGGACTGCAGCTCTCTTAGGACTCTTAAGCGGCCTTCTAGTTTTAGGAAGTTATTACTTAATCGGCAACGAGCAAGGACTTTACATCGGTTTAGCCCTAGCCGCCTTCTCAAGTTTTAGCTCTTGGTACTATTCCGACACGGCCGCTTTAATGGCTTACCGCGCTCGCCCCATCGCCCGCAGCGAAGCACCAGAAATCTACGATATGGTAGCATCGCTGAGTGAAAAAGCCCAAATTCCGGTACCGAAAATCTTTGTAGTTCCCACTCAATCTCCGAACGCATTCGCCACAGGGAGAGACCCGGAACACGCGACAATAGCAGTTACTGAGGGCATCATGAATCTGCTTTCCCGGGAAGAATTGGAAGGCGTTATAGCGCACGAACTCACGCACATCCGCAACCGCGACACTTTGACTCAAGCAGTTGCAGGGACAATTGCCGGCGCCATTACATTTGTCGGGCGAATTCTGACTTTTGGAGCGCTTTACGGCCCGGTGACGCGGGATAGCAGACAAGGCCCAAATCCGTTTGGGTTGCTGTTTTTAATCATTTTAGCACCGCTATCAGCAACCGTAATTCAAATGGCGATTTCTCGAACTAGGGAATTTGCAGCAGACAGCGGTGCGGTGGAAATTACCAATAATCCCATCGGTTTAGCAAACGCCCTGCAAAAATTGGAGAAAATCGGTCATGAAATTCCGATGCACGGCAATCCTGCGATGTCGCCGCTGCTGATTGTGAATCCTTTTTCGACTAAAGGTTTGCAGTCACTTTTCCGCACTCACCCGCCGACAGAGGAGCGAATTCAGCGCCTTTTGGAAATCGCGCAGCAGCAGCAAGGTTCTCCAGTGATGGCTTACGTCAGCGGAAGTTAATCAGTCGAAAATGCAGAAACAATATTTAGAAACCCGGTGCTTTGAAGCAGCCGGGTTTCTGTATGTTTATAACTATGTGGTACGATGGAAAAACGAATAAGAAATTTGTGGCATGGGTGTGAGTAAGTGATTCCAGAATTCGATGAAAACGGCAATCTACCGCCAGGAGTTCATTTCTGTGAATGGGAGGAGTTTGAGGAAAGATTTGGCACTAATTTTAAAAGAGAGAACCTGATACGGGGCTTGAAACTGGCAATGACCCAGTTAAAAGCAGCAGGTGCTAGAACTATCTATATTGATGGTAGTTTTGTTACCATAGAACCAAACCCTAACGATTTTGATGCTTGTTACGATCGCGAAACTGTAGATAGGGAGTATTTGAGAATGAATGCTCCTAGATTGTTCAATCATTCCGATCGAAATGCCCAAAAAGCTAAGTATAGAGGGGAGATTTTTCCCTCCGATGAACCTGTAGGCAATTACGGAGATAATTCCTTGGATTTTTTTCAGACGGACAGAGACAAAAATAAGAAAGGAATTATAGGGATAGATTTAATGAGGTGGGAACCATGATTAAAGATGAATTACAGTATGAAGTCAGTAAAGAATGGGTAGAAAAATTTACAAAAACTATAGCGGCAATGGAGCGGGATGAAGAAGCAAAAAGAAAGGACTTTCTCAGATGGGAATCCGGTCGAAGTGTCATACAATGCCATTTGGATCAGTTACATGAAGAAATAGCGGAATATGAAAGATTGATTAATTGTGACAAGAGCGAGCCGATCGAAATTGTAGTTGAGAATTTTAATAAACTGCCAGAGGCTTTAATTAAAGCTCGGATGGCAGCCAAAATGAGCGAGGAAGAACTAGCAGAAATTTTGGATATTGACCCCGAACGAATCAAGGAACACGAGAAAAAAAAATATCAAAATGCTAGTTTGATGGAAGTGCTTGATATTAGCTTGGCTTTGGGTTTGGAGTTTAAAACCGCTGTGATGCAGGTAGATTTTGAAGAAATAGAGGCTGTTAAAGAAACAGCGGCAAGATGGCGTAAACGAAAACTTGAAAAGGCAAGTAAGACAGCCTAAAAATTTGGATGACTTGCTCAGGAAAATGCTGAGTTAATACTGAATTTGGATTTGAATATCAGGGAGAGCGCCCAGTGATTGCTCTCCCTTAATACGATTACTTGCGATCGAACAAAGGCGGGTTTGTCTGTTTGCCCTTATCTGTTTCAGTCGGCTCATCTTTCTGCAAGGCTATCAGGATTTGAAAGCACAGCTTGAGCAGAAATAGTAATCCGCCTGCCGTTGGATCGCACAAAGTTGCAAAGCCAACCGCCGCAAACTCCATTACTTGGAGCCATTTCTTTTTGTTGGAAAGTTTCATCAGGAGTAGTTGGAAATCGACTCTTACATCGTTTCAAAAAGGCTTTCAAGCATGGTCAGAGTAAGTGTTTGACTATTTGTCAGACTTGTCAGACTTGTCAGATTTGCCATAATTGAGAGGATAAACTTCTAGGTTTGTTAATGGCACGGCGAACACTCCAAGCTTCTACACAAGGAATTAAAGACATCCGAAAAGCCTTGAAACGAAAACAAGGAGGACAAACTTACCTGGCTGGCGCTGTGGGTTGTTCTCGACAAACCATCTGGAGTTTGCTGAAAGGCAACCCAATTGATTGCGATGTTTTCATGAATGTATGCACACAGCTAGGGCTCAAGTGGGAAGACTTTGCTGAACCAGAAGCAGCAGAACCAGTGCAAAACAAAGACTCTAATCTCGATGCGTTAGTTCAGCAGGTACGATCGCGCCTCCATGATGACATCCAACGCTTACATGGCACGATGCCACTTTGGGGTGTCGATCGTGGGGTGCCGTTGGGTGATTTGTTTGTGGATGTGAATATTCTGGAGAAACTGAGCAGTAGTGGTAAGTCTGAACTCGATGACTTGTGGCAGGATTTCAGCAAAAATCCCAGCTATCGCAGTTTAGATCGCATGGGCTCGGGCAGGGAACGGGAACGGGTGTCAGGCTTAGAGGTGGTGGCGAAGAATACAAATCTGATGGTGGTGGGCAAACCGGGTTCGGGAAAAACCACGTATTTGCAACGAGTGGTGACGGAGTGCAATGCAGGAAAATTACAAGCGCACCGGATTCCGGTTTTGATTAGGCTGCAGGATTTTGTGAAGAATGAACCTGAGGTAGCCTATGCCCTAAAGCCTTATCTAGAGAAGTGTTGGCAGTTATCAGATGCAGAAACCCTACTCAAGCAAGGTCGGGTGCTGGTTCTGTTGGATGGCTTAGATGAGGTGACGGGGAAGAAAGGGAAAAAAATCACCAAGGAAATTAAGAAGTTTGCTGGTGACTATCCGCAGGTGCAAGTAATTGTGACGTGTCGAACGCAGAGTCAGGAGTCGCGGTTTGAGCGGTTTGATTATGTGGAAGTTGCGGATTTTGATAAAGGCCAGGTGCGATCGTTTTCAGAACATTGGTTTAAGACGGTGATGCGGGATGAGTCGGCAGGACTGGCGAGGGCGGGGAAGTTTCTGGATCAACTTTTTTTGGAGTCGCATAAGCCGATTCGGGATTTAGCAATTACGCCGATTTTGCTGAGTTTGACCTGTGCAGTATTTCATGAGACTGGGAAGTTTTACTCGAAGCGATCGAAGCTTTATAAAAAGGGCTTGAAGTTGCTACTGGAGAAGTGGAACAAGCCGCGGGAGATTGAGCGAGATGAGATTTATGGAGATTTGTCAGTGGAGCAAAAGTTGAAGTTACTGAGTTATCTAGCTGTGAAAAAGTTTGAGCAGACGCAGTATGTGTTGTTTGAGCAGACGGAGATTGAAGGATATATTGCGGAGTTTTTGGGGATTGGGCAGCCAGAGAGTCGAGCGGTGTTGAGGGCGATGGAAGCAAAGGATGGGTTGTTGATTCGGAGGGCGCAAGAGGTTTGGTCATTTTCGCATCTGACGTTTCAAGAGTATTTGGTAGCGACGTGGTTTTGCAAACACTCAAGCGTAGAATGTTTAGCTCAACATTTTATAAAGCAGCATTGGAGAGAGGTATATTTACTAGCATCTGAAATTATTGATCAACCTCAAGAAGCAGTTCATTTTATTAAAAAATCTAAAGAAATAATTGACATTAGCTTCTTAACTACTAACCTCCAGGAATTTTTGATGGGGTTGTATCAGAAAGCTGAGAAATCTAAATCTCTTCTTAAGCGAGGGGTAATACGTGCTTTTTATTTTGATCTTTCGTTTTTGAAGACTATACATACTGTTGAAATTATTGAGGATGGGAAGTTTACCCCTGCATGGTTTAACTTACCTGGAAGCAATTTTGCAACGTTGCTTGGCGATTTTAAGCTGACTCTACTGCTTACTCATAGTATAGATATTTGCTTTGATTTTGGATTTATATCCTATAATCCATTAGAAGAAGCATTTGGGAATGTTTGTAAACTTTCACAAATTAATACTAAAGACGACTTAGGGCTAGATTTAATACTTGCTAACCTTCTAATTATTCTCATGAGCTTTACGACTGACTATGCTGAATTGTCTTCGACTGATGTCTATAGAAAGGTAGCTTCTACAATTCTCAAAGCAATTCAGATACTTTCTCATACTGAGCTGGCAAATGAGTTAAAAGAATTCTGTCTAGAACTTGCGAATGATATAAATATTATCAAATCCACCAAAAATAAATTCCAAAACTGGTTTCAAATTCAGGCTCCAATAAAGGTTGAAAAATTGAAGAATTTGTTAAAAAAATACCGTGACATTAATTGGAATTGGACAGAAGACCAGTTTGACTTACAAATAAAATACTATGAAACGAATGTATTATTGGTAGAATGTTTAAATGTTAATGAGGTTGTTAGCGAGAAATTTAAAGAAGAAATAAAAGATACGTTGCTGTTACCGATCGCCGAAATCGAAAAACGCAAACGTGAAAAAACAGATTAGGGCAATTCTTGGACGATCGCCCTGTGCTATCATAGAATACAAAACTTATTGAGTCGAATTATATGACCACAATAACTACAGTAACAACAGCCTCCCAACTGGCTGATTACTACATCTGGTTCGCGAATGACGTAGGCTCCTATCTCAGCAACCACAAGCTACAAAAACTATTGTACTATGCCCAAGCATGGTATCTAGCCTTTGAAGATAAACCGCTGTTTGAGGAAGATTTTGAAGCCTGGGTGCACGGGCCGACTATCCCGGCTTTATTTTACGAATACAAAGAACAATTTGGGTTTAAGCCAATTCTCAAAGAAGTTGAAAAACCAGAGTTTCCACAGGAAGTACAAGAGTTTTTAGACGAGTTATCCGACGAGTATTTCTTTTGCGATGCTTATGAGTTAGAATTGATGGTGCGACGCGAAGACCCTTGGATTAAGGCGAGAGGTGACTTGCCAAAAGATGAACCTTGCCATGCTATTATTACGAAGGAATTAATGAGAGAATTCTACAAAACCCGTGTCATCGAAGAAAATTAAAAAAGCAGATATACGTCGCCAGCAATCTTTATCTAGCATCAAACGTCTAGATGTAAAAATACCCGAAGGAATTAGTTTTTCTTTCAGATATTATCAGGATGATAAAGATAAATTTTCACTTGCCGATCGCGATTCGAGATATCTGGCATCTCTATTGAGAAGGCTGCGCGATTTATCACAATTGAAATCTCAAGAAATTATCAATAATCAGAGTAAAAGCCTGCGCTGTCATGGAATAGTCTGGCAAGATACAACAGAACCTAATGGCTTCGGCATTCCCAATGAAGATGAGCTAGTAAATATCCCCTACCAGTTCCAAATATCTGCTAATGAATACGGCAGGGTGCATGGATTTTTTAGTGAAAATATTTTTTATATTGTCTGGTTAGATCCAGACCACAATCTTTACAGTTGAAATTATTATAAATTTTGGGGTAGTCAATCAAAAAACGCAGATGATATTACAATCATCTGCGTTCATCTGCGTTCATCTGCGGTTAAATTAAACCCTATTAAACTGAAGCCGCAACCTTATCTAAAGGTCGCACTTGACCGAGGAATTCGCGAAGTGCATCACCTTCCACCACTTCAGTTTCCAACAGTTTCTGCGTAATTGTTTCCAACAATTCCCGATTTGCTTTCAGAATATCCAAAGCTTGCTGATGTGCAGTTTCGACAATTTCCTTCACTTCTTGGTCGATCGCCTCAGCAGTCTGAGCACTTACCGCACGGCGGGCATTTCCCATACCGTCATTGAGGAACATTGATTGTTGACCTCGATCGTAAGCTAGAGGCCCCAAAACCTTACTCATCCCGTAAGTCGTCACCATCCGTTCAGCTAAATCAGTCGCCCTTTGCAAATCATTTGAAGCGCCAGTAGTAATGCTACCAAACACAACTTCCTCAGCCGATCGCCCGCCCAACAAAGTCGCTATTTGACCCCGCAATTCCGACTCATCTAACAAGAAACGGTCTTCAGTCGGTAACTGCAAAGTATAACCCAAAGCAGCCATACCGCGAGGGACGATCGAGATTTTAGCCACTTCGCCATTACCAGTCATCAAAGCACCAACCATTGCGTGGCCGACTTCGTGATAAGCAACAATGGTTTTCTCCTTTTCATTGAGCACGCGGCTTTTCTTTTCCAAGCCCGCTACAATCCGTTCGATCGCCTCTGCAAAGTCTTCCTGTGCTACAGTTAGGCGTTTGTTGCGCCCCGCCAACAAAGCAGCTTCATTCACCAAATTTGCCAAATCTGCGCCCGAAAAACCGGGGGTGCGAGTGGCGATCGCCTTCAAATTAATATCCGGGCCCAACTTCACTTTTTGAGCGTGAATGTTCAAAATTGCTTCGCGGCCAGATAAATCCGGGCGATCGACTAAAACTTGGCGATCGAAGCGACCAGGACGCAACAAAGCAGCATCCAAACTTTCCGGGCGGTTAGTTGCAGCCAGCACAATTACAGTAGTATTGCCCGCAGCAAAACCGTCCATTTCAGTTAACAGTTGATTGAGAGTTTGTTCGCGTTCGTCATTCCCGCCGTACATACCGTTACTGCTGCGGGATTTGCCGATCGCGTCCAATTCATCTATGAAAATAATACAAGGAGCCTGTTTCTTAGCCTGCTCGAATAAATCTCTAACTCTTGCAGAACCAACACCTACAAACAGTTCTACAAACTCCGAACCCGAAATGCTAAAAAACGGCACGCCAGCTTCACCAGCCACTGCTTTTGCTAACAGAGTTTTGCCAGTTCCCGGAGGCCCGACTAACAGCACGCCTTTCGGAATTCTCGCACCGATTGCCGTAAATCTGTCGGGAGTTTTCAGGAATTCCACAACTTCCACTAATTCAGTTTTAGCCTCTTCTACTCCAGCCACATCAGCAAAAGTAATTTTCGCCGATTCGCCTTCTACATAGACCTTAGCTTTGCTTTTGCCGATCGACAGCGCGCCCTGAGGCCCGCCACCCTGCCTGTTCATAAAAAATTGAAAAATCGCCACAAAAATCAGCGGC
>Ga0247774_1001161_pt1 | contig 13374 bp, 5 predicted proteins | sample UWRJL001104B6_FD_179933 | JGI IMG/M metagenome (GOLD analysis project Ga0247774, IMG submission 179933) | Plant litter microbial communities from Arlington Agricultural Research Station in Wisconsin, United States - UWRJ-L001-104B-6 | ecosystem: Environmental > Terrestrial > Plant litter >... | reverse complement strand
CTTACCTGAAAATTGCTGGGGTGATGCAAGTCAACCGCCAGGTGGATATTCTCCTCGATCGCATTTATGTATCGCTTCAGGCAGAATGGGTCGAGGAACAGAGTCTATCGTTTCGAGAACGAGTTACAAGGGGGGAAGGGCGAGTCAAACCGAGTCGCCCTCACAAACTGGGAGAACCGGATTTCCCAGACTTCGAGTTTACAGATGAGCCGATGCTGGCTGTGAGTGCGGAACCTAGCAGTCGCCAGCGCGTGACTAAAATCGTCGATCTTGCGGAGGCGTTGCGGAAACACACCTACAGTGCGATTTTAGGGGAGCCCGGTGCCGGGAAAACGACGTTGCTGCGCTATCTGGCGCGACATTTTGCGATCGCCTACGGCGGCCTTCAAGCTGTTGAATACCCAACCGCCCAGCCTTCTGGGGAGGAAAGCCCCTCTCCTCTGGGGGTTGGGGAGGGGTCGCCTTTGAGGGTGCGGGGAGGCATGGGTGAAGATTTAGGAGAGATTCGGTTGCCGGTTTTGTTTCGGATTGCCGATTTTGCCGAACGCCTTGCCCAAGAGCCCGATTTGAGTTTGGTGGAGTACCTGAAGCAGTTTTATCGCCAGTGGGAGTGCGATCGCGATCAAGGTAATGGCGATGCGGTTGCGGACTTGTTGCTAGCAAAGATGGCGGCGGGGGATTGTTTGGTGCTGATGGATGGGTTGGATGAGGTTTTCGATCGAGCAAATCGCGTGCAGGTGGTGCAGCAGATCGATCGATTTGTGAAGGAATACAGCGAGAATAAGTTTGTCATCACCAGCCGGATTGCCGGATATCAGCAAGCCTCCCTGGGCAGTCGGTTTCGAGAGCTCACGATTACGCCGATGGGCAATGACCAAATCAAGCTGTTTCTGGAACGCTGGTGTCGGGCGATAGAAGAGGCGCAACGTCCCGAAGCCGATGTTAGTTTGAAGGAACGAGAGGCCCAACGAGAAGCGCGGGGCATTTTGCAGGCGATCGAAACCAAGCCGGGAGTGAGTCGATTTGCCACCAATCCGCTGCTGCTGACGATTTTGGCGCTGATTCACCGCAACGGCACTCAAATGCCGCAGCGACGGGTGGAATTGTATCAGTTGGCAACCAAGACGCTGATTGAGGATTGGCAGTTTGGGCGTAACATTTCCTATGGGGTACAGCAGAGGCAATTTTCGCTGGCGGAAGAGGAAGTGACCGCCCTGCTGGCTCCTCTGGCGTTCCAGATGCACGAGGAGAAGCCCTCTGGGTTGGTGACGCAGGCGGAGGTGGAGGTCTGGTTAACGCCCAAAATGGCAGATTTACAGGGGGTGGAGGAACCGGAGGCACTGGAACTGGTGCGACAGTTTTTGCGGAAGGTGCGGGAGACGACGGGGCTATTTGTAGAACGAGCTCCGGCGGTGTATGGGTTTATGCACCTGACGTTTGAGGAATATTATGCGGCGCGGTACATTGCCGACAACGAGATTCCCGACATTTTGAAAATTATCAACACCTATCGCTATCAGGCACGGTGGAACGAGCCGATTTTGCTGGCGTTGGGGTATTTGAGTGCGGATCGCCAACGAGTGAATCGGTTGTTGGAACAGTTGTTTGGCAATTTAGCCGACTATCAACCCGATATTGCTGCCAAGGAGATGCGACTGAAAGAGGCGGGCGCTAATCGAGTGTTGGTGTGGTATCCATCGGCAGAGGCAGCCCCGCAGGAGTCCGATTCGCTGTGGCAGGATTTGCTGTTTGTGGGGCAGGTATTGGCAGAAATCAAAGTCACGGCCAAGTTCTGTCGGCAGCAAGTGGAGAGGCTTGTACTGACTTATTTGGGATTGGATGGGGATGATTTTGCAAATGAGCCAACTCAGGATTTGTTGCGGCTGCTGCGGGGAATTGAGGTCTTTAATCGGCAGGTTTTAGAGCGATTGCAACAAGCAGCAGAAGATGAGCGGCTGTCTCAAGAGCTGCAAAACAAGGCGCGGGTGGCGATGCTGTATGTGGTTTGTGGCGAAGCGGGAGAACTTTTAATTGCAGGCGTGACGAGCATCGTACAACAGTTAACGCCATCGTTGTTTGAAGGAATTCTCAATTTAGTCTCGGAATTGGGAGTAGAGATGACTCCTGCTTTGGAACGCGGTTTGGAGGATGCAATCTGCGATTTGGATCGCCGACAAGCCTTAGAATTTATGACCGGATTGTCTTATTTGCGATCGGAAAAGTACGATCGGGCAATTTCCCTGTTACAAACCCTAGAAGAGCGGGTGGATTGCGATCTAGGGGGTTTTGTCGAGTGGGCGATCGCCATTGCCTGCGAGAAAAAGGAAGATTACGATCGGAGTTTAAATTACTATCAGCAATGTTCGGATAAGCTGCTATCTTCCCGTGCGGCCGATATATTTATCCTGTGGAAATATTGGGGAATCTGTTATCGAGCGCATCAAAAATACGATTCCTCGTTAAATTGCTTCCAGCAAGCCTTGGAAATTGCCAGACAATTTAACAACCGGAAAACGGAAGCTCACATTCTTTGGAATATTGGTAGAAGTTATCAAACTTGGGAGAAGTACGAGGAGGCGATCGACCATCACCAACAAAGCCGAGAAATATATGAGCAGTTGGACAAGCAAATTAATGTCGCAAACCAATGCTACTGGATCGCAGATTGCTACAAAGCACAAGGTAAATACAAGCAAGCCATCGAATTTCAACAACTGTGTTTAAATCTAAGACAACTAGAGGACGATGGGAGAGTTGCGCTATCTCTCTATCAATTGGGATGCATCTATCAAGATTGGGGTAAATACGAAGAAGCGATCGCCCATTACCAACAAAGCCGAGAAATATATGAGCAGTTGGACAAGCAAATTAATGTTGCAAACCAATGGTACTGGATCGCAGATTGCTACAAAGCACAAGGTAAATACAAGCAAGCCATCGAATTTCAACAACTGTGTTTAAATCTAAGACAACTAGAGGACGATGGGAGAGTTGCGCTATCTCTCTATCAATTAGGATGCATCTATCAAGATTGGGGGAAATACGAAGAGGCGATCGCCCATCACCAACAAAGCCGAGAACTCTATCAGCAATTGGGTAAGGAAAAAAATGTTGCTAACCAGTGGTACTGGATAGCAGATTGCTATCGGCAGTGGGGTAAATACGAAGAGGCACTCGATGCCGCACAACAGGATTTAGCCCTGCCTCAGCAACTCGACGATCTACCCAACATTGCCGATGCCTACTTTCAATTGGGACGAATCTATCAAGATTGGGGGAAATATGAAGATGCGATCGCCCATCACCAACAAAGCCGAGAACTCTATCAGCAATTAGGCAAGGAAAAAAATGTTGCTAACCAGTGGTACTGGATGGCAGATTGCTATCGGCAGTGGGGTAAATATGAACAGGCACTCGATGCCGCAAAACAGGATTTAGCCCTGCCTCAGCAACTCGACGAGCTACCCAGAATTGCCCTTGCCTACTTTCAATTGGGACGAATCTATCAAGATTGGGGGAAATATGAAGATGCGATCGCCCATTACCAACAAAGCCGAGAACTCTATCAGCAATTGGGCCAGGAAAAAGATGTTGCTAACTCTTGGTACTTGATGGCAGATTGCTATCGGCAGTGGGGTAAATACGAAGAGGCACTCGATGCGGCACAACAGGATTTAGCCCTGCGTCAGCAACTCGACGATCTACCCAACATTGCCGATGCCTACTATCAATTGGGAGGAATTTATCAAGATTGGGGGAAATATGAAGAAGCGATCGCCCATCACCAACAAAGCCGAGAACTCTATCAGCAATTGGGCAAGGAAAAAGATGTTGCTAACTCTTGGTACTGGATGGCAGTTTGCTATCGGCAGTGGGGTAAATACGAACAGGCACTCGATGCCGCACAACAGAATTTAGCCCTGCGTCAGCAACTCGACGATCGACCCAGAATTGCCCTAGCCTACTATCAATTGGGACGAATCTATCAAGATTGGGGGAAATATGAAGAAGCGATCGCCCATCACCAACAAAGCCGAGAACTCTATCAGCAATTGGGCAAGGAAAAAGATGTTGCTAACTCTTGGTACTGGATGGCAGATTGCTATCGGCGGTGGGGTAAATACGAAGAGGCACTTGATGCAGCACAACAGGATTTAGCCCTGCGTCAGCAACTCGACGATCGACCCAACATTGCCCTTGCCTACTTTCAATTGGGAGAAATCTATCAAGATTGGAGGAAATATGAAGATGCGATCGCCCATTACCAACAAAGCCGAGAACTCTATCAGCAGTTGGGCAAGGAAAAATATGTTGCTAACCGGTGGTGCTGGATGGCAGATTGCTATCGGCAGTGGGGTAAATACGAAGAGGCACTCGATGCCACACAACAGGGCTTAGCCCTGCTTCAGCAACTCGACGATCTACCCAACATTGCCGGTGCTTACTCTCAATTGGGACGAATCTATCAAGATTGGGGGAAATATGAAGAAGCGATCGCCCATCACCAACAAAGCCGAGAACTCTATCAGCAATTGGACAAGGAAAAAAATGTTGCTAACTCTTGGTCTTGGATGGCAGATTGCTATCGGCAGTGGGGTAAATACGAACAGGCACTAGATGCCACACAACAGCATTTAGCCCTGGGTCAGCAACTCGACAATCTACCCAACATTGCCCATGCTTACTCTCAATTGGGACGAATCTATCAAGATTGGGGGAAATATGAAGAAGCGATCGCCCATCACCAACAAAGCCGAGAACTCAATCAGCAATTGGGCAAAACTGACCGCCTTGCCCGACAACTCACACGCATTGCCCACAGCCAGCGCCAACTCGCCCGCGAAACCGCCGATCGTACTGCCGCAATTTCCCTTCTCACCCAAGCAGAACAACACCTAGAACAGGCAATACAGCTAAATATCGATCGTGAATATCGAAAAAACCTCGCCTACGACTACATCGCCCTCAGCCTCGTCTGTAGCGATTTCCTGCGTCACATCCCCGCAGGCGATCCCGCCCAACCCATCCGCATCGCCCAATTCGAGAACACCTATCCGATGGGTTTGGGCCACTTCACGGCCCTCGGGCAAACCGTCAAACTCGCTGAAGAAACCCTAGACATCGCCCGGGCCTACCTAGAAATCCCTGCCTTAGAAAACCTCAACCTTGCCGAATCCCTCACCCGCCAATCCCTGCAAACCTTCGAGGACTTCAACCGCCGCCGACTCCAAGCCGATGCCCTCAAACTCCTCGGCGAAATCTACAAACATCGCATCCCGCATCAACCCGATGCCGCCACCACCGCCGCCCAATTCTGCCTGGACAGCCGCCAACTCTACCAAGAACTCGACATCATCGAACAATGATTGTTGACTGTTGACTGTTGACTGTTGACTGTTGACTGATGACTGATGACTGATGACTGATGACTAATTTATTATTGTGATGCAAACGGAAACCATATAACCCATTGATTTTATAGTTCCGATATAACCGTAAACAAGGTTGCAAAAAAAAACTTTTGATATCAATTCCGGCTGCGCCGGAATGATATCAAATCCTTGCTTCAAAAGTCGGGCGTAAAGTCGAATCCGGAGGCCAACAAATAATTCGCGCAATTTTCATTTTTTTGACCCGCCCGTCAACAGTCAACAGTCAACAGTCAACAGTCAGATGTAAGGTGCGCGGTACACAGCCTAGGTTAGAATTTGTGGTCTACTGCACAAACGCAGCGTTCGCAAATTAGCGGATGTTCGATCGACTCGCTGACGTGAGTCGAGTAATTCCAGCAGCGATCGCACTTTTGGCCATCTGCTTTGACTACACCAATCGCCAACTCGGGAGACTGATAAGTGTAGGGCAATTCTTGCAGGATTGCATTCGATTCTACCAGTTCCACTTCCGAAGTAATGAACAAATACCGCAGTTCGTCTACACCGTTCCCGGTCATTGTAGAATCGTGCTTTACAGCTATTTCAGCAGGAATTTCTGGTTCGGGTTCGATCGCAGCTAATTCTGCTTCCGGGATTTGGGGTGTTTCTACAAGCGCCGTTTCTACAGGGGCTGTTTGTACGATCGCCTGTGTTTCTACAAGCACAAGCGCTGTCTCTACTGCCGGTGCGAGGACGATCGCCCTTGTTTCTGCAGGCACGATCGCGGTTGTGTGGCCCAGCACATCTGCTATCAGCAAATCAATTTGTAGTGCAATTTTTTGACGGTTCGCCGCAAACAGCAAGTGACGGAAAACAAACCAGATTGTAAATAAGATGCCGATGACTTCCAATAAGCCTCCCAACACCGGAATCTGATTAATCGTATCCAAAATCGCCAGCGTTACTCGGCCCGTTACCAACACAGAGGCAAACAGCCCAAGTGCCACCAGCGCTGTTTGGTTTTCTGTGACAAAGTTACCCGCGTATTCAGGCAAATTAGCCACCAAGTCAGCGGCTCGATCTAAGATTGGCGACCCATCTGAAGCCGACGATTCAGGGGCAGAATACTCTATTATCTCAGAAGATCGATCGCCCTTTTGAGCGAGCGTTTCCGCCTCAACATAAATCGTGTTTTCTGTCAACACTTTGGCAACATTTGCCGCTTGTTCTTCCTGTCGATCTTGTGCTGCTTTTGCTTTCTCCTCTGCGGCTGAGTGTATGACTGAATTTTGCGATCGCACATAATCCACCAATTCTTCGCTGCTGGGATTCAAAGCTTGCAATTGCTGTCTTTTCTCAACATCGGGAACGTACAATAAAACCTTAGCTTCCAAAGAAGAACCGATCGCCTTTTCAATCCGGGCTTTTTCCAAAACCTTGTTAACTTCGCCGCGCACTTGTCGCAAATATTGCCAGCGCGCAGCCAACTCTGGATTGTGCCATGAAGCATCAATTTGCACCCAGCCCGCTTCAAATACTGACTTGTAAGGAGTCGGATAGGGAAGGTACTGCCAAATATCCTCAGCCATGTGACACAAAACAGGTGCGATCGCCCTTGCTAAATTCTCCACAGCAATTGCAATCACCGTCTGACAACTGCGGCGGCGAAGGGTATCTGTCGCGCTGATGTAAAGTCTGTCTTTGGCAATATCCAAGTAAAAATTCGATAAATCCACCGTGCAGAAATTCTGCACAGTTTGGAAAAATCTAGAAAATTGGAAGCTTTCAAAAGCATCTTGAACTTCCGCAAAAACTTCGCCCATTCTGTGCAGCATATAGCGGTCGAGTTCCGGCAATTCCTCGTAAGCAACTGCATCTTTTGCGGGGTCAAAGTCGTGCAAATTGCCCAGCAAGAACTTAGCTGTATTGCGAATTTTGCGGTAAACATCCGACTGCTGTTTGAGAATGTTTTTGCCCAAAGGCACGTCTGCCGAGTAGTCTACCGAAGACACCCACAACCGCAAAACATCGGCTCCATATTCCTTAATTACGAGTGCCGGATCGACGACATTGCCTTCTGATTTGCTCATCTTCCGGCCTTTTTCATCTAGCACAAAACCGTGAGTTAAAACTGTTTTGTAAGGAGCAACGCCGTTAGTTGCTACACTCGTAAGCAAGCTCGATTGAAACCAGCCGCGGTGTTGGTCTGAACCTTCCAAATAGATATCAACAGGATAGTTTAATTCCGATCGACCTTGGGCAACTGCGGCCCAGGAAGAACCCGAGTCAAACCACACATCCATCGTGTCGGTTCCCTTGCGGTAAGTGCGGCCGTTATTGCGGTAAGATTCCGGCAGCAATTCATCGATCGACAATTCCCACCAAGCATCCGAACCCTTCTCGGCAAAGATGGCTTGCACGTGGGCGATCGTTTCTTGATTCAGCAGCGGTTCGTTGGTTTCTTCGTCGTAGAATACGGGAATGGGAACGCCCCAACTCCGCTGGCGGGAGATGCACCAATCCGATCGATCGCCCACCATTGCAGTAATCCGATTTTCCCCTTGGGCGGGAATCCAATTCACATCGGCGATCGCTTTTAGGGCTTCATCTCGGAATCCTTCAACCGAGGCAAACCACTGTTCCGTCGCCCGAAAAATGGTCGGCTTTTTCGTGCGCCAATCGTAAGGATAAGAGTGAGCGTAACTTTCCTCTTTAATCAAACAATTTGCCTCAGCAAGGGCATCAATCACTGCGGCATTGCCGTTTCCGAGGACATCTAAACCTGCAAACTGTCCTGCTTCTGCGGTGAAATTTCCGTTCTCATCTACGGGCGTTAAAACTGGCAAACCGCAGCGTTTTCCGACGATAAAGTCTTCTTGTCCGTGTCCGGGTGCGGTGTGCACCAATCCCGTACCAGAATCAGCGGTAATGTAGTCACCGCCGGCAACAATTGGACTTTCGCGATCGAACAGCGGGTGTTTGTAGCTGCAACCTTCTAATTCTTTGCCTTTGAAGGTAGCAAGTATTTTTAATTGAGTGTTAAAAGTTGCCGACAGCCGATCGACCGCATCGACAGCTACTAACATAAATTGTTGTGCGATGTGGGAATTTGCCGGCGGTTCCACCACCGCATAAGTCAGTTCGGGATTAACTGCGATCGCCAAGTTGGCCGGAATTGTCCAGGGGGTAGTCGTCCAAATCGCCGCCCAGAGGCTCGGCATATAGCGCTTGAGCTTCGTTTGCAGGGATTTTGACAATTTTTTCACATGAAACCCGACGTAGATGCTGCGCGACGTGTGGCCTTCGGGATATTCCAATTCGGCTTCGGCGAGGGCTGTTTTCGAGCTCGGACTCCAGTGAACAGGTTTGAAGCCGCGGTAGATGTAGCCTTTGAGCACCATTTGACCGAAAACGCCGATTTGAGCGGCTTCGTATTCGGGTTTCAGGGTTAAATACGGGTGTTTCCAGTCGCCCCAAACGCCGTAGCGCTGGAAGGATTCGCGCTGCTGTTCCATTGTTTGCTGCGCGAAGGTGGCGGCTTTGTGGCGGAGTTCTATCGGCGTAAGATTTAGCCGCTCCTCCGATTTCATGTTCTGCAATACTTTAAGTTCGATCGGCAATCCGTGACAATCCCAACCGGGAACGTAGCGGACTTTTTTGCCGCGCAGCATTTGGTAGCGGTTGATAAAGTCTTTGAGGATTTTGTTGAGGGCGTGACCGATGTGGAGTTGTCCGTTGGCGTAGGGTGGCCCGTCGTGCAGGATGAACAAGTCGCCTGGGTTATTTTCCGAAAGCCGATCGTAGATTTCTTGATCTGCCCAAAATTGTTGCAATTCAGGTTCCCGTTTGACGGCGTTGGCGCGCATATCAAACTTGGTTTTGGGCAGGTTTACCGTGTCTTTGTAAGATTTAGCTTCCATTTTTGAGAAACGTTTTATGTAGTTAGTTGTTAGTAGTTAGCGGTTATTTGAGAGATGATATCAAGTCCGGTTAAATAATCATAATTAAGTTTGTAGTGACAACTTTAGTCATCTCTCGTCATTGAAGAGCTGACAACCAGATATTTTAGTATAAGCGATCGACCGCACATTAGATCGAACCAAATCCATAGAGATCTCTCTCTTCTCTTCCTCTGCGCCCTCTGCGCCCTCTGCGGTTAAATCATTCATAAACCAAGGTGGCGCTACTCACTCAGCCAACTGAACATTTCACCGACGGTGAGATTAAAGGATTCGGCAAAGGTTGGAACGGGGATGCGATCGCCCGGTTCTTCAAAAACTGCTATGGTGCGATCGGCAAAATAGACAAATACCAGTTCTTCTTCCGGGTCAATCAACCAGCCCATCTGGGTTCCGTGGCCGAGACTGTGGAGAATGTTGCGGACGACTTTAGTTTGACTTTGGTCGGGGGAAAGAATTTCGATTGTCCAGTCGGGGGCGATGGCGAAAGTGTTGGCTACTTCGCCGTTTTCGTCGCGGGGAATGCGTTCCCAGGTAAAGACTGCAAGATCGGGTACTGTCGATCGACCTCCAAAGGTACAGCGCAACTCTGGATAGGCGCGGGCGATGCGTTGCGGTTTGAGTACCCGGTTAATGTCAGCACCCAAATCGCTTTGAATGGTGCTGTGTTTTCCTTGGGGCATAGGTTTCTGGATAATCTGACCATCGATGAATTCGCTGGCGGGTTTGGTTTCCGACAGTTGGAGAAATTCATCGAGACTCAAAGGTTTAGAAGCGGTTTGAACCATTATTTTAAGTTGATTTAAGTTTAATTTGTATTAGTTAAGCGATCGGGCATTTAATTTATACTCACATCTCTCAAGAACAGGCAAGATGCCTGTTCCACAAAGAGTAAATTTGCTTGTGGGGTGGATTTCTTCAAACTCTTGTGGGGTGGGCATCTTGCCCGCCCAAAAGCTTAAATTTTAAGGTTCAACCACTTATTAGCCGCCATTCCGGTTATAGAAATACTCCCAGCCCGCGACTAACGGCATTTCCCATGCGATCGCACAATGACGCGGCCGGCACTCCCTGTCCTTCCTGTTCCCATTTTTCCACGAGTTGGCGGCCCAGGGGCGTGAGGCGAAAACTGTCGGTAATCCCTTGTCCGTCTACTTCCCGCCGCAACACGCCGACTTGGATCAGCCAAAGTAGGGAGTTTTCGGCTACGAGTTCGGATACGGGCGATCGGGTGTAGCCGCTTTCAACACCGGAATTTGAGGCGATCGCAGTTAGGAAAACACTGTTATCGCGGATGGTCTGGAAGAAGTGTAATTGAAAAGGGGAACAGCGAACGGCGCGATCGGCTCTTTTTACGGTGCGATCGGGATAACTAATAGATTTAAACGCTTCGGATGGGATAAAAGTCATTGAGACAACTTTTGAGTAGGTATTGTGTTTTTAATTGTTACAGATTTAGAGTCAAAGTGGAGTTGTGAAAAGCATACCAAGTTCAGAGGAAGTAGACTAGGCTTATCGAACTTAGAAATAAAGAAAGATTATGCCTTTACGAAAAGTGCCTAAAAAATTCTTGCCCAAGTTAACCTCAGTTTTCTTATTGTTATACGTGGCGGCGACACTGCCGTGGTTTACCAATCGTCTCACGTCCTTTGCTTATATTGTTCAAGGGATTGTGCAGAGTGGTCAAAATGCAGAAGATGAAGAGATCGCAGCTTACCGCCAAGCCATCAAAGTTGACCCTCAGTTGGCTTGGGCTTACAACAAACTCGGCAATGCGCTATTTTACAAGTGGAAATTCGATGAAGCGATCGCAGCTTACCGCCAAGCCATCCAAATAGATCCAAACTATGCCAACGCTTATAAAAATCTGGGTAATGCGCTCTTCTTCCAAAGGAAACCAAAGGAAGCGATCGCAGCTTACCGCCAAGCGATTCAAATAAATCCCAATTATGCCGAAGCTTACAAAGATTTGGGTAATCTGCTGTTTATTGAAGGCAAATCAGATGAAGAGATCGCAAATTACCGCCAAGCACTCAAAGTTAACCCTCAGTGGGCTTGGGCTTACAACAAACTCGGTCGTAAATTCTACGGTCAATCCGAATTCGAGCGAGCTATCGCAGCTTATCGCCAAGCCATCCAAATAGATCCAAATGATGCCGAAGCTTACAAAAATTTGGGGGATGCACTGTCATTCCAAGGCAAACTCGATGCAGCGATCGCAGCTTTCCGCCAAGCCATCGACATAGATCCAAACTATACCGAAGCTTATAACAATCTGGGTAATGCGCTATTCAACCAAGGCCAACCACAGGAAGCGATTGCAGCTTACCGCCAAGCCATCCAAATAGATCCAAACGATGCCGAAGCTTACATAAATTTAGGTTGGATTTTACAGGAACAGGGAAGATTAGACGAGGCGATCGCAGCTTACCGCCAAGCTATTCAACTCAACCTCAAAAAGACCCAAGCGGACAACCATTTCACCGAGAGGATAAGTGCATCCCTCCAAAATATTAGGGTTAATTTATTAATAAAAGAAACCAAGCGGCTCTTAGCTATGCGGAAAAATCCGCAATTTTCCGAAATTCTTGAGCGATTGCCCAGTTTAAAAGATGAACCTTTAGTTTCATTAAAGCGCTCTGTTGTCCGAGTTATTATTAAAAAGTCTCCAGAGTTACAGTCGGTTACTGGCTGGGTAGTAAAACGGAAAGGAAACAAAGCTTGGATTGTGACCAAGCGCTTTGTGAAAACGACTGACCCAACTAAGCTCCAGAGTGCTCCAGAAATCGAAGTTGAATTTTATAGTAAACCGACCTCTGGCGAATTCCGCAAGCGGAAACCCGCTAAGATTGCTAAAAATACTGCTGCCTCTGACAAGCTAGATTTAGCTTTACTTGAAGTCACGAACATTCCGAAAGATATTAAGCCTTTAGCCAGATCCTCAGCCTCTGTTCCCCTCAACTCACTTACCCAGATTATTGGATATTCTGACGACACCAATGATGATTGGACAGTTGCAACAGGAAAAGTCCTCAACAAGAGCGATCGAGAGTTACAAATATCTGCAATTTCAGTTATAGTTAATGCTGGCAGTCCCGTATTAGATCGGCAAAATCGCGTTGTTGCCATTGGGCAGGGAAGTCGTTATACCATTAGCATTACTCGATCACAGAATCAAGCGCCGGTTCGACTACCTGCTACTAATACTGCTCTTGCTTTTCCGATCCAATCAGTTACAACACAACTGAAAGATTGGGGTATTGATTAGGCAATTGCTGTACAGTAAGATTGCTAATTAAATTGCTGAATCATCAAGGCGGACTTAACTAATCATCCCCTCAATTTCTGGATTTGTAAACCCAAATTATCGGAAAATACGCAACACATAAGCTGGTGACATTTCCCCAGCACCCATATCAATCGGAACAATCCTTTTTTTGTTTTCAATTTCACGCATATACAAACTATGATCCCCTTTTCCCTCTCGGTAAAACTGACATCCGTTTTGTTCTCAAATCTTAATTAATGCTTTAGATTTTAAAGAGGGAAGGTTTTCAGGAATAAACTTTCCTTAATTCCTAAGTATCTGAAGCTTTTGCATCTTCTAAAGTTAAAAATTCGTGTAATTCATTAATAGAAATAGGGCTGAAATAAACATCAGACTCTGATTCATAGACTTCGGAAAATGACTCCATAGCTTGTTTGAGTGTATCAATAGATTGTTCGGGAGTAGTTCATTCTCACACCACGCCATTTTCTAAACACAAATACCCCCAAGTATCAGCAATTTTCCTGCTAATCACAGTGTAGAAATCCAACCTATTTGATTTGGTAAATTAATTTTAATCGAGCCGAAAAATCAGGAAATCACACTTATAATCTAACACGCGCTCTGCCGCAAGTCAACGCATAAAATCCCCCTATCGAACTATTTACGAGCGCAAAATTTCCCTGGGACAAACTCAATTCCGAACCTCACATTCAAAAGATTGACGGTAGCAGCACAAAATCAACTAAAATAGCTTGGTAAATCGCAAGGGAAA
>Ga0247774_1001160_pt1 | contig 13382 bp, 11 predicted proteins | sample UWRJL001104B6_FD_179933 | JGI IMG/M metagenome (GOLD analysis project Ga0247774, IMG submission 179933) | Plant litter microbial communities from Arlington Agricultural Research Station in Wisconsin, United States - UWRJ-L001-104B-6 | ecosystem: Environmental > Terrestrial > Plant litter >... | reverse complement strand
ATCCGATACTGCGTGGATATCTACGGTGGGCGAAAGGAGACACTGCGACAAAACTCGGTTTTCCCCGCTTTTTCAATCGCCCTGCACCATGGCGTGCAGCAAAGAAACCTCTCTATCGCCCTAGATGCGCCCGCAGGAAGCAAAACCCCGCAATTTGCATTCGCCTATCAGTCCTAGGTGAGGCCATTCCCAGGCCTGCCAGCGTTGCCAGCGTTGCCAGCGTTGCCAGCGTTGCCAGCGTTGCCAGCGTTGGGACGTAGGAGAGATCAGGAGGCCTTAGGCGCGCTGACAAGACCTCCCACCTGTAAACAGCTGCCAGGTAAATTCCTATCCCTCGCACCAAGATCCATACCTCCGCCTCAATTTCGCACCTCATAAGTTGGCCCTTACGCAAATCCTTTCTACGTCAATTTCCAACATCTCTGATCAACCTCCCTTGGAATCGTCAATTTCTGACATCTCTGATGAAACCTCCCTTGGAATCATCGATTTCTGACGTCCCTAATTGAATATCTTGTGGAAGGCTTCTGTGTCAATTTCCGATATCCCTGATCAAATCCCCCCATTTCTACATCGACCTCCTACTTCCCAAATCAAAACTCCCAGCGCCTTCAAATCGAAAACAAATCAAATCGATGCTCCCTCACAAGATTTCTACTCAATTTCCCGGTCCTACAAGTTCTTGATCATTCAATTCCTTCGCTGCGTTAAGGTAAGTTTCCCCTCCCGCCCTCTCCTCTGCCTGCCCTTCCTCCTCCTCTGCTTCCTCTTTCTACCCTCCCTCCTTCTAACTCCTGCTAACCGGAGCACTATTCGCCACAAAGATGTTGAAACGCAGCCGCAGCAGTAGCCAAGACCCCCAGTCGTCAAAGCGACCTGCCTTGGCCTCCAGCAATGGTATGGACTCTCACCTCTACCTCATACTAGCAAGATACTAAGCATCCTCACAGAATCCAAAGACTCTGCCCTCACTCGCGATTCAAGCTTGACCACGAACCCGCTCACTATCGCCTTCTCGAAATCCCCAGTGCGTCAGCGTTACCGGCGGACCGACTTGCAAGACGCCGCATTTACCTCAGTGTTCAAGACCAATCTACTCAACCACCAAGTCGAAGCTGTGGAGTGGATGCTGGCTAAAGAGGAGCCAGACGGCATTCCCATTGATTCGAAGTGGTACCGGATCCGGCGATTCCATCTCCCAACGAAAGTGACGAAAAAGAACGGATCGGTTACCAAATTCCTTGAGCACCAGATCACTGGCAGCCGTGCCAGTGATGATATCCGGCCCGCAGAAGGACGTGGTGGCTTGCTGGCAGACAGAATGGGCCTTGGCAAGACTGCCTCTGTCATCGCGCTTATTGCCCGCGATCTAGCCGATGTGCGCGCACAGCACAGAGGCCCGGTGCCAACGCCACACACCACCCTTGTCGTTGCAAGTCCTAGCATCCTCCCGGTCTGGGCTGAGGAGATTCGCAAGCACACCGTCCCCGGCACCCTCCGCGTCCTTGAGCACTACGGCGAAAAGCGCAGCCGTGATCCTGCACACTTTGCGGCATTCGACATTGTCCTGACCACCTGGGCCATTGTTAGCAAGGAGTGGAATACCGCAACCTCGCCGCTGCACATGTACAACTAGGAGCGTATCGTGTTAGACGAGGCACACCACATCCGCAACGTGGAGACCATGCGATTCAAGGCCATCAACGCACTCCGAGGTCCGCGCCGCTGGGCAATCACTGGAACGCCCCTCCACAACAAGCTCAGCGACTATGCAGCCCTGGTCCAATTCGTCGGCGTCCCGCAACTCAACACACCAGAGTTGTGGGCAGAGCACGTTTCCAGCAAGCTTAGTGGGGCAAGTAGCGCAACAGACAAGGAGCAGCGGGACATCCTTGAAATCCTCGCAGCAGCGTTCTCCCTTACTCGCGACAGCAGCGTTTTGCCAGAGACAGCTGCAGCTCCAGAGATGCGCGAGGAGCTGGTCCTGATGAAGTTCGACAAGTACGACCTCCGCCTTAACGACGTCATCAAGGCCAAATTTCGTCAAGTGGTGGGGGAGAGTGATGGCTCAGCTGCAAGCCTTACGATGTTGACGAAATTGCGGCGGCTTGCAGCAGGAGGCCGCGCCCTCATCCCCGACCGTGATGAGCTCCTCCCGCCTGGCTGGAGTGCAGCAGAGCCACTTGAGATCGGCGATGACAGCGATGAGGAGGGCAATGCCAGCAAGTCCTGGACCAGCGCCCAGGCATACACGCATTTTGAGGAGCAGCAGTCGTTTGGCCCAGTGCTGTGCAATAGCTGCGAAAATGAGCTGGAGCTCATCGACAACGGCATCTTGGGCTACACCAACCCCACCTGTGGACACATGTGGTGTGCCGAGTGTGCTGACCTCCTCCATGCCGGCATCTCAATGTCAGCGTCGCCACAGGACTGCCATAACTCCTTGAACCTTGTCGCAATCCCTGGCACCCCACCAGCTGGGCCGCCGCCTCCCTCGTTCGTCAAGACGGAACAGGTCCTCCACGATCTGTATTTTTACACTAGCTTCGCGCACAAGGGCGACCCAAGGCCCAACAAAGTTGTGGCGTTTTCGTCCTGGACTGCGACGCTGGACATCATTGCTGACCGGCTACGAGGCGATGGAATTCGCTTTGTCCGGATTGATGGCAGGGTGCCAGCTGCCCGCCGCGTCCAGGCACAGGCAACATTCAACAACGATGACGAGGTCCGGATCCTACTTGCGACCACAGGGACGGGCGGGGAGGGCCTAACCCTGACTGTTGCCAACTATGTCTTCCTGGTTGACCGGCAGTATAACCCAGCCGCAGAGGAGCAGGCGGTTGCACGGATTCGTCGCATCGGGCAGACGCGGAGCGTGGCCTGCCGGTCATATGTCATGCAGGACTCAGTGGAGGAGGCCATTATTGAGGCACAGAGGAGGAAGCGCGCCCTTGGGAGCCTGGTACGCGACCCAGGCTCAGTTGACAGCAAGGCGGTTGGCAACCAATGCAAGGAGCTGGCCGAACTCATGAAGTAGATAGCAATGTGTGTGGCTAGAGCTGTGACTAGGATCAGAGATGACTTCGGGAGTAATTGCATGTAGCTAATCACGTGATTGTCCCGGTCAGTCGCAATGAGCACCATGCCTTACCTCCTCCCTGTGCAGTGCCGAACATCAAGAGAAATGCCGAACATCAAGAGGAATGTCGGACGCGTCAAGAGGAATGCCGAGCATCAAGAGAAATGCCGAACATCAAGAGGAATGCCGAACATCAAGAGGAATGTCGAACGTCAAGAGAAATGCCGAACATCAAGAGGAATGTCGAACATCAAGAGGAATGTCGAACATCAAGAGGAATGTCGAACATCAAGAGGAATGCCGAGCATCAAGAGAAATGCCGAACATCAAGAGGAATGTCGAACATCAAGATGCCACGCCGAACATCAAGACACCACGCCGAACATCAAGATGCCACGCCGAACATCAAGATGCCACGCCGAACATCAAGAGGAATGCCGAACATCAAAACACCACGCCGAACATCAAGAGGAATGCCAAACATCAAGACACCACGCCAAACATCAAAACATCACGCCGAACATCCTCCCCACACATCGCCAACATCAAGACACCACGCCGATCATCCTCCTCACATATTGCCAACATCAAGACACCACGCCGAAAATTCTCCCCACACATCACCCACTACTAAACATCAAGAGCCCTCACACATCAGAAACCCCCCTACATCGGAAGCCATCAACATCGGAAGCCATCACACATCGGAAACCCTCCTACATCAGAAGCCATCATACATCGGAAGCCATCACATATCGGAAACCCTCCGACATCAGAAGCCATCGCACATCAGGAGCCCTCACACATCGGGAGCCATCACACATCGGAAGCCATCACACATCGGAAACCCTCACACATCGGAAGCCATCACACATCGGAAGCCATCACACATCGGAAACCATCCTGCATCAGAAGCCATCACACATTAGAAACCCTCCCACATCGGAAGCCATCACACATCGGAAGCCCTCACACAGGCAAAACGATTGAGGTATTCGAATTCCAGGAGCTTGCCACCGAAGAACAACTTGGCCACCGCAGAACTTGCCACCGCAGAACTTGCCACCGCACCACATACCAGGCCTCTCCCCCAATGTCCTACTCAAGCATCGTCCGGAGACACTTGAATTCCAGCAGCTTGCCACTATGCCCCAATGTCCCCCTCTCCCTCTGAGGCTAGCATCACTGCCCAACGTGCGATCATGGCCGGAGTAAGACGTTGCTCACTAGCTTTGATTTCACTCACTGCCTCTATTCCTCCGCCACATTCTAGGATGGCACGCAGCACCTGAAGCAACTGCAGCCCGCAACGCCCATTATTCTTCCCGTAGTGGCTGATGTGACCGTCGGTGTAAAGCGGGAAATTGACACCAGGCCGCTGGAGATCTGCCCTGGTGCCTTGCAAGGCGAGTTTCACTGTCAGGCGCGCATTGCGCAACCGATCCAGGCGTGACTGGGGCTCCTTGAACATGTCGAAACCGTCGTCAAAGTCATCGTCATCCCAGAGGGGGTCGAAGTGGAGGGCTCGATTATTCGCAATGTCGTACTAGGTCATTGTCCAGCTCTCGTACTGCTCCCTGTGGGGGGCGGGGGCGTGCGAATGAAACGCGCAAATATGCTTGATCGAATCTCCCACGTCTACTGCTTGGGGCAGTGGATCCGTGACTCCAGAGGCGTCGGAGGCAGGGCCAGTGCTATGTGGATCACGGCGAACGGTGGCCGGTAGTCCTGCTGGGAGGAAGAGGACGCGCGCGCACACCTCCAAAAACTGTGGGTTCGCCTTGAGGTGTCGGACGCACTTGTCGAAGGCGGTGGAATTGAGCGGCGCGCCGCGCGAGAGATCTTTGGCCATTTCCTGTGCATGTGAGTCTCCTGTGTGAGGTGATAGAGGGGTGCCATTAGATTCTTACCATTGTGAGGGGAGATGCGGGGGGTTTGTGTGCTCGTGATGGAGTTGAGGAGGGTTGAGTGGGAGGGAAGGGTTTGAGGCGGCGGAGTTGATTCAGAGGAGTTAAGTAGGAGGCGCCTGGGAGGGAGGAAGGAAAGAAGGAGAGTGCTCAACCAGACACCAATTTATGCTGGCACTGGGCAGGTGGTAACTCCAAGTTGTAAGTTGCCAGGAATAAGGGCATGGGAATTTTGAGTTGTAAAGTAGGTTGCTAGGAATAAGGTCAAGTGAATTTCGAGTTATAAATCGAGTGACTGACCGGGACAGTCACGTGATAACGAGCAGAAGTCAGGGACCAAAGACCAGAACGCTGCAGAAAGCTCATGCTAACACTGGTAAGGTAGCCTGCATGCTCCCAAATCGCTCGAATGAATCGCCTTTTCTCCGATCGGAGTAGTGTTGACATGATTTGAGTGGTGGGAAGTGCTGCAACGCCGTGGCGGGGGAGTTCGAGGTCGCCTTCTCAGGGACCCACGGATTGCAGGATCGAGTATTGTCTCCCAGGCAGGACTTGTCGTATTGCGTGTGTATATTCTACAAAACAGTCTGTCCCTCGAAAGCAACGAATTTGGAGCTCCTGGAGCGCCATCACAGCCCTGATCTGACTGTGGCTGGCCTCTCTGCCTGAGCCCAGTAACGCACGTGATTTGTCACATGACTGTCCTGGTCAGTTGCAATTAAACTCCCCCTTGGAAAGTTTCTACAACAGGTATCCTTCCACCTCGCCCCCCTCTCATAGAAGCGAAGATGACGCGGCCAAGAATCAACCTTGAGCCCCACCGAGACCTTATTACTGCCGCCTATAATAGCAAGGACACATATGAGGCTATACGCTCCCGCTTAGAGCGGGAGTTTGGGCTCCAGGTCAGTGCTAGGACGCTCCAACGACAACTGCTAAGATGGCAGGCGCCTCGGCACCAGGAAAGGACTGTCCATTCTGCTGGCCTCCCTGAGCGGCTCCGACATCTGTTCTTTGAAATTGCAATGACAGATGAGGAGATCCTCACAGCACTGCGGCAAGAGGGCTTTGTGGTTTCTAAGCGTGGCGTGGTACAGGCCCGGCGGCAGCATGGGATGTTCCGTCGGCTCTCGCCTGAGCGCCTGCTGGCCATCCAAGAGGAACTGAGAGCATTCTTCGAAGACGAGCGTGGCATGGCCAACCATGCCTGTCAGATGGGCAAGGGGTCCCTCTATACTCACATCCGCCAGCAACAATTCAGCATTGCAAGGGACCCTCTCTGGGACGTCTACCGCGAGTTCCATGCAGCATCGATTGAGGAGCGGCTGCAGCGAGTAAGCCGACGCCGGGGTGGCTGGACTTGTCCTGGTCCTAACTACCAATGGTGTATTGATGGATATTGCAAGCTGGCTCAGTACGGATTTAGTGTGTACGGTGGCATCGATGCTTACTCTCGATTTGTGGTGTGGCTCTACGTTGGTGTGTCTGCCAACACAGCACGCAATGTCCTAGCCCAGTATCTGGCAATAGTTAAGGCTGCTGGCTACATCCCTGAGCGAATCCGCGCAGATCGAGGCGTGGAGACCCCCCTGGTTGCTGGCGCACATTACTTCCTGGCCAGACAGGCTAGCATGGAGCATCCCAACACGGAGCGAACCTTTGAGCAGTGCTTTATCTACGGCAAGAGTACGCGGAACATTAAGATTGAGAGCTGGTGGGAGGAGCTCAGCCGATCCCGAGCCGTATTCTGGAGGGTAAGGATTGCACCCTAGCAACTTCTGGGCTTACTGTGGCTAATGTTGGCATAGGAATTCTTTGGCAGCATTACGCAGGAAGGATTTTACAATCCTGATGTTGTAACAGACCGCATTGCTGCCCTGTACATCTGGATGCCTCGAGTCCGACACGACTTTGCTGAGTTTGTACGCCTGTGGAACAGCCACTCGATTCGCAAACAACGCAACCGCCCCCATGTGGTTCCTGGGAAACCATATGTCTTATACCATCAGCCCTGCCCTGATACAGCCACCGACTGTCGCCTTGAGTTAGGCCAAGAGAGACTGCAGCAGCTGCAGGCTATTGTTGATATGGATGGCATTGACCTAAATGCCTACCTGCCATCTGCTACAATGGATGTCTGCGATGGTATTATGAGGTCACTCGGTGGCCTTCCTACCCACATCCCCCCTGAGGAGGCAACTAGCCCATACCTGCAGCACTTTGACAGGCTGCGACAAGCCCTCCAGATACACATAGCTGCTGGAAATGTGCCTGCTATCGCACTCCTGCCTACTACAACTGGCAGCCAAGGCTACATTCAGAGCCTACTTCAGGAGCATAATATCCAGCTTGAGGCACTTGGAGGGATAGACACTGGTATAGAGGTAGAAGAAGATTGGCCTTAGGAAATAGTAGAGGAAAGATGAGAGACTAGCTATGTATGGGATCTAATTTGCATCCTCTTCGATGGTGGCTGCCCGTTCCCGCTTACGCAACACTGAGCGTGTCTCCATTGTAAACCCAGCAGCTGGCAAGCGGCTGCCTCCCCCAGTGCCAGCCTGGTGCCTCCAGGGTGCCTCTGGTAAATCATCAGAGAGTTCCCCACTTTCACTTTCATGCTCTCCCTTGATCCCTGGTTCTAGCTTGGCCGCAGTCTGGCCTTTAGCCTTAGCTTGTAGAGGGACCTCCTTTTTCACCTTCCCCCTGCCCTGCACTTCTGGCTTGATAGCCACTACTACCTCCTCCATTGTAGGGACATCTTGCTTAATCCTCTTATTGCCTTCCCTTATAGTATCCCTACTCCCTCTCCCACCCCCCCTCCCCCTCCTCCCCCTGCTTCCGCCCCTGCTAACCCTTGATGGAGTTGACAGCATATCAGGCTCCAAGTCTTCTTTGCAGTTCTCTGTGGCCTGTTTGCCTACTGGCGTTGATGGTGCTGGCTCGATGTCGCAGACCATGTGCAGCACGTGTGGCCCCTTGCTATGGTCTAGTGAGAGCGCATCTAGTAGTTGACGGACGCTAGCGATCGCACTGATATCCCCTCCAATTTCAGTAACCTGCCAGCCAGGACCAGATGTGGCGCTTTGAACAAAGCGCCACTGTAGCTGTCGTAGCTTGTCCTGCGTTGGCACAAATGCCCCAAGGACATAGTTGACCAGCCCTATATGGTCCTTGTAGGCAACACTTAGTAGTAGTGGCTGCTGTGAGTACCGTACTGATTTGAATGCCTTCTCGTTGACTTTGACTAGGAGGCCATTGGCGTTTTGGTAGTAAACCTTAACCATTGTAAGGCTTAGCACAACCTGGACTGTAGGTATGGCCTTAGCCTTATGGGTGTAGGCAATGTTCTTGATGCGGGCCTGGCTAGCAGTGCTGAAGGACGACATGACTGCTGACTGGGCTGGGGCCGTTAAAGCAGGCGGTGGGGGGGGTGGGGATGGTAGTGGTCGCGTAGGTAGCTGAAGTGGTGGCGAGCTTGTAAGATCAACAACCTCAAGGGCACTGATGGGATATAAGTCTTCTCGACACCAGGCGCAGACCTCCCATCCCGGGTTTTGTAGCCGCATTGTGGCATGTGACTGCATTGCCTTCTGGCAATAGTCATTGCGAGTAGTGGTAGACATTGCAAATAATTGGAGTCAAGGTTGGTAGTAAGGTGAAGGCATTAGAACGTTTAGTATTCTCTTGTAAAACCTAGGTAAAGTATAAGTAAGTTTGTGGGCCTCGGCTCGGATCAACCATTGCTCCGACCTTGGATCGGCCAACCGCCCAGGCAAATATTTAAGGAGTGCCCAGCGCGTGCTGCGTTCCATCAAACCACCAAACTACTCCCTCTTAGACATGTGCTTCTTCTAGGTTCCACCACACCTCTTATAGCCTATATACGCGCTACCTCCTACCATGGTGGACCCTAATGTGCACATTAGCGAGTATATGTGGCAGAATAAGCCACTTGCAAATGTTAATACAAAAGATCCTATTACTACCGACCTTGAGCGGACAGCATCTGCGATCGAGCGCCTCCTTAGTGCCCAGTCAAACATTGTGCGACGACTTATTGAAGATCATGGCCGAGTTAGTATCCTGCATAGCTGCAATATCATATGCTAAGATAGACAGCAGGAGGTCCAGCGCCTTGTTCGGCTCAAGGAGGTCCGCGTGCATGGTGAGAAGGTTGTGGCATCATGGGTGCTCAACCGGCAGCAGGCCCAGTCTGCAACTGCTGCACACATCATGCTGCCACAGGAGAATACCACGGATTGCAACCGGTGCCAGGCTGGCAGCAAGGGCCCATTTATAGAGTGCATAGCATTTGGCAATGCTCTATTTGGAGGGGCCTGCACTTGCTGTCAGTATTCATCTCAGGCAACAGAGTGCAGTTTTTACACAAGTGTGTGCCCAATGCTACATCCTTGCCTGGTACTAGCTAATATTTTAAGGAGAAAAGCGACGTAGGAAGGGCCCAGCAAAAGCCACTCCCCATCAGGAGATAGATGAGGATGTCCCTGAGCTACTTTCTCCTAGTGCTATCGATGGAGCTAAGACGGCTTCTATAGTAATGCTCTATGGCCAGCTAGGTAGAGAGCTCCAACGGCGAGCAGAGGAGGTCTGATATAGGTGTTTTGATACATAGATGGCTGGCTGGTAGGACTAGGTAAATTAATATGTAGTCTACCCCTTACGATTGTCCGGGACAGTCACGTGACTAGGGTTGTACTCATTGCCACATACTACTATCCTAGCTATTAGCTACCTAGTCCTACTCTCCCTCTAAGTCTCTGGGGCCTCTTGAGGCTTATACTGCTGCCAGTACCTATTCCGTGCCTCAAGCTGGGCCATAATTGCACCAGTCATGCTATTATCGGCTGGAGGGGCGGGCGGTGCAGTGCCATCATCACCTCGAAAAAAGTATGATTTTGGCCCATATACTTCACTCTCCGCATCCCGAATATGTACCATTGCTCGGCAAAATGCCTCTGCAGCTTGCTTCCGGTATGAATGCAGGTATGCCTCGTAGGCCTGGATATCAGGACCAAGTATTAGGTTGCGAGCCTTGCAAACTGCAGGGTTGTCCCAGCGCTCCCTTCCAAGTAGTGCTTCAGAGAGAGGGTGACCAGCAAGGCGTAGCTTACATGTACCTTGGAATGGGTAAGGTATCATATCAGCGTACACATTAGGAGCCCCAGATGGCTGGTGTCCCAAGGGCATATGGTTAGCATGGGCTTGTGAGATGTCAGCCCATGTTCCCATCTCTGGAATCTCCATTGTCTGGTGGTCATCGTCAATAGCAACGAACCCTGGGGACATTGTGCGCCGAACTTGGACTTTCGAGTTTTCTCTTATATCCCTTAACCCATATGGGACTATTGGGAGAGTTACTCGGACTTCACCCTTCTGGCATGGTACTGGCGTAAATGAGCCAAAGTTGGTTTCCTCATCTGCACCCCAAAGATCAGGCTGGGTAAGGTCAACAGCTGGGCTATTGAGTACCTGCCTACCTGCGCGAGCACAGGCTGCATCAAACCACTTCTTGACTTTCTCACGAGAGTTAAAGCCAACCACTAGCTCTGTACAGCCATCTTCCTCGTCATTCAAGGAAAGCAAGCTTTGTAGTAGGCTCCCGCCTTTCCCAGTGCGAAGGTACTCTGCTAAGTTGATATCAACTTGGCGGAAGGCCATACTATCCTCAGCAGCAGCATACTTTGTATAGTATGGGTATGAAATGAGGCGCCATGCGTTGTCTGGACGAAGGAGTACAGTCAGCCGGTAATACTCTGGGTCCATCCTCATGAGTTGCTGGGAGATTCCGTGGTACATGTTGCGTAGCCAACCACGCTGACCAACAGCTGCATCCTCGTGTCGAAAATGCCAGTTGTATGTGTTGAACTCTATTCCAACTAGCTCCCCAATAGTGTAGACCTCACCATCCATGTGAAATGCATAGTCTTGGCTCCACCACCATGAAAATAATGGGAGATTGATAGTTGCTTGGTCCAAAAAGGTTGCGTAAACATCGACTTCGTAGCGTAGTTCAAACTGTTCAGCAAGTTGCTTTCTATCCAGAGCAAACTGTGCTATAGGCAAGGGGTCGTACTTGTAGACGCCTCGAAGCTCTGTTGGGTGGGTTGGCCGGGACGCAGCATCGAACCATTTGTATGTCCCATCGCCTGTCATCAACCCCCAGCCATCATCAGTTGACCTGCCAATTTGCTGAATTCGGTTGGCAAGATCTGAACTTGAGACTTTGCGGGTTGTAAGTTTTGATAGCTGGGCAAAATGACGAATATGCGGGTTGCAAACCGACTCTTGTCGAGTATATGCATCAACAATGGCTTTGCATAGTATAAATCGATCTCGAGGCGTCTGGGCTCGGCGTAGTCGGCCTCTTGTTCGTTGAGGCGTATTAGCCAGAGTCAGCAACTGCTGGCTGCACTGACACTTGCTCTTAGCATTTCCGGCCTTGGGCTGTTGTTGTTGGCCTTGGATATTTTCTCCTTGGTTGCCTTGTTGTTGCTTCCTACCCTTATGAGCTTGGATGCCCCGTCTACAGACATAGCAGGACTCTCCTTGGCCATTGCAAGCCTGACATGCCCCTGCAATATCAGCCTCAGCCTCATTATCAGTAGGACCATCATAATCATCATGATCATCAGGGTCATTCTGATCATTAGGCTCATCATCGTAGAGATCGTTAAGAAAGGGGTCCTGTTCCCCACTTATATAAGCACCTGATGATTGTTGAGGGGCTTGTTGTTGAGAGGACTGGGGCTGAGACTGTGGTGTAATAAAGGCCTGTACCTCAGCATCTAGCTGAGCCTGTGGTGTAGAAGGGGTCCATGGCTTAGCCTGTGGTGTAATAGGGGCCTGTATCTTAGCCTGTGGCTGAGTCTGTGGTGTAATAGGGGCCTGTTGCTGAGATTGCATAGGAGTTTTTGGCTGTTGAGCAGGCTGCTGTTGAGAGGACTGTAGTTGAGAGGACTGCTGTTGAGCAGGCACTGGTTGAACAGGCTGCTGTTGGAGCGGCGCTGGTTGAACAGGCTGCTGTTGGAGCGGTGCTGGTTGAACAGGCTGCTGTTGGAGGGGCGCTGGTTGAACAGGCTGCTGTTGGAGGGGCGCTGGTTGAACAGGCTGCTGTTGGAGTGGCGCTGGTTGAACAGGCTGCTGTTGGAGGGGCGCTGGTTGAACAGGCTGCTGTTGAAGTGGCGCTGGTTGAATAGCCTGCTGTTGGAGCGGCTTTTGTTGAGGGGCCTGTGTAAGGGCCTCTCTAATAAGCTTGCGTACCTTGATGTAGTCTGCTCCCTTGAAGTTTTTTGGGTCTGGCAGGGATAAGGGATCCATCTCTGTCCGTTTTACACACTGTTTCTGGACTTCCCTTAGGACGTCTTCTGCTGAACACCCAGAATTCTGAGCATATGCTGCTGTTTGAGCAGCTTCTCGAGCAGCATAGCTGTTGGCTGGTATACCATCACTAGGGATAAGAATAGCCCAGTTCTGGCCTGGGGTGTTCGAAGAGAGCTGCCTTATTCGATTTAAGGACTCTTCACCTTTTCTGCGTTGCTTTCTTGTGAGGTCAACGCGCTCCCAGATCTCTTGATACGCTCGTTGGAGCTCTGCCTGTGTCTGCCAGTTACAAAACCAGGCATCCCTATCATTCTCAAGTGCTGTCCAGAGCACTTCAAGATTGTGACTTGCTAGGTGATCTTCGTGGTAGGCACGCTCAAGCTGTGTATGGAATAGTCTAAGGCGTTCAGCAGGAGCTTCGATCTTGGAAACGAAATCAATGAAGTTTCGAGTTACTGCCGACATTGTAGTGTAATTGTTGATGCGTGTAGAGTGTAAGGTACTAGGTAGTCTAGATTTGATTGTAGAGTTGGCTGGAGATAGAGGACTTGAAGATGGAAAAGAGGAGGAAGCATAGGTAAGGAAGGAAAGAGGAGTAGATATAGTTACTCTCTCTCTATGTCTTGTGAACTAGCTACTCTTTGTTTTAGACTATTCTTTATTTGTCTTTATTCTAGGCTATCCTTTGGTTGTCTTTGTATTAGATAGTCTCTTAGTTCTTATTTTGAACTGCCTCTTTGATAGATCTATACCTAGTACACTGGTTGAATGGCTGGCGCTTGGGCTCTGCTGGCCAGCTGGCCGCAGCTGGCATTGTATTAGTGGGGTAGTGCTGCAGTAAAGTAATACGAAATTCTTCTAGCAGGTAATTTGGGGTGGGTTTTAGGTGGAGGGGTAGGCATAGCTACAAAAATTGGGGAAAATCGAGTTTTGTCGCAGTATCTCCTTTCGCCCACCGTAACAGATACCCCGTCCTTGCGTCGTTACACACAACACAACGGTACTCGCAGCGCGAATCGCGTTGCCCCGGTCCCCAATGCAAGAAGAGCCTGTGA
>Ga0247774_1001159_pt1 | contig 13389 bp, 10 predicted proteins | sample UWRJL001104B6_FD_179933 | JGI IMG/M metagenome (GOLD analysis project Ga0247774, IMG submission 179933) | Plant litter microbial communities from Arlington Agricultural Research Station in Wisconsin, United States - UWRJ-L001-104B-6 | ecosystem: Environmental > Terrestrial > Plant litter >... | reverse complement strand
GCCTTGTTCGGGTTTTTGAAACGGCTGCAGGCCGAGTTTATCGATAAAATGGTAGAGATCGAGGAAGAGGGTGAAGATGACAGACGTAGTCCGGATGAGGGGGAGGAAAAGGAGAGAGGGGGAGGAGGCAGCATCATTGAGATTGACGAGGACAATGGAGGGACGAGTTCCGGCAAGGGGAATATAGAGGAGGGAGAGGAGCAGCTGTGATTTGAAACTTTTTTCTCAAAGGGGGTGGTGTATTATGGAGGGATTGATGTCGCTATTGGTGATGGGGCTGTCCGAATTTTGATGGGGCAGATTTGTCGGGGCGAAGCAGTCATTGGGGGGGGGGTTGAGGAAATATGCTATTCACCTCATGTCAAGGAACATGAGTGGCATCAATGGTAGTCAAGATAACGGTTCGTTCTTCGTCGAACAACATGTCTCGAAAGGGCGTTGAAGTATGGTTTGAACACAAAGTGAGCGACTGGTAATGGACTTTTAGATACAGCCATACTCACTGCCTCCCCTTCTTTGGAGTATCCAGCAACATGTCCCCGAAACTTAGTTTATTCTTTCAAGATGCTTGGGATACATGCAGTATACCTTGACTACACGTCATTGGTGTCGGTGGTAGACGCCATGGGATCCGAAGATGCCATTTCAAAAGCAAACGGCAACAATAAACTCAACTGCAACCCCCCCGAACCGGGCGCCATTAATATCAAGCTTCTCCTCACCAACCTCATTAATATACATATATTATTTTGATTCCCGACCCTGTTCCATTTTCCTTGATCCTGTCCTCTGTCTTTGCTCAATTCTGGTTTGCCGTGAATGCCGAGTTTCTGTTTCATATTCTTTCGTGCGTCCCTAGCATCATAGCATGGTGATTAAAATATGGGGGATCCTTCTCCTCTGAGGAAGACGAAAAGGCGTTAGAAAATTTGGTAATAATGCAGGGTGAATACCTTCTGGTGAGGCAAAGGTCCCTCCGCGACGCCGAACAATAAAGACGAAGAGAAAAAACCTCTCGCTTAGTTAGACTTTTTCGTCATCCCCCCCCCCAACTAAGCTCCTTTCAACCCAACCCCGAGTTGTATTGGAGAGTCTTCCGTCTTGTGCCGGGCACTGCTATGCGTTCCTACACACCCGCGTAGTAGTCGACGACCCACCGAGGAGCAAGCCGGCCCTTCAGGATATGGGGTCCGATCCCCCTTGAAGCGCCCCCTCTGTAGTCGCGGTCTCTGGAGCGGGTAATCCAAAATCCACAAGCGTCCCCGGATGACCGTCGGCAGGCGGTGCGTCACCCTAAGACGAGGCCTGCCGACTCCCTCTAAGACGCCGCGGCGGTCCGCCGTAGTGGTGGAATTGCCCCACGGGCGGGGAGCCGACACCTCCGGGCGGGACTTGGACTTGGAATTGGTTTACTGCGACTGTTAGTCCCTTGTCCACAGCGTAAACTCAGAAAGGGGGAATGAGGTTTATAAATTTAAAGGGCTTAAGAGGGGACGTGAAGGACGGTTGGTAGGGAGTACATACGATGCAAAAAAGAATTCGGGTCCACGCTCCCCTGCTGTCCCGGCTGTCCCATCATGGGCGTCTGCATTTGCTGGTTTTGAAGCACTGGTGGCTGCTGGATCTGTTGCTGTCCCTGCTGGGGCGTCACCTGTCCCGACCCTTGATTCTGGTTCTGATTCTGTCCTTGAGGCGTGTTACTCTGCGCCGTCCTCCGCCTACCAGCCGCTGGGCTCGCGGATGCTGTTCCCGACCCAGACCCGGTCCCAGATCCATTCCCGCTCCCGCTTGCAACGACTGCCTGCGCAATCCCCTGAGCCCCCACAACATCCCCTGCGGGCCGCCTCCTCTTCTCCCCAAGCTGACCCCGTCGATTTTCCTCAATCTGCCTGTGCCTTCGCTCCTGCTGCTCGGCGCGGACTTGCCGCTGCATGTCTTCGTTCTCCACCGCATATATGGCCGCAACCCGGAGCTGAAACTGAGAGAGGATGGAAAGCCTGTCGGGTTTGGACATCTTCCGGTACTCCGTCTTGAAGCCGTGGAACGTATCGCCTGTGAGCCGAAGGACCGTCTGGGAAACCCCCGCCACCGCCAAAGCTGCCTGGGTTTCGGGATCCGGGGCCGGACCTGTAGGGGTTCCTACTTTTCAACACTAGTCAGTTCTCTTTCTTTGCCCTCTTAACTTTCCTTTTTCCTTCTCTCGAGTGCTTCTGTCGGAGGTTTCTGAGGAGTGCTTACCTTCTCCCCCTTCCACAACCTCACCCTCCGCATCTTCCTCCCTCTCCTCCAACCCCACCGGCTCCGGCGTCCCGGCCTCGTGGTTATGTTGATCGCACAGCACCGTCAGCACCCACCCTCCAACCATCTTCCTATTCACCGCCTTGGCCTTCCACGGGCAGTCCGTCTTCTTAGTGCTCGTTTTGTGCTTTGTCGCCAAGCACTTGTACGGTCTCCCGCCGCGATCGCAGACCAGGTCGCACCGCACCATTTCGTTGCCGGGAACCTCGGACCCGCCGATCTTGCCCCGGTGCGACCGCGCCTTGACCACCTTGTAGCCGTCGTGCTGCATGCGCGTCGAGAGGTCGGCGAAGAGCTCCTCGTAGGTCTTGTAGATGGCCGGCTGCCCCTGCTGCGGGGCAGGGATGGCGGTTAGGAGGCCGAACATGGCGGCGCCGTGTTGGGCGGGAGCTGGTATGCGGTTATGGACTAAAAGTAGTAGTGGTGGGGCAGTGTCTTTAGGGTTCCCAACGACGGCACGACGATCTTGAAGGGGCTGGCTCGAGAAAGACACGGTTACGGCCCGTTCCCCCTCCGGAGGGGGACGGTGGCTTGATTAAGTCAACAAAAGGTCGAAGGGCAAAAGGCTTGTCGTGTAAAATGGGTCAGGGCAAAGGCCCAATCAACGAGTTTTGCAATAAAACTGCGTTATGGCTCGGCCAGTGCGTTCGATGGAAATGGCGAGCGAGGTTGTTTGAACGTGTGGATTTGGCGAGCCATCGGTGCGAATTGAAAGCTGGCGGGCTGGGAAATGTGGTCCGTGTAAAGACATCGTTCCAGCGGGGCGAATCGGTGTATCGAGTATTTATGTATGCGATACAAGGATATGCAGGGTGCTGCTCTGCAGCGCGTGAACAGAGAACGTCGGGAATGATGCTGAAGAGTAAAAATGGTTTACAGGCCGGGAGATAATGTGTCCTGCAACTATATAGGTCTCGTCACGTCATTTGATTTTTGTAAATGCGTAGTCTGTAGAACTCTTGCTGTGCAATAAACTCTGCTCGGCTGTCACAAAACGTCATAAACAAACCTAATCAGAGACTTGAGCTTCTCCTTCGCAAAGGAGTCCTACTCTGGTTGGTACTATTCATCGGACACTTAAGCAATCTAACAATCTAAATCTACCGGACCAATAATAAACACTCCTCTCAGCGCTTTCTAATTGCGAACAAACCATTGACAAGAGATTAAAGCCTCTTTCTCGTCCCTACTGTTATTCTTCAAAGCACAATCAATCTTCTCCGTCCAACGACCCAGCTACAACTGCTCTATCCCCGCCACCAGCCCTTCCAAGTCCCCCTCCCCCTTCAGCAACCTTTCCATCATCCCCACCGCACCGGCAAGCCGCCTCCGCTTAACCACTCCCTCCATCTCCCTGCTCTTCCCTCTCGCAACCTCAATCACCCCCCTCGGAATCCTCGCTAACCTCGCAACATTGAGCCCGTACGACCGATGGGCCACACCGGGCGCAACTTCGTACAGGAACGTGATCTCGTCGTCCGCCCCTCCCTCTCCCGTGGCTTTGAACCGCATGTGCACGTTCTTGACCAGCCCGTCAAGCCCGTCGGCAACCCTCGCAAGATTCTGGTAATGGGTGATGAAGAGCGTCAGGCACTTTGTTTCGCGGACGACATGCTCCAACACGGCATGTGCAATGGCCGCGCCGTCGTGGGTGCTCGTTCCCCGACCCAGCTCATCGAGGATGATGAGAGAGCGAGGGGTAGCTGACCGGAGGATCCGAGCCGTCTCGGAAACCTCCACCATGAAGGTCGACTCTCCTGCAAACAAGTTGTCTCTAGCGCCCATGCGCGTGTGGATCGCATCCATCAGCGTCAACTCAAGTGAATCCGCAGGTACAAATGAGCCGATTTGCGCGAGAAGGACCAGAAGCGCAACGGCGCGGACAAAGGACGACTTGCCGCCCATGTTGGGCCCAGTAATTAAATGCGCCAGAGGAGATGGGCTAGAGAGACTTGTAGAGAAGGGAATATAGCCGTCTGGCAGGGTATGCTCCGCAATGGGATGCCGGCCGCCCTTGATAGAAATGGTAGGCGGCATTGAAGCTGGCAAGAAGGTGGGCTTTGCGTATCCCGGTAGGCTCGCAACCTTGGACAGGCAGACCAAGCAGTCGAGAGTAGCGAGGGCGGAGACGGCATCCCTCAACGGCTGGTAATCCGCCGAGATTTCAACCAACAAATTCTTGAACGCCTCCTCGCACGCCGCAGCCAGTGCCTCGCGGTGTTGATCCCTTTCGGAAATCATCCTCACCACATCGGGCGTGTGGAACCGTGACAACTTTTTCGTGCCGCTAATCTTGATCCACGACGCCGGCACGCGCTTAAGCTCCGCGTTGGGCACCTCGATCAGGTACTCAATCCCCGCAACGGTCGCATAGCTCACCGGCTTCTTGCACCCCAGTCTCTCAGCAGCGACGGATTGGTGACTCCGCAACTCCTCCTCGACCGCCGCAATGCCGAGCAGCTGGTCCTGCATCTTCTCCGTCTGCTCTTCTTCCCGAAAGAAGTTGACCTTGTCATCCTTCCTTGCCGCTTCGGGGTTAATCTTGTCCAGATACGAGACGATCGTCTCTAAAATACAGGGAAGCGTGCAGATGGCTTCGCGGAGGAGGCGGGACGTGAAGCCCGTGTCGGAATGCTGCTTCACCCTCGTAAAGTGCGTCGCAATCTTTTGCAGTGTCTGAAGAACAGAAAGCAACTCGGGACGGGTGCATTTCCCGTAGTAGATGCGGATGAGGCTTCGCTCCAGATCGATCTTCGTTGTTCCAAGCAGAGTCTCCAGCTGATCTGTGTGGATGGACGTCTTCTTCTCCACCAACTCCTCCACGGCCTGCACACGCTCTTCAAGAGCTTCCTTGTCCAGCAGCGGTCTGCCGATCCACTTCCTCAACAATCGCTGTCCAAACCGTGTACGCGTCTTGTCAAGCGCCCAGAATAGAGATCCCTTCTCCCCGTGGTCGGTCGAGTTGCGGTATACCTCTAGACTTTCCAGGGTAGTCCCGTTAATAAGCACGTGCTGCCTGGTGCTGAAACTCTGAAAGTACTTGGTCAGATCAAACACATGCTCAAGGCCATACTCGGTCAGATGCGTAATCATGGCACTCAAGCATATGGTGACCTGCTCTGGTAGGTGGAGAACTTTGTCGAGCAACAGCACCGCTTTGTCGTCTTGTGAGGATTCCTTCAGCTTGTCGGCATAAAACTGGGTGACGTGACTCGAGGCCTCGGTCGCCATGGTGGCCGACCGAGGAACCCTTTCCACTCTGCTCCTGTCCCCGAAAACATTGGTGCTCGACCCAGAAAGATGCTGGACGAGTTTCTCAGACCCTTTCGTCAACTCCCCAACGAGAAGAAACTCGCACGGTGAGATATGTAGCAGACGAGTCTCAATCTCGCTCCGCATGAAGCCATCCTCGAAGTGATCGTAGATGATGTCCCCCGTCGCAGGCTGAACGGCCAGGATCCCCACGTCAACTGTCTCATCGGTGCCCCCTCCCTTCGCGGGCGACTCGGTAATGCAGAGCAGATATCCTCCGGATGGAGCCCCTTCACTCTTCTCCATCTCGCCAATCTCGTCAATGTACGTCCCCTTCGTGTATAAATTCGTGAGCTTCCGCACAAACGGCGTATTCCTGTTGTCGCCGACCTTTTTGAGAGCAGCCGTCTCGATTTGGCGTACCACGCCGACCTTGTAGCCCGCCGCCACCAACCTCTTCGCATGGACGGGTAGCCGATGCACTGGGATGCTAGCGGACGCGAATCTGTCCATGTGTGCTTCAGAGGGGTCTTCAAAGTGTTAGCATTAGCCGGTACACAATTAGAAAGGGAAGCACATACGCTCATCAAACCTCATCTTTCCGGGAATGCAAACGATACTCAACACTTTCGACGCAATCCTCGCATCCTCTCCGAAAAACTTAAACTTGTACCCCACCTCCACAATTAGCACCGCATCCATATGCTTCCTTTTAATGTCTAGGAACTGAATCTCCATCGGTGTCAGCTTGCTCTTCCCTTTTCCCTTGGCCGTCTTCTTCGATGCCGGTGGTTCTTCTTCCTCCCCCTCCTCGTCTTCTTCTTCTCTATCACCTCCATCGTCGCCACCTCGCCTCGACAAGCTGTCCGGATGGCCCAACCTCTTCACAAACTTCTTGTGGAGTAATTCTCTTTCCTTGAGCCTGCTGGGGTCGACGTTGGCATTCTGGCTCGAATCAAAGAGGTAGACATCCGTCCTCTGCGAGCCCCCCCGAGCAGCGGTATCCGTCACCACCTCCTCTCCTCCAACCGACTTCTGCCTCTTCGCTAGATTTATTCCATCCTCCCCCCCCTTTTCCGGGCCATTATTCCCCTTGTCCGCATCCTCCTCCAATGGTCTCTTCCGGCTCAATGTAGCCTTGTTTACGTCCGGACGCAACGGGCTCGAAGAGAGGGGTAGCCTAGGTTTCTGCGAAGGCTGCGATGACGGCGTCGATTTGGGAGAGAAGAAGCTCGTGAGTGATTTCTGCTTTTTGTCTAGTGGCTTCGATGTGGGGGCCATCTTGGTGGTTGGAACGCTCGATTTGCTTTGAGGTTTGAAGCTTTTCACGGACGAAATTGGGAAAACGCGCCGACTTTCGAGACGCGTTAATGACTTGTAGCGGGGCAGGGGTATTACAGTGCAGACCCACCAAAGATCTATAATTAGCACTGTCCTGCAGTTGCACCCTGCTCTGGCAGAATGTATTGATGACATCTTGATCTGGTTTCTTCTTTCTATCCGTGCATTGCGGGACCTTATCTCCCAGTTTATTTTCAGGATGGATTCGTATTGCAGGAGGCAATTGGACTTTAAATTTCCCCAATGCCTCTCCACTAGTAAAAAGTCTGCCCAGAGTCTCAGAGAAGCATCCTACTAGTCTTGTCAAAGCCCATGAGCGGAAATGTAAAGAAATTGTCGGAAACATGTTCTCCCATGGATTTATCAACAGGGGGGGTATCTATACGAGTGCTGTCCTCCCGCCGCTCGGTCTCATGACCTTATACTTTTACATGCTCCATCCCAATGGATATCAATTTGAATCGAAGCCGGCGTCCATCCCTGTAACCATGCTAATATATGCCCCCAATCCTTTGAGCCATGCCGTAACACCCCCTGACCTGAACCTCCGAATTGAACATCACAATCATCGCTGCAAGCTGGTCAGCAAGCTCTCTAGTTTCAATGGCTTTACTTACCAAAACTACACAGCGTAAGGATAAGGCATCCCCCCAACAGACCAGAGCGATCCAGTAGCTTCTGTGTCAGCATCTTCGTGAAACCATCTCGTGTTGATGAGCGATGTACGAGTTCAAGCTGGCCCCTCGTAAAAGTTCTCATCCACCACCCCGTTGGCCTCCTGCTCTGCCAGGCCGTGTGGTCTCTGCCCCTGGCCAACAAAGTAGTTGTTGAACAGCGGTGAGTGGTTATATGCGGCGTTGATGGGTCGAAACGACGGCGTGGGCTCAGGTCGGTACGCATTTTGGACGTGCCCAAAAGGATGGAGGTGGAATTCGTTCTGCAGACACATCGGATTATTGTTCAAACCACGCGGCATATTCATTCCATCGCCATAGAACTGGTTCAGCCCAGGCAGAGGCGTTAGTCGGAACCCAGCATGCACATTTTCTTTTCCAGGAGCACCAGGAGCACCAGGAGCACCGGGGGCGCCATGACCACCATGACCACCGACATATCCACCGGCATGACCACCGTTCGAAGCATTCAACCCCAGGAAAGACGGGAATTTCGGGGTTGGCGTTGGTGAGGCTATTTTCGCATTCGCGTTCAAGGTTTGCAGTGGCATACGACGACGAAGCATGAATCTGGTGTCAATTTCATGTCAGCACACAACCGATGCCGCCTGATGATGCCTGTCTACTAAAACTGCTATCTGTCTGCTGTCAACTAACCCACGATCGGCATTTGAATCGGCCGAAGACGGTCGATCGGCTGCGAGGGCTACATAGGTCAGCTGCTTGAAGACTCTAATCAACGTAGTCTGCGTCATCCTTATCTCCGTGCGAGGCAAAGGATGGAGAGCCATCAGACTCACAATACGGGCTAGAAGCTCCCGTATCCTGGAACACATCCATGCCTGATCCATAGGCGCGGTCTCGAGCAGCGCGACGGTACGACGTTCGGCGAGTGAGCTCAGCCGACTCATCATCAAGCAGATCCTTGAGACGGCTGGTTCGCTTGGCCGACGCCATCTTCTTATTGCCCTTGTTCTTGTACACCTTGACAGGCGACTGTCTGATCAGCATGCTGCTGCTTGTGTGGTGGGAATTACCACTTACAGGCGATCCTGAATACACAGAGGGATCGTCGTAAACGTCTCGCGTCCTCTCCGGCTCCATATTCGCCTTGAAAACGAACTCAATGCGCTTGACCGCCTCTGAATCGCGCCGCATCCGCTCGATCACCGACTGCGATTTTCGCTGATTTCGCAGTTTCCGCATGTCGAGGTCGGCAGCGTCAAAAAGGCCCATCCCCGGATACTTGGCTCCCTTGAGCTTGATCGCAGCAACTTCCTCAGCCTCCTCCTTCGCAGTGGGAATCTTCACATCCTCCTCCTCGTCGTCTTCTCCGAACATGGCAGAAGAGGTCGGCGTCTTGGGGCCCAGATGGAGGGTGAAGTCATCCTCTGGCACCGAGACATAACACGTGGAGTTCATGCCGTCTTCATTCTCTTCGATTTTGAGCAAGCTACAGCTCTCAACAGACGTTTTCTTGGACTTCTACGTGCTCGCATTAGTGACCACAGGCTTTGGTAATTAAAAAAAAAACTACTTACAGAAATGTCGCTTGGCTTGCCCTGGTACCTGGGCAGGGCTCTGTTGGCCTCTTTCTCCTTCTGGTCCTTGAGAGCAAGACGGTTAGCCAGAAGTGGATCAATATTGTAGTCCTTGTGGAACTTCATCAGGCTCTCGTATCGCTCATTGTCCTCTGGGCTGCTCAGTCCACGGATTCTCGATTGCTCTGTGGTTAGGAGGTGGGTCTTGGACATAAAATGAGTTAGAAGATGCGACAAGTCCGAGAAACCCGACGTGGAGCAGCTGGGGCAAGCGAGAGGGATGGCCTTGTCGCCATTGGATTCGTCCGCAACAACGGCGGGAGTCATGATGGGAGCAGACTGGGCCTAGAATTAATCTCATTAGCAATGCAGTTTCGACTGGCTGTAAATACTTGAGGTGCATGGTAGGCGAAGTTAGAGATCCCAATCGTGGCGGATTCATCGGGATGACAAAGGAGCATACTGGCGATTTAGCGCTGAAGGACGAGAGAAGCCTCCGGGACATATGGGCGGGTTAACGACCAGGAGCTTGTGGTGGTGTTGACGCGTGGCAAATCGTGGAAGGAAACGATGTGCGGATTTGTGTCGAAGAATGGCTTATTGGCCACGGTATATCGAGAAAGCGGGAAAGCTGAGGATGGGGGTTGACGGCAAAGGTCCTAGGTCGAATCGAGGAAGGTTTGTTTGGCGAGTGGATTGGGAAGGGTTGGGGAGAAAACAACTTACATCACATAAGTAATAAACACTGTAAAATTAGGCAGTACCGACTTGAGACACATAGAGAAACTTTATCTAGTGCTCTGTGCCTAAGGGAAGGAAAGAAGGAATGGCTGCTAGTCCCACAATGCTAGAATGCGGTGAGAGGACTCGGGTCAGGCGGGGAACGAGGGCAAGCAGGAAGGACAGAGAGAGGCCGCTCAGAGACGTCCATAATAGACCGACACAAGTCAGAGAACAACAGAAATTTATACGTACCTTGGCAAGCATTTTTCGGCCGGTATTTGGCTTCAACGTCTTGTCAACGCTGCCAAAGTTATCGTAGGCGAGCGTATAACCTCCAGGAAGACCTCCGCTCAAGGGCATCAGATTGCCAGGAATCGACGCATTTCCATGTTGACCGTTACGAAATCGATTTTTGGCTGCCTTCCGCTGCATTGGGCTGCCAGTAGACATCATGAAGCGCGGCTGGAAGCCGTGGTAACCTCCTGCGCGAGGGATCTCGCGGTGCGACATTCCAACACCGACACTCATGAGGCCTTCTTCTTCTAGATACGGAGGAGAATTTGCAAAATGACCCGTGACGGTTTGTGTGGGCTGCTCGGGAGGTGTGACGGTAGTGGGAGAATGAAGAGGACCCTCGTCCCAGGGATTCTCGAGGTTGCCCAGATTGAGAGGCTTCAGTGGAGTCAAAAGTTGGCGAAATGGGGAGTCTCGCATTGGTGCAAACGGGCTGGGCAGATTTTGTCCAAATTCCGACATCCCTTGGTAGTTCGTGAGTGCGTTGCCTGGGCTGCCCATGAATCCGTTGTCATGGTGGCTGGTGAATCCGTTGAGATCTCCAGGGCTGATAAAGCCGTTGGGACTATTGGTGTTGAAGCCGGTAGGGCCGTTGAAGAAGTTGTAATCTCCGAATCCGGGACTGAAAGGCGTATTCATGCGCATTGCAGCGCCCATGCCCATGTTTGTTCCCATATTGTTTCCCGTGTTTACGGGAGCCAAACCTATCACCATTTGTTCGAAACCCGTGGGATCCGGGGCGAAGTTGACCTGTTTCTGCATGACTCCCTGCAAAAAATCATGGGATGTGGTCTGTTTGACGGAAGGCAGCGATAGCTCTTCTTGATGAAGCTCTTGATGGCTAGTGCTGGCAAACACTCCGTCCCACTCGGCGTCTGAAATGTTTGGGACGTTGCAGTCAATGTCATTGGTGACGGATCCGGAGGTCGTCATGCCAATTGGAGGGTAGTTGTCCCAGTCGACATAGGAGAGACCGTGAATGGAAGAGTCGGCGGGAGTCTCCTCGACATTTGTCGTCGAGCAACAAGCCGCATTAGCCCGAGGGCCAAGACCGTCGTAAATTGGCGAAGACTGCCGCTCAAGATGAACACGGTCTAAAACCCACTGGGGCACCTTCTTTTTTCCTTCGGACATCTTGGTGATGCTTCGAGTCAAGAGGGTGGGGCTGGGTAAGAGCAAGGGTATGTACTTGGGATATGCAACTAAGACCACTGGGTCAATCAAGATCCTGTAGTTGAACTCTAGATCATATGAGATCTAGATAAGCATGCTGATGGCTCAGAAGGTGTGCGTAGTTACCTATGTGTCCAGGTCTCAGTGGCGATAATTGGACAGCTTAGCTGAGAGTCCACCGACTAGGAGGTTTCCAGTGGTCGTCAGTGTGTATATTACTACATTACATCAAACTTGTTAGACACAACAGCCATATTTTTTTCACGTCGAGTGTGAAACGGGTGAAGTGTGATATACCTTGAGGCGTATGGCGTGCACCAGGTCCCCGAAGGAGACTTGCCGTGAGGTCCGGCCGGTGGCCTCGGAGCCGACAGTCAGCGGCCGATGCTTGTCTCCTCGGGAAGGAAGAACGACAGAGTTAGAGAGACCAATATGCAAAGTGCCGAAATGGAAGGTACTGGTAGGTCTCGTGCTTTTGGTAGGTTGGCGCAGGTACAGGTTGAGGCGCGAGAGAAGTGCAACTGCCTGCAACCGGGAGCTTGGTCGAAGGCAAGAGCGCTTTGCAAGTACAAGAGCCGCAACACCAAATGGGCACGGAAAGTCTAGTTGAGGGTTAGTGTGACTCAATGAGTAGAAAGGTATGAAGGTAGGCGTAGAAGGAGAAGGTGGTCCGAGGATGGATCGGCGAAACGGGGGAAAGTCGAATTAGAGACAACCGTAATCGAATGGCTGACTGCCGGTATCTAAGCTCGCTAACTGCTGTACAAGATGAATAAATAGCTGACGCCAACGAGCGAAACTGCAGATGCGAAGGCAAGAAAGAATGGCCAAGTCGAAGCAGGGTCTAACACTCGAAACACGAGGGTCGAGATCGAAACTCTGAAACCACTACAGCTTATGTGTTGTGGTAAGCTTTCCTTCGCAGCCTTTGGGGATGACAGAAAAGACTAGTGAATAAATGTTTGGCAGCCAGATGTTTTTTCAGGGCACAAAACAAGAGGCTAGGGCACAGGTGACATCGCTTATGTCGTCAAGTTCTGGAGTCGGAGTATGACCGGTGCATCGTGAAGTGCTCCAGAGCGGCCCAAGCTTCAAGCGCCCCTCGTTTGTTCTAAGGACTTGGTGGATGATTCACAGTACCAGGGAGTATCAAACAGCTTGACGGAGTAAGTAGTAGTGCCCGCTAGAGCTCCAGCCATCACGGAGCGTTTGTATCGCGAGGGGCGAGCTTCATACTTGTAAAGTGCTATGCTGGTGGTAGTTATCGTATGCTGAACCTCTTTAGTCTTTATTGAGTGCTTCAAAGGCTATGGAAGAACAAGCGTGAAGGGTTTGTTAAAAGGTCACTCTAAAGATCCAACGATCACAGGCTGTGATGGTGCGAGGTGAAAACTGTGGCTCATAAAGAACTGCACTGCATTTTAATGTGATCTTTGATGGCCACAATGCGCCGGTGAGCTACAGAAACACTTCATGGCCACTGCCTATGTGTGACGCTCACTCGGGAGACTAACGTATCAACATGGATCTCCTATAAAATTCGGTATCGGCTATAGCATTACAGTGGCAGTTGGCCGCCATGCTGTTAGTTGAACTCTCTTTGAGCACCCAGCTTGATTGTTCCAATGCGTAGTTAGACCCAAAAAGGGCCACAAGCCAAGCATGGAATACATCAACGGGCAAGCGACAACGTCATTCCCAAAGACCCTTAGTCCCAAACAAATTGTATGCGGGAAATATCTCCTGTGAAGAACGAGCCAAGGAGCAGGTATCGAAAGTCAATCTAGTAAGCCGGGAATTACTCTACTAGAACGACAACCTGGAGCTGTTCATGTTGAATTACTAATGACTTTCTAACATGCCATTATTATGGAATCTTGTCTTGGAAACGTTGTCAAGATCTCCCGCCATGCCTCACACATCGCTCAAGCGTAAAACAGATCCAAATTGATGTCAACCGGTATCATCAATCCTTTCAAGACAATAGTCTCCGAAAGGAGTAATTCTCTACAGGACCTTTCACGGTTCTAGTAGAGGATCATGCTCTAGCTGCCATAGCAATCTCAGCATCACCATCTGCAGGGCTATAATCT
>Ga0247774_1001157_pt1 | contig 13409 bp, 10 predicted proteins | sample UWRJL001104B6_FD_179933 | JGI IMG/M metagenome (GOLD analysis project Ga0247774, IMG submission 179933) | Plant litter microbial communities from Arlington Agricultural Research Station in Wisconsin, United States - UWRJ-L001-104B-6 | ecosystem: Environmental > Terrestrial > Plant litter >... | reverse complement strand
CCTTTGGGGATAACATCGCGATCGCAGGTGACAAAGTTGCTATCAGCTATTCTATTCCGCGCTTCCGCGTATCAGGCGCTACTGCTGCTTTGTTTTAGCAGAGATAGTCAGAAACGAGGGTTTTTTACAATAGGACTTACGCATTCCCACCAAATAAACCGGGCTTTTCACCTAATTTGAGGGCTACAGCCAAAGATTTTCGTAAAAAAAGCCGGTTTCTTTAATATAGCAATTCTAAATGAGTCGTAAATTTTTTACCCCACCCCAGCCCTCCCCTTACCAAGGGGAGGGAGTAAGAAATTCACAAATGATTTAGGATTGCTATATGAGTGCATAAGTCCTGTAGGTTTTGGTATATTTGCGAATTATGAGGAGGCTGTTCTATGGTTCGACGATCGCACAAACGTCAATCTATCATCGGTTTACTGGTAGCCTTGGGGATAATCATCGGGAATCTAGTGTTTCCGGGCCTGAATGTAGCGCCGGCCTTTGCTGAAGCCAAATTTAAGGATGTTAACAACCATTGGGCGCAAGCTTGCATTGAGGAGTTAGCAGAGAAAAAAATTATCAGCGGCTACTACGAAGACGGCACTTTTCGTCCGAATCGCCCAGTCAGCCGCGCTGAGTTTGCCGCGATGGTCCGCAGGGCTTTTCCCGATGCCAAAACCGTCCGCAATCCGATCGAATTTGCAGATATTCCTACAAATTACTGGGGTTTTAAAGCTATTCGAGAAGCTTATCAGACGGGTTTTATGTCCGGTTACAGCGGCAGTATCTTTAACCCGACTTTGAATATTACCCGCTGGCAGGCTTTGGTAGCTTTAAGCAGCGGCTTGAAATATACACCTGCGGGGTCGGCGGCTGAGATTTTGGATGCGACTTTTGAAGATGCGCGGGATATTCCAGAACTGGCCAGAAGTGCGATCGCTGCCGCCACAGAAAAACAACTTGTGGTCAATTATCCGGCTGTTAAAAAGCTAGAACCTACACGCATTGCTACACGCGCCGAAGTTGCAACTTTTTTCTGTCAGGCGATCGCCAAACCCGGCCAAGCTGCCTTAGTTCCTGCGGAATATATCGCCCAAGTTCCCGCGGATATCGGCCCGCCGAGAACAACAGAAATCTCGGAATCGGGGAAAGTTCGGGCGGAAGTTTCTTTCGTAAAAGAAGCAGAAAATGCTAAGAATCTCCGTATCAAAATTATCCGCAACGGTCAAAGTTTGTTAGAAGAACCAGTGCTGATTCCGACTCGTTCTCTAGCAGACAATCCCGACAAAAAAGCCAGCGAAGAAGTATCAGAAGGGCGTTTGTTATCGCTGCGAATCCGCGATTTGGACGGCGACAAGGAACCGGAAGTGCTCGCAGATTTAGTGTCAATCAACAGCGGCGTCCGCTGCTGCAATTATTCGTTTATTTACCGCTACGACTCGGCGGCTAAAAAATATACTCATATCAAGCATTTCTGGGGCAATGTAGCTTACGAAATTGTCGATTTTGGCAAAAATGATATCCCGGAGTTCAAGAGTGAGGACGGGCGATTTTCTGAGGCTTTTACAAATTATGCTGATTCTCGCTTCCCGCTGCAAGTTTGGCAGTACCGCCAAGGTAAAATGCAAGATGTTACGAAGCAGTATCCGGTGGAAGTATACACGAATTCTGCTGAGCTTTGGCTGGAATCTAACAAGCGTGTGAGTGAAGATGCGGAGGTAAAAGGGGTGTTGGCGGCCTTCATGGCTAGCAAGTATGTCATGGGCCAGGATGCGGAAGGTTGGCAGTTGTTGGAGAGGGTTTATCAAGGACGCGATCGCACTCAATTCTTTGGGAAGTTGCGCGAGTTTTTGGTAAGCACGGGTTATGCTAGTAAGTAGATTTGCAGGTGTTTAACCGCAGATTAAAGCGGATTGTATCTGTAGGGGCGGGTTTTACCAATAATATCTAATTCCCACTAACAATCTCAATAAACCCGCCCCCACACAACAGAAAGGGCGGGTTTTACCAATAATATCTAATTCCCACTAACAATCTCAATAAACCCGCCCCCACACAACAGAAAGGGCGGGTTTTACCAATAATATCTAATTCCCACTAACAATCTCAATAAACCCGCCCCCACACAACAGAAAGTTTGGCAGTACCGCCAAGGTAAAATGCAAGATGTTACGAAGCAGTATCCGGTGGAAGTATACACGAATTCTGCTGAGCTTTGGCTGGAATCTAACAAGCGTGTGAGTGAAGATGCGGAGGTAAAAGGGGTGTTGGCGGCCTTCATGGCTAGCAAGTATGTCATGGGCCAGGATGCGGAAGGTTGGCAGTTGTTGGAGAGGGTTTATCAAGGACGCGATCGCACTCAATTCTTTGGGAAGTTGCGGGAGTTTTTGGTGAGCACGGGTTATGCTAGTAAGTAGATTTGGAGGTGTTTAACCGCAGATTAAGGCGGATTAACGCGGATTAACGCGGATAGTATCTGTAGGGGCGGGTTTAGCCAAAAAGTTTGTATTCCCACAGATAAGATTAGGGTTTTGTCGGAGGTACAAACCCCAACCCAAGTCTCAAAAGCGCAGCCACTGGGGAAGTACACTGCTGCCCGTTGTGAGTCAGCCGCCCGGGGAAGAAATCTGCGAAAGGACAGATGACACTACCTTGGGCTTTTTGGGACTCACCCCCTGAAGCAATTTCTCTCGTTGCCGAAAAGTTTGTGCTGGCTAACGGCTACCCCACAGTGGTGCCTGATATCGTCCAAGCGATCGGGGGAGGGGGAATTTGAGAGCTTAACACGGGACGGGGGAACAGGGCGACAATCTCTTCCTTGACTTTTCTAACTTTTTTGGTTACGGTTAACGCAACGTTACGCAACGGAAAACCGACGCCTCTGTTACTGACGTGTTCGCGCTTGTTAATAATACCAATATCTCCAATCAACTTCAAAATCCTGTACTCCCTTCCGGAGTAAAAGGTCCCTTATCTGAGAATTCATCTGAGCACTCAACGCGGCTGCACCAACGACCGTGGCTAGTTGCACATCGTCCAGTTCCACCAGTTCTTCCCATTCCGAAGCCATGTCGCCGTTCACTTCTTGTTGGGACGCTTCGGGTTGGCTGGTTCCTTTGTTTAAAAACATAGGTTTTTTCCTCAAAAGTATTTCCTATAATATTTATAACACATCTTTAATAAGAATATAAAGATTCAATTAATAACACATATTTTTTTAAAGATTATATAAAGATTTTTTTTTACTATTTTTTATTTCGAGGGGTTGGGCTTTTTGGGAGCCAACCCCCCAACAAATTTACGCTTGATTGCCGAAAAGTTTGCGATCGCTAACGGCTACCCCACAGTGCCAGATATCGTCCAAGCGATCGGGGGAGGGGGAATTTGAGAGCTGAACGCGGGACGGGGGAACAGGTCGAGAATCTCTGACTTGACTTTTCTAACTTTTTGGGTTACGGTTAAAACCATCTATCAGTGGTGGTTCCAACCCCCTTACCTCGCACTCATCCACCCATAGGAATTTGGTTTTAGTTGCCACGGCTCAAAACGACGACTAGTAACGAAAACGCCGCCCTGGTCATAATATACAAAAACCTGCCCTGAAAGTATGAGATACGGATTGACCGGCGAATCCGTCGATCCTGACTGTACTCCCCACCCACCCACGACCGTGGCTAGTTGCACATCGTCCAGTTCCACCAGTTCTTCACAACAAGTCCAAGCCATGTCGCCGTTTTCCGAATGGGACGCTTCGGGTTTGCTGTTTCCTTGGTTATTAAACATTGTTTTTTTCCTCTTCTAAACATTGTTGTTTTTTTCTCAAATTAAAATAACACCAAATTAAAATTTATACAACAATAAAAACTTTAACTTTTCTTTCACCAATTCAAAAACACATAACAAAAGTTTATACAATTAACTCTTTTTATCTTTCAACTTTTCTACTCATAACTTTTTTTTGTGAGAGGGATTGGGCTTTTTGCCAGTGAGAGGGATTGGGCTTTTTGGGAGCCAACCCCCCAACAAATTTACGCTTGATTGCCCAGAAGTTTGTGCTGGCTAATCGACTGAAAGCTGATAGTTGTTATCACCAAAGCTGGAAATGTCACAACAGCAGGCACTCTCACCCTCACCCCCAGCCCCTCTCCCATCAAGGAAGAGCAAAGTGGTTTCATACAAGCATAGAAAAATTTAGATGTGGATGATCGATCGCCCGTCCTGTCACGCGCGTGTTTAGCAAGCAAAAAATCTGGGAAATCTACCTGGTCGGGCGCTAGCCCATCTCGGCCGAGCTCGACTTGTTTACGCGATCGCCCTGCTGGCGATCGAGGCAAATGTACTGATTCAGGGTAGAAAAAGTGACTAATATCAATCTCTAAGAACAGTTGCAACTTCTCAATGACGATCGACACATTCGGGGCACAAAACATCAATTGTGGTTGGTTTTGTTACTCATCTTATGAGGAGCGATGACTGGCTATCGGGGGTACGGATTACTGGCAGATTTCACCAAAGTACATCGAGAGAGCTTGATTGAGCTGTTATATCTGGATGATGCAATCGAGTTTCCACCTTACTCAAATTTCCAAGCTAAAATAAATATAAAATATCAGACCTTAAATCTCTTAAAATGGTATACCCACCTGCACCTTGGAACCTGCAAGGTTATGCTGTTCAGACTTTACAATTGGTAGATGTGGCACGAGTGCGCCCCTTGGTTCCCTCTGAGTTAGAAATTGTCTCTGTATTGCCGGGAAAAACCCTAGGGGGCATTTATATATCCTCCTACGGGTTGGGTTCGGTGATGGAGTACAATGAGTTAATTGTAGTTAGCGCGATCGCCCGTTATGCAGGAAAATGGGGCCCTTGGGTTTCCCACATCTACGTAGACAATCCTAACTCCGTAGCCGGCGGGCGCGAAATTTGGGGACTTCCTAAAGAATTAGCTCAATTTAGTTGGGAAGGCAGCCATTCGGTAAAGGCAGCACCGCTAGGCTACCGCGTCACAGTTCGCCAAGAAAACCGTCCGCTGTGCAGCCTCAATTACAGCCAGCAAAGTTTAGCCTTACCGCTGCCTTTTAGCGGAAAAGTTTTCAGCGCTGACAGCAGCAATTTGCTGTTGTTTAAAGGAAGATTAGAGTCTCGCATCGGTTTGATTAAAAGCGAATTAGAAGTGCCAGAAGAAAGTCCTTTTGCCAGTTTAAACTTAGGCCAGCCCTTGCTAACAGTTGCCTGCGAAGATATGCGTTTAACAGTCGGTGCGCCGGAAGTTGTGGGAAACAGAACTGTTGAATTCAGTTATTAGCTGTAAAGTGCGCCTCTTCGTCGTAAACCTAAAAAAACACAACAGCCAGAAACCCGGTTTCTTGAAGAAGCCGGGTTTCTCGCGCGGGGTATTATAAAACTTCATTAAGATTGTAAGCATCAATAAACAATGGTAGTATCATATAGTCAGGAGGAGCAACTGAAATAATTATTGCGCTCGTTAAAAAATGGAGAGTCTGAATGCAACTAGCAGAAAGGCACATCATTAAATCTACGGAACACCGTTTTGTTGAGATTGATAAATTAGCTTTTAAATCCAAAAATCTCTACAATGCTGCTAATTACGTAATTCGTCAGAGTTTTCTCTATGGATGGGGTTACATTAATTACAACGAAATGAACCGTTTGATGAAGTCTCATCAAGCGTACAAAGACTTGCCAGCCAAGGTTAGTCAACAAGTATTGATGATATTGGACAAGAATTGGAAATCTTTTTTTGAGGCGGTAAAAGCTTACAAAATTGAGCCAACTAAATTCACTGGTAGCCCGAAACTACCGAAGTACAAAGATAAAGTCAAAGGACGGAATATCCTCGTCTATACGATTCAGGCTGTTAGTAGCAAGCAATTGAAAAAAGGAATCATTAAGCTTTCGGGTACGGAAATCTCAATAAAAACCAAGGTAAAACCCGCTCGGGTTTGCCAAGTTAGACTGGTTCCTAAATGCGATTCTTATGTAATTGAGGTGATCTATAATGAACCGGAGTCCACCCTTGATGAAAACCCAAAAGAATTCGTAGCTAGTATTGATTTAGGGCTGAATAATTTAGTGGCGTTAACTTCAAATCAGCCGGGTTTTACCCCTCTCCTGATTAACGGGCGACCATTGAAATCAATTAATCAGTTCTACAACAAACGTAAAGCACAGTTACAATCTCAGTTGAAAAGAGGTCGCAAGACCTCATCCCGCATTCAGCGTTTAACTCGTTGCCGCAATCAAAAAGTCGATAACTATTTGCACTCCTCCAGTCGCCTGATCGTTGACCTTCTTATCGCCAAACAAATTGAGACGCTAGTAATTGGCAAAAATGTACAATGGAAAAATGAGAGCAACTTAGGGAAGCAAACTAATCAAAACTTTGTCAACATTCCTCATGCTCGACTAATTGAGATGTTGGAATACAAAGCTCAATTAGTTGGGATTAAGGTTCTACAGCAAGAAGAATCTTATACTTCTCAATCAAGTTTTCTCAATTTAGACCCAATTCCGGTTTATGGAAAGACTGGCAATGATGTCATATTTAGTGGCAAGCGAATCAAGAGAGGATTGTACAAAACATCGGTCGGTCAATTAATCAATTCCGATGTTAATGGTGCTTACAATATTCTGAGAAAAGCAATCCCAAATGCGTTTAGTAATGGGATAGGGAGCTGCGTAGTTCAGCCGAGGCGGGTTAATCCGCTCAAAGTAGAAGCGAAAGGGGAGGGACTTAATGCCTCCCATGTCTGCGATAAATGACTATACTTTTACTAGCTATTAGTTTGAGTTACTTACTAATATACCTCTTGCAAAAATAACTGGGACGGGCAAGATGCCCATCCCACAAGAGTTATTTTTTATTGTGGGATTGGCATCTTGCCCGTCCAATAAATTTATGAAAAGGACTTTTGCAAGAGGTCTAATCTTTTTGAGGACTTATACCAATTTAATGTGAAGTTGCAGATATCTCGATCCCCCTAAATCCCCCTGATAGTCGGGGGACTTCGATCCGAATCTTGTCCCCCCCTTATTAAGGGGGGCTAGGGGGGATGGGATTCTATGCAGCTCATAAAAAATTGGTATTACGCATCAAACAGCTAAAAACCCGGTTTCTTCCTATAGCGGTTCTCAAGCGTGGTGAGGTATGCCCTATGCCCTATGCCCTATGCCCTATGCACGTCGGAACATGTTACTGAGAAAGGCTATATTTTTAAATGCCAGCCCCGGGAGCCGCTTCAGCACCCATTTCTAAAACTGTACCGCGAAGGTAATCAATTTGCTGCTGAAAGTCCAGCCCCTGAATCTTTCCTAATAAAGCTTTTCCTGCGTCAGGAAGTTGATAGTCTGGAGGCACGGGAATAATAGTTCCTTCGTCCATTCCTACTGCTAGGAAATACCAAAAAGCCAGTTTAGTTTCCGGGCTCATCGAGCCGTACATCCGGCTGATTTCAGTATTGGCTTTTGAAGCAATGTCGCGCATTACTTGTAGTTGTTCTTCGTGGGGCAGCGGTTTCACTTGCTCGAACAAACCCTGAGCGATGTCGGAACCGGAAGCACCCGGAGCCGCTTGCGTTATTGACTTGCCAACTTCGGTGTAAACAAACCACAGCAGACCTAATTGGTCGTCTACACTCAAGCTCTTAATATCTGCTTTTCCTTGGTCGTAAGCAGCGGCTGCAGTAGTAAATGTCATTCAAGCCTCCAAAATAATATGTATTGCTCAGTTTTCTTATTTAGAAAACTTCTTTTTGCTACTTAAGTTAATGTACCTAATAAATACTGATGCTACAATCTTGCTTAAGGCTGATCCGATCCCGGACATGAATTCGGGGAGTAAATTGACCAAAAGTGGGTAAATTTGCAACCAAAGGATGAGGCCAATTTGATAAGATTGTTGTTAGGGGACGGGCAAGATGCCCATCCCACAAGAGTTATTTTTTCTTGTGGGATGGGCATCTTGCCCGTCCTATTTATTTTTGCAAGAGGTCTATTGTTTTGTTAGCCGTATTGTTTAGCCGATCGACGATCGCCTATAATCGCAACAGACCTGTATTGAGGTGGGTGTTATGTCGATCGCAACTGCTAAACGCTTCACCATAGCGGAATATCATCGCTTGACAGAACTGGGGTTCTTTGATGAGGACGATCGAGTTGAGTTAATCCAGGGACAACTTATCCACAGGGCTGCTAAAGGTACTGCTCACTCTGTTTGCGAGACACGCTTGGAACGCGAGTTATTTAAGCTGCTGGGAGAAAGGGCGACACTGCGGGGGCAACAACCGATTATTCTGCCCGATGACAGCGAACCAGAACCCGATCGCGCGATCGTGCAAAATCGGTCTGATGACTATCTATCGTCTCACCCCACAACAGCGGATATATTGTTACTGATTGAGATTGCGGATTCTTCTTTGAGTTACGACAAACAGGTCAAGTTGCCCCTTTATGCTGAAGCGGGTATCTGTGACTATTGGATATTTAACTTATTAGAAACTTGTTTGGAATGTTACAGCGATCCGTATCAGAATTCGCAAGGCAAATTTGGTTATCGCGTCAAGAGAATTTTTCTGTCTAACGAGACAGTTGCCCTCCCTAATTTTGGGGATTTGTCGCTAGATTTATCTAAAATATTTCCTCCTAGTTTTCTCGGCAATCAGTAATCCCACCTCAAAAAAACGGTGTTGCATAATTGTGGGATGATTTTGATTGTTTTGTGGGATGGGCGTCCCGCCCGTCCGGTGTATTTTATGTTGTGGGATGGGCGTCGTCCGGTGTATTTTATGTTGTGGGATGGGCGTCGTCCGGTGTATTTTATGTTGTGGGATGGGCGTCGTCCGGTGTATTTTATGTTGTGGGATGGGCGTCCCGCCCGTCCGGTGTATTTTCCGGGCAGGCGGGACACCCCACAAGATTCCGGGCAGGCGGGACGCCTACCCCACAAGAATCATCCTCAAATTGTGCAACGTTTCACTCAAAGGAAATAGGCTGGCTTTTTGCCAGCCTAGAATCAGGAGAAAGTTAATTGAAACTCGTTTAAAGTCTAGCTAAACAAACCCGAAATCCCGCCTACTGCTATTGCTCCAGCCAGAGCGGAAACAACCACAGAAGTCAGAGCCGTACCAAACAGCCACCAAGCTGCTGCTGCTGCGGCTTCGCGCGCATCTTCTGCTTGCTGCTTGGCCTTTTTCTTGAGCTGTTTGATGCGTTTTTTGGCTTCATTTTGCAGGCGTTCCGAACGCAATAAAACGCTGTCCCGGGCTCCTTCGATTTGGTCAACAATTCGGTGAGCGTCTGTCTCGGAAATATCGGAACGAGAACTCAGCAGGGCAACTAAAGTACCGCGATCGAACTCACCTAAACGCTCTTTAATCGCGTCAAATCCGGCCTGCGGGTCGTCAAACACTTTGCGGAAGTCCCGCTTGATGCCTTCGTAGTTGAGCTCTGGTCGATCGAGCGAATTGAGGTAATCCCGAATTTTCGCGAAAATACCGTCGATTGTTGACTGCAACTTGTCCTGAACCATTTGAACTTGTTCGACAAATTGGTTGCGGACAGATTCAATTTGGTCGGCAATTCTGTTAGCTTCCTCTTCCGAGATGTCTTCCCGCTGCGACAGCAGCGCTACCAGCGTACCCCGATCGAAGTGCTTCACGCGATCGCCCAAACTTTGCATCCCCATGGACGGCTCGCTAAACAGCAACTGCAAATCGCGTTTGATGCCTTCAGGATTGAGTTCTTCCTTGTCCGTATTCCGCAAGTAATTTTCCAAACTTCCTTGGAAATCCCGGACTGTTTTTTGAGCGCGAGAGGCGAAGCGGCGGGGCGATTTCACGATGCTGCGAATCGAATCTTGCACGCGATCGATCGTCCGATTAATCTGTTCTTCGCTCAAATCTTCCCGCTGCGAAAGCAGCTTCACCAAAGTTTCGCGATCGACCTGAGAAAGTCTTTCCCGAAGTGCCAAAGCACCCTCTTTCGGATTTTCCAACAATTTAGTCAAATCCCGACTGATACCTTCTGGATCGAGCTCTTCGAGGTTAGTATTCCGCAGGTACTCGCCAATTTTTCCAGTAACTTCCTCGTACTGCTCCTTAGCTTTATCTGCAACTATTTGCGGCGCGTGGATAATGTTGTCGCGCACAGATTCGATCCGGTCGATCGTCTGATTTATCTGTTCTTCGCTGAGGTCTTGGCGCTGTGACAGCAACTGCACCAGCGTATCGCGGTCGAATTGAGACAAGCGTTCTCTCAGCGCTTTAAATCCCGCTTCCGGGTCGTTTAACAGCGTTTGAAACTCGCGCTCGATAGCTTCAGGATTGAGTTCTTCCTTATTAGTATTGCGGAGATACTCTTCTACCCTGTGCCGCAATTCTTGGGCTTTCGATTTCGCTTGCTCTTGCAATTCTTGAGCTCTAGAAATCACGCGATCGCGGGAACTTTCGAGCTGCCCGATTAACCGATCCGCTTCCTCGGGACTGAAATCTTCCCGCTGACCGAGCAACTGCACCAAAGTATCGCGGTTGAACTGCGACAGGCGATCGCGCAAAGCCTCAAAACCAGCCTCCCGATCTTCCAAAAGCGCTTGGAAATCCCGCTCAATACCTTCAGGATTCAATTCTTCCTTGCCGGTCGATCGCAAATAATTCTCAATCCGGCTGCGCAAATCTTGAGACTGTTCTTCACCAGCAGCAGCTTGGACAATTTCCAACACTTCTTGGCGGACAGCTTCAAGCTGTTCGGCAATTTCCGCCACCTGTTCCGGAGCAAACCCCTCGCGGCGGCCCAGAATCCCTACAAAATAATCGGGATTAAACAGCTCTAACTGGCGCAAAACTGCTCCCGGAGAAGCTTCCGGGTCGTAAATAACATCCCTAAATTCCTGCTTGATTGTCTCCCGGTTGAGATGCCAAGGTTGGGTATTGAGCAAGTAGTTTTCCACATCAGCCTTAGCTGTATTGAAAGGCAGCGCAGGCACTTTGTCGCCCACCTTAGAAGCCAAAGATTTAGCTTGTTGGGTCCCTTTGGCTGTCAGTTGCTGCAACTGACCAGAGATTTTTTCAACATCCAAATCCGACAAATCCGTCCGCGACAAAACAGTGCCGACAAGAGCTTCCACACCCAACTGCATCGCTCGCTTCATTGGGCCTGAGCCGGATTCCGATTTGTTTTGCCTACTTTCGAGAATTTGAGACAGCTTGGCGTTGAGTTCGTCAGACTTCAGCAAATCGGGAGCCGCAAACTTGAGAAAATCAACTAACTCTAAATTCGGGTCTTTCTGCTCTTGCTGCTGGCCGAATGTTTGCTTCCAAACCGCTTCGAGTTGGTCGGCAACTCGATCTATTTCCTCTTGAGAAAAGTCGGTGCGGCTCTTAATCAAATCCACAAAAGTCTGGCGGTTAACATTCTTCAGAACATCGCTTCCCGCAAGAGGTTTGATATCGACATCGCCCAGCAACTTTTCAAATTGACCGCGAATTTCCTTAACATCTAGCTTCGGTAACTGCAAAGAACCCACATAATCTTGTAGTGTTTCGCGAATGCTCTCCGGGTCTACAGCCGAACTCAACTCGCGGCGGACAGCGGCAACAGATGCCTCTACAGTATTGACCATTTGGTCGCTGGCCATCTTGCTGCCGATCGCTGCACCCGCAGTACCCATGACGCCTTGAACGCCCGAAAAAGCAGTTTTTATCAAGGAACCTATCATGGAACCGACGGCGCTAGAACCGAGCCACACCAGGGTTAAAAAGTACGCAGCCCAGATGACCACACCAATAATTGCCGCTCCGTCTACGCTGGCAATTGAAGTTAGTTTGACTGCCAGAAAACAAGCCAAAAATAAAGCCAGGTTAACTGTGACTAAAACCCAACCCCCGACTAAACCTTCGATTTTCCGAACTTTACTGCCTAAAGTTTCGGACTCATCATCATCGTCATCGTCGGGTAAAGCCTCGTCCCAATTTGAGATTTTGGCGGCGATCGAGAAATTTGTTAACAGGAATTGGAAGCCGAAAGCCATAATGACTCCGGCGATTAAGGCTACGAAAAACTGAGGGCTTAAAAACATCAGCCCTCCGAGATCGGGGTGGTTAAATGGCACATCTATTTCTACTGGCATTTGGGAAATATTGAGTTTGGGACTGTACAGCGACATTAATAACTCGCTTTCTAACATAAATTACCTCCTACACTTTTATGCCGAGTTAGGCATAGCAAAACTTGACCCCAACTTTCTTGATAGGGGATTTTGTAATCTTTAGATGGTGGTTTGTTTTGGTCAGGCTTAATCTTACGGAAGCCCTTCTTAGTGAAATTGGGATGAGTAGTAAATCAGTTCTCTAGTGATCTCATCCTTACTGCTTATTATGGCTGTGGAAGGGAAAAAATAAATCCGTCTAAAGTCAGAAATTAGTTTTTATGCGACTGGTAGCAGCAGAGTTCGCATAAAAGCGGCAAGTTTGAGGCGGGGGGCGATCGCTACCCATTATCAATAGTAGTAAAGCGATCTTTGGCGCACCCTAGATATCCTATAGTGCGTTACCGAGTTAGGATTCAGTTTGATTTTTAGGCTCAAAACGAGCTATTAATTCCGAGCGCTCGATCTGCACAATCATTCCTGTGCGTGCTAGGGAGGGTTTCTAGTTGAATCAAAGGCACGATTATTTGAGCTAATTCTTCATTAATATAGCCAAATTTTACTTGTTGTTGTAGCACACTTTCAATTTTCACGCCCTGGATACGTTGCTGGATACCTTGCTGAGTGGCCTCCTCAAAATAGGTTATAGAAGAAATTTTACTTTTTCCTGATTTAAAATTTTCTGGTTAAATTGCAGAGTATAATAATGACAATTATTAAATACCACCCTTGTTTTTTGATAAAATTTCCCAAATTTTATTTAGGAATTTAATCAAATTCGGCTTACCTCTGATAATATCAGAAGTTAATCTGAGATTACAATCATCCGGTATTTTAAGGAAATCAGCTATGCGACTCTCTCAAATGCTTTTTGTAACCCTGCGCGAAGACCCCGCAGAAGCAGAAATTCCCAGCCACAAACTATTACTCCGTGCGGGATACATCCGGCGCATCGGTAGCGGCCTATACGCTTATCTCCCTTTGATGTGGCGAGTTCTCAAAAAAGTCTCCCAAATTGTGCGCGAAGAAATGGACGCTACCGGCGCTCAAGAATGCCTCCTCCCGCAATTGCAACCGGCCGATTTGTGGCGGGAATCCGGCCGCTGGGACACCTACACTCAAGCTGAAGGTATTATGTTTGCCATGACAGACAGGCAGCAGCGAGAACTGGGACTGGGCCCAACTCACGAAGAAGTAATTACTACAATTGCTAAAGATATGATTCGTTCCTATCGGCAATTGCCTTTACATCTTTATCAAA
>Ga0247774_1001156_pt1 | contig 13410 bp, 11 predicted proteins | sample UWRJL001104B6_FD_179933 | JGI IMG/M metagenome (GOLD analysis project Ga0247774, IMG submission 179933) | Plant litter microbial communities from Arlington Agricultural Research Station in Wisconsin, United States - UWRJ-L001-104B-6 | ecosystem: Environmental > Terrestrial > Plant litter >... | reverse complement strand
CCGGACTTAGGCTGCTTTGAGCCGGAGTTGGGAGAGGATATCGAGGATATCACCGATAATATCGATCCTTTGGGAAACCGCTCTGCCACGTCTTACTCCTTCATCACTACTGTAAAGTTCAAGTTTAAGATTTTTCTGCTTGCGAGCCAATCAATTTTAGATTTTAGATTTTAGATTTTAGATTTGCCCCAGATGCTGCATGGTATCAGCAACCGGGTTTATTGCTCGCAAATTATCGCAAAGCTTAGGTTTTTAGTCAAGAAACCCGGTTATCAAGGTCACAAGTGGGTGCAGAACTTTTCTCTGTGAAAAAAATCCTCAATCTCACATCCCCAATTATCAGCATTTCTCCTAACTATCCGTTGGATTTTCTGGCAACGCCCCATCCAGAGTATCAGAAACTGTCTCTCGCGGGTATGTTTTCATTGCCCATTCTGTTTGCCGGAGGACGCCCCGCAACATGGCGACTTCTTCAATTGTCGGATAGGCCCTGTTGTACAAACGCCGAAATTTTTCCATCCGACTTGCTGCTGTGTGCGGCTGCAAATATCCTATTTTGAGTAGCAGCGTTTCTAGTTGCTGGTAATATCCCTCTAAATTTTCCAAGGGTGCACTGGTGAGGGGAGGTGAGGGATTTTCTCTCTGGCTGGTTGCAAGTTGTTCTTGGTAACAAGTTGATAAATTATCTGTTGCATCTATTGAAGAGGCTGAGCCTCTGGATATGCGTTCCCTGGCTGAGCCTGGGAACGAGGCTTCTTCTGGTTCCTGCTTCTCTCTTCTCTCTTCCCTCTTCCCTCTTCCTTCTTCCCTCTTCCCTCTTCCGACGGGCATCGGACTGACATCCATTACATCCGTTACATCCGTTACATCCGTTACAGAATCCGTTGCCGAACTTCCTTCTTCCCGATACAGTTCGTAGCAGCAGATAGCGACTGCTTGGGCGAGATTTAGGGAAGAGTAGGCGTCGCTGCTGGGAATGCGGATCAGGCGCTGAGCGCGGTTTAATTGGGCATTGGTCAAGCCGCAGTCTTCTGGGCCGAAAATTAGGGCGCTGGGGGCTTCTAGGAGCCAAGGCAAGGCGTCTGCGGGATCTTCTAGTTTTGTTGGCAACGATCGACTATCGTCTCCTGTAGTCGCGATCGCTCTGACACACCCCACCAAAGCAGCCGGCAAACTCTCGACTACTTTGGCAGTTTCCAATATGTCGGCGGCGCGAACTGCCATCAGTCGGGCTTCTTCTCCTAAATGATCGCAGTGGGGATTTACCAAAACTAATTGGTGCAAACCCATATTTTTCATGACGCGGGCCACAGAACCGACATTCAATGGGCCTGCGGGTTCTACTAAGACTATTCGGATGTTGGCGTCGGCCATTTCGAGCATTTAATTTAGGAATAAGGAATTTCGGTAACGGATGTAACGGATGTCCGTCGGAAGAAGGAAGAAGGAATAGGCAATAATAGCAAGGGTTTCAGCAATCAAGAATGTCAGTTCCACAAGCAAATTATTTTTTTAGCAACAGACTTTCGGGCCTGTTCCACAACAAATTAAACTATGAGTGGAACAGGTACGAAAGCCTGTTCCTGAAAATGGTACAAGATGTGAGTGAGTAATCTACTGTCCAAATTAGCATGGCTAAGCAGCGATCGAAATCTGATTTACCGATAAAAATGTGCCCGGTGTGCGATCGACCTTTTACTTGGCGTAAAAAATGGGCCGACTGCTGGGATGAGGTCAAATACTGCTCCGAACGCTGTCGTCGCCGCCGTTTGGCGGCTCAAGATTAAAAATTTAGGGGAAGTTGCTCGATCGAGGCTAAGATTGCAAAGGAAAAATTTTACTTACTTTCTTTATTTAGGTTATAAATTATGGCATCGCAACAAGTGCAACCAAAGCTCGTTATTCACGGCGGTGCCGGCAGTTCTCTACACAGTAAAGGCGGAATAGAGGCGGTGCGGAAGTCGCTTTACGATGTTTTGGAGGAAGTTTATCCGCTGCTGAAAAACGGTGCAAGTGCCGTAGATGCAGTGGTGCGGGGCTGCCAATTGCTGGAAGATGACCCGCGATTCAATGCCGGTACTGGTTCTGTGGTGCAGTCGGACGGTCAAATTCGGATGAGTGCTTCGCTGATGGACGGTTTGATGCAGCGTTTTAGCGGGGCGATTAATGTTTCTCGCGTTCAAAATCCGATCGAACTTGCTAAATTTTTGCAGACTTCGGACGATCGGGTTCTCTCTGATTTTGGTTCGGCGGAATTGCTGCGAGAACTTCACTTGCCGATTTACGATCCGATGACGGATTTGCGTTTGCACGAGTGGATGCAGGAACGCCAAGGCAATTTTAGCAAAGCAATGGCTGACGTGGTGGCCGAACCGGCCGGTATCGGTACGATCGGAGTCGTAGCTTTGGACGATCGCGGACGCTTGGCTGCTGGGACTTCGACTGGCGGCAAGGGTTTTGAGCGGATTGGCCGGGTTAGCGACTCGGCGATGCCGGCGGGAAATTACGCCGCTGGAAGTGCGGCGGTAAGCTGTACGGGGATTGGCGAGCACATTATGGACGAGTGTTTGGCCGCGCGAATTGTGATTCGGGTAACGGACGGTTTGAGTTTGAAAGCTGCTTTTGAGCGTTCTTTTACTGAAGCTGACGAACGTCAACGGGATTTTGGCGCCATTGGAATTGATGCTAGCGGTGCGATCGCTTTCGGCAAAACTAGCGAGGTAATTTTGGGTGCTTTTCACAACGGTATGCAAATGGGCGATACTTTGGAAATGAGCAAGGGAACGCTGATTTTTATTGCTTAAAAAGGATCTCGAAATTGTCAGTCTGGGGTTCAGATACCTCAGATCTTGCACCATTCTCAAGAACAGGCAAGATGGCTGTTCCACAAAAAGTAAATTTTCTTGTGGAACAGGCATCTTGCCTGTTCATAAAAAGCTTATTGAGAATGGTGCAACATCTCAGGATACCCGACTTGTTCAAAAAGTCGGGTATCTCGATCGGCGTTAGTTTTATATCAAATCCGACAGTCATTAGTCATTAGTCATTAGTCATCAGTCATCAGTCATTAGTCATTAGTCAACAGTCATCAGTCATCAGTCATCAGTCAACAGTCATCAGTCATCAGTCAACAGTCATCAGTCAACAGTCATCAGTCAACAAGCACGGACGGTGCAACCGGAATCGATATTCTTAAATCTGCAGTTGCCAAATTTTAACAGTACCATTCTCCGCGCCGCTGACGAGTGTTTCGCCCAAAAGCCCGATCGCCAGCGCAGAAACCGGGCTAGAATGTGCATCTAAAGTGTGCAGCAATTCGCCGCGAAGATTCCAAAGTCTAACAGTACCGTCAAAACAGCCCACTGCAAAGTATTTCCCGTCGGGGCTAATTGCGGCGGCGGAAGTGATGCGAATTGCTGTTTGCAGGGAATGCAATAATTCCCCTGTTCGCAAATTCCACAGTGCGATCGTTTTGTTGCCGTGAGTGACGAGAATTTTGCTATCAGGAGTCATTGCCACATAATTTTCGCTGCCAAATGTTCGCCTCACTTCTCCCCCCGGCAGTTCCCACAAAGTGACTGTTGCCCGACAGAAACCGCTGGCTGCATTGAGTCCGCTGGCTACTAGCATTTTGCCGTTGGGACTCAGGGCGATCGCACTTATGTCATCCCCTTGATAGCCTTCCAAAACTTGCAGCAGTTGGCCGCTGTTGAGGTGCTGAAGCTTGACAGTGCCGCAAGTGGTGCCGATCGCCAAAATCTGCCAGTCGGGGCTTACGGCGACCGATTCGTGGCGGTGTACCTCTGCCAAACGCTTCAGCAGTTGGCCGTTTTGCAGGTTCCAGAGTTTGACTGTACCCGCGCGCGATCGCGTCAGCAGCGTTTTGCTGGCGGGGCTGAAAGCAACTAGCAATACGGCTGTTGAATGTCCGAAAATCGTCTGCAGCAGTTCACCGCTGTGCAAACTCCAAATTTTCACTGTACAGTCCTCAGATCCCGTTGCGAGGAATTGTCCGTCGGGACTGATAGCTGCAGATAAAATCCTGTCTGAATGGTGGAGAGTGGCTTTTAAGATGGCGCCGGTTGAGGTTTTTGGCTGCGTTTTATACCCGGCTAGTTCCAGCCAGTCGATCGCGTCTCTCCAGTTGCTGAGGGCGTTTCTGGGTCGGTTTGTCAATAATTCTATGTATCGGTACAAAGTTTTTGACAAATCAACTTCTACACCTTTGATTTGTTTGTTGAGAAAAACCGCTATTTCGGCGGGGCTGTAACCGCACAGCAAGCCACACAAGTGCCGCTTTTGGACGGGTGTCAGCCCTCTTCTGGTGTGGGGGGCGAATTGTTTTTTGGCCTTTGACAAGTCGGCGTAAAGCTTTTGGATGTCCCAGCCGTTGCTGGCCCGTGCAAATGGTTCTTCTGGCGGATCGGGGGTAGAGGGTATCATTTGCGGCAGTCGCGATCGAGTTCCTAGTCCAATTCCTAACCAAAATCCTAACATTGGCTGTGCGCCATCGAACAGTTTTCACCGCTAATCTATTTTTAATACAGCAAACAGGGAAAAGAGTTTCAGGCTGAAAGTTCGCCTAACTCCTTACCTTTACAGTTTCCCAAATAACCATACATCAATTTGATGCAACTCTTGTGGGGTGGGCAGGAGAACCCGCCCTCAAAATACAATTATGACTTTTATGAACTTAATTAATGAATTTATGAATTGACCTTAAAAGAAATTTGTTAAAGAATTGTATTTAAGAGCTTTTCTGTACCTTTACAGTTTGCCAAAGAACCATACATCAACCGGAGAAATAGAAAATGTCTGGAATTGCGATCGGCTTATTTTTCCTCCTGGGTTTTGTTTTAAGTTTTGCTGGTTATATCTGGGGATTAGTTCTAGCTTTCCAACAGGAAACAGTTTGGGGATTGCTTTACTTTTTTATCCCGGGTGCCGCCTTAGTTTTTCATGTAAAATACTGGAGCAATCTCAAAATCAGAAAAGCCTTTTTAGTTCAATGTGGTGGCTTGCTAATGTTTCTATTAGGAGGCTTTACTACTTATGTATTTCACGCCAAAGATTTCAAGCCAAGCTCTCAGTCTGGGGTTAATGGACAGCAGGGATCTAGCGAGCAATCGCCCTCTTCTTTTTCTTCCGATTTCAACACTTCTCCATCACCAATTCAAGAGCCATCTCCTGCTGCCGATGCAACACCAGGTGGTGAGCCTAATTTTGGTACTGTTGGCGGTCAACAATATGGCTTCAATAAATCGCTCCAGCTTGGGAAATTAGCCTACACGAAGGGAGACTATCAAACAGCTTTAATCAATTTTAACAGAGCTGTACAAGCAAATCCCGGCGATGCTGAGGCCCTCAAAGGGGTTGAGGATACCAAAAAGGCGATCGCCCAAGCAAAGACAAAATAATCCACAGCTTAAAAAATTACGGTTCTTTATCAGTCTAAGTCTGCCTGCGCAGACTTAAAGCATTATCCTTGAACATTCACTTGAAATTGATTAAACATAAAATCATGAAACAGACATCAGAGCGGCTCGAATTCAAAGATTCCGGTTTTTTATTCATGCTATTGATTGGGGGAAGTTTTGTAATAGCCGGTTTGTCTATGGGTGGTTTTTTTGGTTATTTTTTTGCCCTGCCTGGTTTGATTGTGATGATATTCGCAGAGATTGAAACCACTACATTTGATAAAAATCTCGGCCATATGACTATTAAGCGGCATAAACCACTGATTGCCAAAACGAAAGTTGTCAAACATCTCATTCAAGATATTTGCGGTGTGGAGATACAAGAGATAACCAGTATTGACAGTAGTAATACCTATCGCGTCTGTCTGGTGTTGGAATCAGGTAAGCGACGTGTTCCTTTAACTTCTTCTTCCAGCAATGGTTTAGGAGACAAGCAAAAAACAGCCGAAGTCATTGCGAGATTTTTGGATATCATAAATTACGGTCTTGGCGGCTTTCCCAGCCAAGAAACTTCTAGCGAAGAACTTCAAGGGAAGACTGTAGAAGAAGAAATTCTCCACTGGGAAACCGCAATCAAAAGTGACCCTAATGATGCTGATGCTCACATAAAATTGGCATTAGCTTTGATTAGCCAAAACAAAGTAAAAAATAAGCAACAAGTAATGGGCAACTTGAAACAAGCCGAGGCTATTTTCAAAGCTCAAGGCTATGACGATGAAGCTATGCGGGTAGCCCAATTGTACGGCGTGGTTTATTGGGGAATGCTTGGAAAGTAAGGCTCAGATTATCAGGATTTACGCACTCCGACTCCTCGAAACCGGGTTTTTTACGCCCGTGTGCGGGCGGAAATAAAGTATTTTCGTCGCTCAAACCCGGTTTCTGGACTCCATCTAAGTCCTAATTATCCGACATCTAAACTTTACAGCCAAATTAGAAACAATATACGGCGAAAACGGTATATTATACGAGGTTGGTTTGCTAATGGATGAGGGCGATCGCCTTTCTTTAGAAAAGAGTTTAAATCAGAAACAGCAACAAAAAATCGCTGATTTGATTGGCAGCTATTTGAAGGCGCGATCGAACTAAAAAAATGTTCTCGACAATAGTCTGTCCGTGATGATACAATTTACACAGCAGCTAAATTAGCAATTCCAGTTGTGTTATCAATAGGATAAACTTATGAAAAAGATCGAGGGTACACCATATTCTGAACTAAAGATTCAAACTTCTAACATCTGGGTAGACTTATTATCTAGCTTGCCTTTTATTATTTTTGGATTATTTCTGGTTTACATCTCACCAAATACAACTCTAATTTGCCAGCGAATAGAAACGAAGCAAGGTAATTGCAAACTTACAGAATCAAAGTTATGGGTTTCAAGCAGTCAAGAAATCTCTCTCGATGATTTACAGGGAGGCAAAGTTGTTCAAAAAAGGAAGGGTAGCCGCCAGGTTGTAGTGTTAACAAAAACAGGCGGAATTCCTCTGGGAAAGGCTAGTCATGGGGGAGACAAATATTCTATTGCTAATCAGATAAATTCTTTTGTTAAAAACACAGATATTAAATCGTTAAATGTAAGTCAAGACGATCGTTGGTTTGGATCGATATTTGGAGGAATATTTGTGCTGAGTGGGGTGTTAACTTATGTTCAGAAACGCAAAAAATTATATCTTTAGAGGTGAACTTATAACGGGTGGTACGGTTATTGACCTACCCAATTGCGACTGAAAGTCGGCGATGGAAGTTACAAAGATTGTTGATTTACCTCAATTAAAAATCGTCCAAAATATCCTTTATTAAAAATTCCTACAGATTCTAAATTGTGAAGAATCTCTAAAGCTAGGCTTTCGTAAGTGTTCAATTATCAAGAATTTATTAAGTCATGCTGGGGTGCTAAAAAACGGTATAGCTATCAATATTTGTGGGTATCTAAGCGATCGATCGCCCCAGTCAATTACCAGCGATAAATGAGGGAAAGCTATCTCAAAGCCAGCCGCACGTATACTCGGGACATTTGTTGTCCGCGAGACATTTTAGTGCTAATATATTAGCAAAATAAAAAGGCTCAGGCTATAGGACAAATTTAAATAATATATAGCAATTCTAAATGAGTCGTAAATTTTTTACCCCACCCCAGCCCTCCCCGAACCCGCGGGGAGGGAGTAAGAAATTCACAAATGATTTAGGATTGCTATATAAGTTAACAATTGGGTGGGCGGAGCGCAGCAAAGATAGGGGCCTGTAATATCCTTTTTTGAATCTAAGGGTAAAATAAATGAAAATAATCGAGCAAACAGCGACTGAATTAAAAATTCAGACTCGGAGCGTATTTGATTTTTGGGTGCCTAGCTGTTTGTTAATGGTATTTGGACTGAAATGCGTTGCGTTTGATTACCATTTGGTAAGCCTCTCTTGTCACCGAGTGCAAGCAACACAAGGGAATTGTCAGTTGGTGCGATCGAGCTTGCTGGGGTCGAAGATTCAAGAAATTCAGCTTGCTTCTTTGCACGGAGCTAAAGTTGTCAGAGCCGGCTACACTAGCAAAGTGGTACTTCTGACTGATGCTGGCTATGTTCGTTTCGCTGGAAACTATACCAACTGGGGGGATAAAGATGCTATTGTTTTGGAAATCAATTCCTTTGTTAAAAATGCGGATCGCAGATTGCTGGAATTAAAGCAATACGACAGTTTGTTTCCCGGTCTAGCAGGCTTATTTGTGACAGCAGGGATAGCAGTAATAGCCTTCGGAAAAAAGGAAATTTATAGCTTTGATAGAACTTTAGATACTCTGACTGTTAAACAGCAGGGTTTGTTGCGAACTAAGCTAATTCAACACTCTCTGTGCGAGATTTATGGCGTGGAAGTCGCTCGAACAAAAGATCGGGATAAGGACATTTGGTACGAAGTCAGACTGTTAGTTTGTGGAGGCTCTCGCATATCCCTGCCCAAAACTATGAACCGCTACGAGCCAGAAAAAATCGCTAAAGCGATTAACAACTATCTGCACCAGCAAAAATAACAAAAAATAGCAGAGTGCGAGAAACCCGATTTCTCAAGCTTGCCGACTGACGCAGAAACCGGGTTTTTCACCAAAATCTCTCGTAGAGCGCGATCGCTCCCGTTATAAAAACCCGGTTTCTTTGGTATCGAGGCCACAAGTCCCGATCGGGTGGAAACTCATCATCAAAAAAGTGAACGATTGTTCACTTTTTTGGTTCTTTTAACTTCCAACCTGGTTTGACAGCTTGCCGGGAACGGGCAACTACTAAACAGTCATTTGGCACATCTTCCGTCACTACAGAACCCGCCGCTACAGTAACATCTTCCCCCAAAGTTATCGGTGCAACCAGCACGCTGTTAGAACCGATTTTAGTTCGATCGCCTATTTGAGTTTTGTGCTTGTTTTTTCCGTCGTAATTCGCCGTAATTGTCCCAGCACCGATGTTGACTTTTTCTCCCAAAGTCGCGTCGCCTAAATAAGACAAGTGAGCGGCATTACTTCGATCGCCAATTTGAGTATTTTTGACTTCTACAAAATTGCCGACGCGACAGTTCGCCCCAATTTCTGCGTGTCCCCGCAAGTGTGCGTAAGGGCCAATCCGCGAATTTTGGGCTACCATACTGTCAGAAACCACCGAATAAAGCACAGTCACGTTTTCTGCAATTTGACTGTTTTCGATCAAACTGCCGGGGCCGATGCGACTCCCCGAAGCGATCGAAGTTTGTCCCCGCAAGTGAGTTTGCGGTTCAATTATCACATCCGGCTGCAACTCTACCGTATCGTCGATCGTGATGCTGTTGGGATCGACCAGCGTCACTCCCGCCCTCATCCACTTGTCCTTTACCCGCGTTTGCAAAATATCGCAAGCTGTGGCTAAATGTTTGCGATCGTTAATTCCCAATATTTCTTGATAATCTTCCACATCCACCGCCATCACCGGAGCGAGGAAATTTACCGTATCGGTTAGGTAATATTCTTTTTGGTCATTGTCTGCCTTCAATTCTGGCAAAATTTTCTCTAAATCCGGCCAGTGAAAGCAGTAAACACCTGCATTAATTCGGTGGCTTTGCTTTTGAGCTTGTGTGCAGTCGCGGTCTTCGACAATTTGCTGGACTAAGTTGTGACTGTCGGTAAATACTCGCCCGTATCCTTGAGGATTCGGCAAATTAGCTGTCAATAAAGTAGCAGAGTTTTGGTGGTGTTTGTGAATTTCCATCAATTGTTTGATAGTTTCTGACCTCAGCAAAGGTACATCCCCATTTAAGACCAGCAAATCTCCTTGAAATCCCTCTAAGTGCGGCAGCAATTGTTGGATGGCGTGGCCTGTTCCCAATTGTTCGGTTTGTTCGACAAATTCTAGGGGAGGAGATTGAGGATTGTCCCGTATTTCTTTACCACCCATCAAAGCTTCTTTGACGAGTTCGCCTCGATAACCGACGATGACAATGCGCCGGGAAATTTGAATTTCTTGACAACTTTGGAGGACTCGCTCAACTAGCGATCGACCGGCCAATTCGTGTAGAACTTTGGGCAAGTCAGATTTCATGCGCGTGCCGCGTCCAGCAGCTAAAATTGCTATTGCTACCATTGTGCGATCGAGTTTTTTGCTATAAAAACTTGAATATTGACTAACTGATGATATCACTCGCTGTCCGTCGATGGCACTGCGATTGCACAATTTTTTAATCTCAAATCTCGAATCCGCGCGATCGACACTTTTTCCAGGCGGATGTCGGTTTTAGAGGCTATGCTGGCGATATCTGGACTGGCGCGCCCGGTATCAAAAACCAGGTGCAGCAGTATTTGGCGGCCGGGCCAGACGACTTGCATTCCTCACTACAAACCTGAGTTCGGCTTAAAGCCAAGCAATGCAAGTCCTCCCCCAAGGGATTCCAGGGGGAGCGAAAGTGATAATTTGCATCTTTGGGCTGGGATTTGCCGCGATATATTATACTATTCAGTGAATTTCAGTTAGGGTGTTTTCAACTTAAAAAAACTATTTATGACTTTTTCATTCCTTCTGCATTATTCAGGTGTCCAGCTATGACAGAGCTTAATTTTCAGGAACTTGCCAAGCAGGGAAATCCGGAGGGGATCGCATCTTGGCTCAACAGCCAGCTGCAATCTGAAGGCATCACAGCCTCCGCGAATCTCGACGGCGACTGTTTGGATGTAATTCTTGAGGCCGAGCAGGTACCGATAGAAGATACGGTAGTTGATTTTGTCCGCACCGAGCTGACGAATTTGCAGCCGGATTCGATTCGCAAAGTGAAAGTTGAGGGCCGAGAAAGCGGTCAGATTGCTGCTGCTTGGAGTCAAGAGTTTAGTTTGGAGAACAGCAATTTTGAACCACACAGCTTTGGGGGAGAATCTGCGCCCAATACTGCGGTTGCTAATATGGACGATCGCACAGAGATGGAGAGCAATATTGATGAGGAAAAACCGCCGGAACAGGCTGCATTTGAGAACCGGCTGCGATCGACTTTTATTGTAGTTGGGCTGGTGACCGGTATGTTGGCGATCGCCGTGGTGGCGTTTGTCGGTAAGATTGTGAACCAGCCAGCAGCAACTGCAGGGAAGAATCTAGATGAAACAGCTAATTTAGCAACTGCACCGGATACTGCACCAGATACTTTTCGAGAAGCCGTTAACAGCGCAGTCAAAGCAGCAGAATTGGGGCGAGCGGCAAAAAACAAGGAAGATTGGGCGACAGTTACCGATCGCTGGCAAGAAGCGGTATCATTAATGAGAAGAGTACCGCCGTCTAGCCCCAACCATCAACTAGCTCAGACAAAAGTGCTCGAGTATCAGAAATATCTGCTTTACGCTCAAGAAGCAGCAGTAAATCCCCCTGGGTCAACTCCAACTCCCGCCACAGCCGAAAAAGCACCTTCGGATAAAGCAACTCCTAAAAAATCCAATTCGCCAAAAGAAACTTCGGAGAAAGCAACTCCTAAAAAATCCAGTTCTGAAAAAAGAGCTTCGGAGAAAGCAACTTCTAAGAAATCTCCTTCCGACCAAGCAGAACCAGAGAAAAAAGCTCCTTCCCGATAGATGTTAAAACATAGATTTGAAGAATTATGAGTGACAACACTTTAATCGTTTCTCCTGAATGGTTGGCCACCAATACCGAAAATCCGGAAGTTGTAATTATTGACTGTCGGTTTTCCCTCGCCGACCCTGAATTAGGACAAAAACAATATCAAGAAAGTCACATTCCCGGAGCTTTCTATTTAGATTTAAACCGGGATCTCGCGAGTTCAGTTGGCAAACACGGCGGCAGACATCCGCTGCCAAATATTGAAGGATTAGCTGATAAATTGAGTGCGATCGGCATTAATTCAGCAGAAACTTTAGTCGTCGCCTATGACGATTCGCGGCTGGCTTTTGCGGCTCGTTTGTGGTGGCTGCTGCGATATATGGGACACAGCAAAGTCGCTTTGTTAGACGGCGGCTTCAGCGGCTGGAAAGCGGGCGGATATCCGGTAACAAATATTTTGCCAGAACCCCGCGAGGGTATATTTATTGCCCGCTTGCAGCAGGATTTGGCGGTAGATATGGAGGCGGTGAAAGAGCGTAAAGACTTGCCGGGAACGGTTTTGGTTGATTCCCGAGAAAGCGAGAGATATGAAGGTTTGCGGGAGCCGATCGACCCCATTGCAGGTCACATTCCGGGTGCGGTTAACTATCCTTGGCAAGAGGTGACGGATCAAACAGGAAAAGTGCGATCGACCTCGGAACAAAAACACCGGTGGGCGGAATTAGAAAAAGCCGAAGAAATCATCGTTTATTGCGGTTCCGGGGTGACGGCTTGCGTTAATTTACTGTCTTTAGAAATTGCTGGGATTCCCGATGCTAAACTTTATGTCGGTAGCTGGAGCGACTGGTGCTCTTATCAGTTATAGGGTGCACTCATCGAGATAATTGTTGACTGTTGACTGTTGACTGTTGACTGTTGACTGTTGACTGTTGACTGTTGACTGTTGACTGTTGACTGTTGACTAATGACTAATGACTAATGACTAATGACTAATGACTAATGACTGTTGACTGTGAGTTGTAGGGTGCGCCATGCGCACCTTACGGGGAATAAAAAAAAAATCAAATAATACCCTAAAAATCAAAATAAATATAAGGCAAACCGCCTTTGGGAGCCAACACCCAAACCGCATACAAACAAAGCGGCACTAACACCAATTTCATCGGCCAATTTAACTCTAACTTCAAACTCCGACTCAACGCATAATTCCCCAGCATCGCCGCAGCCAAAGCCGCCAATATCCAAGTTAAATGCACTCTTTCCAAACCCAAAGCTTCCACATAAACTTTATCTGCAAACTGCACGTCAGCAGTGTGTCCCCACAAATGCGAAATCGCCCATCCAGAATCCTTTAAATCGGGAAGGCGGAAAAATATCCAACTACCAAAAACCATCGCCTGAGTCAACAGCCAACCGATCGCAATCCCGATCGGATTTTCCCACAAAAACTCCAGCCGCAACCGCTTAAACAGCACATCAGTCAGCCGGTGAACCGCCAAAGCCAAACCGTGCAAACCTCCCCACACAATAAATCCCCAAGCCGCCCCGTGCCAAATTCCCGCAATTAACATTACCAGCGACAAATTCAGACAAGTGCGCCACAAACCGACTCGGGAACCCCCCAAAGGAAAATACAAATAATTGCGCAACCAATCCCCTAAAGTCATGTGCCACCGCCGCCAAAAATCGGCTATGCTGGCACTAAAATAAGGGAAATCAAAATTTGGTGGCAAATACCAACCCAGCAGCAAAGCAGTACCGCGCGCCATGTCAACATAGCCACTAAAATCGAGATAAAGTTGCAGCCCGTAAGCAAAAATCGCCAGCCACAAATCCTCGCTACCCGCCCGCTGCAAGTTGGTAAAACTTAAATCGACATAAATTCCCAAGT
>Ga0247774_1001155_pt1 | contig 13416 bp, 8 predicted proteins | sample UWRJL001104B6_FD_179933 | JGI IMG/M metagenome (GOLD analysis project Ga0247774, IMG submission 179933) | Plant litter microbial communities from Arlington Agricultural Research Station in Wisconsin, United States - UWRJ-L001-104B-6 | ecosystem: Environmental > Terrestrial > Plant litter >... | reverse complement strand
GCTCTACCCACAACCATCCTTCTGCCTGTAATACCCGTACCACCTCACTTAAACCGTCCATCCTAGAAGTAGACCAAGCTCCAGACTACTGCCATCATCACGCTCTACCTCAATAGTCGAGCGCCCAGTTTAGGCGCGACTGGAGTTAAGCGTAACGGCTTAAAGCTTTCAGGAGTCGGCCAATACAAAACAAGAGCTTCTATTTCTTCGCGTTTGTCCACAGGGGTAGTTGCGTGGCTCGACGCAAGTCCCGATTACCTCAAAAAGCTGGGCGTTTTCCCAGAAGAAAATTCGATCGCGATTCCACACTCCGGCGATACGCCCGTCTGATTGTTACCCCACAATCCGGCGAGTGTGATTTTTGCTTGAAAAAGCCTGGTAGAAGTTAAGAATGTGAGCCGAGTTGAGGGCTCGCGCATCCTTAAGTTGACACCAATGCCGATCGGGCTATTACCCCCTCGATACCTACCAACCAGCCAATTTGCTTCTTATGCTGACCCCAGCGCTCTTGATGCCAGTTAGGCTTGCCACCTTTACCATCATCGAATTGGACAACACGCACCAGAGGAGAACCATCACGAGCAGGATATTCCCAGTAGCGAGTTTAACGGGGGCGAGTCGCTTTCTTTTCTGGAGGATGGGCGTAGTAAGTTTTGCCATCTTTATCAGCCTTGCTTGTGGTTTCCCAACCAGTAGCGGGTGGTTGGTCGCGGTTGCAGACTGAAAGCTCGCCGCTGGAATAACACCAGTCTGGTTTGCCGCAGTGCGCGCAAGGATGGGTTTCAGTGGCTTCAACAAGATTTCGACAAACACTTGAAAGTTAACCGTCGGTCAGAGTATCATTAGTTGTACCTGATAATTTTACGACCTTACTCATCTATCTACGGTATGAAAAGCTAAATATAGAAGTCATATAAACCAGTATGCACACAGATTCTGGTTTTAAACTTATTTTTTTCATACCCTGATTAAGCAACGCCCACCAAATCTAGCGATCCCCGCATAATAGAAAGATTCAAGGCGGTTGAAACCGCCGACTCGTTTGCCATGAGCGGCTTAAAGCCGCACTCGTTTCCCACTTACCGAGCATTTTTATGAGTCATATGATATTCTCAGACACTCTTATTTTGCTTCGACCTGACTACCTGCCTAGTAGCCATAAAGTAAACGAGTCTAAGGATAAGTTAACTACAGTAATCAATCTGCTCTGCCAAGCTTTAGCTGAAACTTCGCAACAGAGTGCTCTAACTACTATCAACCTCGCTTTAGACATACTCGGCCCAGTGGAAGTCATTGAGACTGGGGAAACCCTCCCCACCAATACATCCCTAAAAACATGGGAAATCGAGGATTTCGATCAATTTTTCGGTTTAAAGCATGTGCAAGCCAGAGAACCTGCTGAATGTTTAGTTGCAAGTATTTTAACAGCCTATCGAGCTTGGCTTGAGTTAAATTGCTGCACCTCACACGAATCAGCCAAGTTGGACGTAGAAAGTCAAAAAAATGGTTTCAAAAGCTGTGTGAGCCTATTGGCCAGAGTCTTCAACCTAAATTTAGAAGAAAAATTATGACTAATGTTGAGGCAATGGAAATTTGGAAGAAATCTCATTGGATGTTTTCTATTTACACCCAGTGTCTGATCCTCTGCCTTAGTCGCTTTGAAAAGGAGATAAAATTGGGAAACATAAACAATGCAGGAATTGAGCTAGAAACTGCTGCAGAGCTTATGCTTGCATCAGCTAAAGCGATGGAGCTAGCCGGAAGTTTTAGTCAGCAGGTGTTCCGAGAGCAGGTTCGTCCAACGATGATGCCCCCTAACGTTAAATCGGAGGATTTTAGCGCACTTATGCACTGGGATCATGCTTATCTTATGACTCTATTGAAGACTATTCAGCCTCTTTACAAGACACTGCCTGTCTCCCTTCAACCTCAGCACAACAAATTTATCTCAGCCTATAAAGTTGTTTGTGCTTCCCACAAAACTGTTTGTGAAAAATTTGGGGGCGGTGAGGCGGGGAGCTTACGAGCGCCCGAACACACAGCAGTAGATATGCTAGATAAATTCGAGCGGAACCGCTTGCGACTTATAGATCCAAATGGTCAAGCAGGGGGTGGGTGTCCCTTTCACAGCAATAAATCCTCAGAGTAGAAAGTAATGGTTGAGATTTAGTTGGATAAGACCATTTTTATTCCACGTTCCGGTGCTGGGTTGTAATGATAACTAACGTCAAAAACCACGGCAGAAGGCTAGACCTTGAAGTTATGCTAAATTGTACTGTTAAGATGGCAGCACACAGATAATTTTTTAGCAATAGGTGTAAGGAGATTCCTCAATGCAACGAATTCTTGAACCAGAAGTGATGGATACGTCGGAAGAGGCTATTGAGTACGACGCAATGGACTTCACGGCAGTAAACACCGCATTTGCACAACGTACTAGCGAGTTGGGACCACAATCGGGTCTCGTTCTCGACGCAGGTACAGGTACTGCCCGCATTCCCATCTTAATTTGCCAGAAGTGTCCCCAGTTACGGATTATCGGCAGCGACCTGTCAAAAAATATGCTGCTCATTGCCTCAAAGAATGTAGAACAGGCTGGCTTACAAAAACAGATTTCTCTGGAATTAGCCGATTCCAAGCAGCTTCCTTATCAAGACGGGCAGTTCGATATGGTTATTTCAAATAGTATCGTCCACCATTTGCCCGATCCCCTACCCTTCTTTCTAGAAATAAAGCGAGTGCTAAAGCCAAACGGAGCAATCTTCATCCGCGATTTATTTCGACCCACCGATGAAGCAACGATGAATGCCTTGGTTGACAGTATTGGTGATGATTACGACGAACACCAAAAGATGTTATTCCGAGATTCCCTCCATGCAGCTTTTACATTGGATGAGGTAAAAGAAATCGTACAAAATGCTGGTCTAGAAGGGGTAAAAGTTTATCAGTCATCAGATCTTCATTGGACAGCGGAAAGAAAATACTCAGGAGTCTACTGAATCTAACCTTCCAAGGTTTCAGTGTGTTCCGAATTATGTTAAAGTCTAGCTTGGTAGGCATATAGTTTCTGCCAGCTAGGAAATCATCAAATAGTCAAAAGTGGAGATTATAAACAAAGGTTTACGTAAGTACATTTATTGAATAATTCTTCAATCAATGAAATCCGATGTATTTTGCGTTATCTATTTCGCTCTTAGTTGCTTTGGTAATTAGTCCTAAAGCAGAAGCTCAGGGAATGCGACTCCTGACAGAGGTTGACCCGTCCACCTTTATTGAAACGACAGGGATTGATGATTTCGTAGCACCGACACCGGAAACATTTTCTAATACCAATTGTCCAAAGTCATGCAACAGTAGCCCAGGCCGATCAAATATAATCCCATCCGCTTATAGATGCTATTGTTAAGAGTAAAAATTCTTCTCGATCAACGCGAACTTTTTCTTTAAAAGCATCTAAATTATCATACATAAATTTCCTAACTCAATTCTTGTTTTATATAGTGCCACACTCTCTCAATCGGATTCACTTCCGGGCTGTATGGTGGTTGAAACATTAGTAAAATATTATCCGCGATTTTTAGACTGCTACTATAATAAAACCTAATGTACTCCTAAACGTCCTGCTACATCTGTAACGCTTTGGCTAAATCCTGATTTTAATCCATAAAGTGTTTGAATTTTTTGTCGAGCGGGTTATAGTTCGCTGCTCGGACATAATTATTTTTAAATCGCTAGCTGTTGCCTCAATTATTTTTTGGTAATTTACTTTCATATAATTATCCTTAAACTCTCTAATCAGTGTAGCAATTTTTTGGATAAATACTATAATCCAGAATGTTTTTGACCCTTTATTTACTACAAAACCTGTCGGCTCTGGCACAGGCTTGGGGTTGGCTATTAGCTACCAGATTGTAGTAGAAAAACATCATGGTAGGCTGACTTCTATTTCCTAGTCTGGACAGGAAGCAGAGTTCGTGATTGAGATTCCTCTCAAGCAGGGAACTCAGCAAAAGTGAGATTGATTTAGCTTGTGTTCGCTTCCAGGAATTTACACAACAGCATTTAGTCGAGTCTCTTCCCCAACATCAAGCGCATATCCTCTGTTTGGATGGGAAGCCAGAAACACTCGATCGCGCTTCACACAGGAAAACTCTGAGACAGGGGTGACACCGGATCATTTAGCTTATGTGATTTACATATGCGGTTTTACTGGTCAACCCAACCCAGTAGCGAGCTCGCATAGCGGTGCCGTCAACAGGCTCCTCGATATTAATCACCACTTTTAAGTAGGAGCAGGCGAGCTCTGCCCGATCCGGCTCGCTGATTTTTGCTCTTTCGGAACTTACGCTTTTGAACGCTTAACCCCGCTTAAAACCCACCGGAATTACGCCTTTTAGTTCATTACTCAAAACTGAATTTAATGTAGATTAAACTACAAAATTCTGAGTTGTAAAAGTTGTAGTACATCTTGACAATTATGTGATTATTCTGAATAATCCATTGCCTTGAGGAGTTACCTAAGGGGTAATTCCCTTCAGGGGTCATCCCCTTCAGGGGTCAGAGGAATGAGGGGTGGGGGGTAGGGGGTATCCAAAAAAAAACTCTGCTAGATTATAACGAATCGCACTTCCAAGAAAATCACATGGCTTTATGTACAGATAATGCCCAGTCTGAAAGTGAAAGCTCATCGTTAGCGCTACTAGAAATAATTTATGGGTATAAAAAATTCCCGGCTATTTTTGTGGTGGCTAAACTTGGGATTGTAGATATTCTGAGTAACGGTCCTACAACTGCCGATGAACTTGCTAAAACTACCAGTGTAAATTCTCGTAGTTATCGCCTGATGCGCCTGCTTGTAAGGATGGGTATCTTTTCGGCGGAAAAGAATGGTGAGTTTCCGTTAAATCCTATACGGAAATTTTTGCTGACTGGTACTTCTAATTCTTTACGAGGTAAATTCTGGCAAATGGTGCTGAAAGGTATCAGGCATGGGGTAATTTACTCTCTGGTGTAAAGACAGGATAAAACCTGTTTTACAATACTTTCAAGATGATTTCCTATAGTTACTTTAAGCAGAATGCTGAGGTAATCGTAAATTTTAATCAGCGCATGAAGGAGAAGACAAAGAGTAGATTATTATTCCGCTTTTTGAAGCTTATGATTTTTCATAAATTAAGACAATTGTGGATGGGTCAGGGAAAAGTTGCACCCTAACGTCGGTTTTTTTTACAGCCAATCCCAAGATGCAAGCCATTTTGTTCGCTCGGTAAGACGTTGTTGTCCGTGCCAATCAGGTTTTGGAAGTCGCGAGAGTTGTAGATAGGTGTCAAATATTGGAAGAAAACTTTTTTGATTCTCTTTCCAGAAGTGGCGCTCTTTACTTACTGTCTCGCGTCCTCCTTAATACAGAATGAAGTGATTTTCTTTCGCAGTGGGAAGATCCTGTGGCAAATATTGTTGAATTGATTGGCTCAAACTATAAGCAATAAAAAAATGTATACTCAGAATCAATTTAGTTGCTTTATTATTGGAGAAGGAACTTTACCTATCCAATGTGGTGAACTTCTTTTAGAGCGGGGTCATAAGATTTTCGGGGTCATCTCCTCTGATGCATCGATAAGTAGCTGGGCGAAAAGAAAGGACATACCTCACATCCAGCAAACAGATAATCTCGTAGCCTTTTTAAGCCAGCAGCCTTTTGATTACCTGTTCAGCATTGTCAACAACTCCGTCTTACCCAAAGAAATTTTGGAGTTGCCGCGCCAGTTAGCCATCAACTACCATGACGCCCTCCTGCCAAGGTATGCGGGAGTGAATGCTACCTCTTGGGCTTTGATGCATGGGGAGAAGACTCATGGGGTTACCTGGCATGTGATGACCGCTATGGTTGACGCGGGTAATATCCTCAAGCAGATTTCCGTCGAAATTAACTCAGACGAGACTGCTTTTACCCTCAATGGGAAGTGTTATGAGGCTGCCATTTGTTCATTTGCGGAGTTAATTGACGAACTCTCAAGCGGTCAAGCCAAGGTGAGCAAGCCAAACCTAGATGAGCGAACCTATTTTGGGCGCTACAAAAGACCTCGTGCTGGAGGTGTGCTCTCATTCAATTGTTGTGCCCATGATATAGATGCCGACCTTAGGGCTTTGGACTTTGGTCCATACCCCAACCCATTAGGTCTGCCCAAGTTGGTCATAGGGAACAACTCGATCGTAGTTTCTAAGCTTGAAGTATTAAGTGACGGGCCTAAGTCTCCTCCAGGAACGATAACAGCGATTGAATCCAGTTTTCTTAAAGTTTCTACAGCAAGTTACGACCTAGCGCTGCAGCAGGTGCTAACTATAGGTGGTCAAGTGCTACCAATTCCTGATTTAGTGGCGAGATTTGGACTGCAAGTTGGGTACCGGTTTAAAGACATCGAGCCGGATAGGGTAAAGCGCATTGAGAGGTTTGATGCGTTAATCGCTAAGCACGAGGCTTTCTGGGTACAGAGACTGAGGACGTTACAGCACATCACGATTCCCTATGCACAGAGGACAGTATCGCACTTAAAGTCGAAGCAGTACGCAAGTGTAGAGATACCCATCTCAGATGAGATCGCTACCTTTCTGGAAAAACGCCATCCAGCATGGAACCTGGGCGAATTTCTGGAAGCTGCTTTTGCCACTTATCTGGCTCGTATCGGAGGAACTGGATTTTTTGATATCGGATTTAGAGATGTAAAGTTACAGCAGGAGATGGTAGGACTGGAAAATCTTTTTGCCTCCCATGTTCCTTGTCGCGTAAATATAGGGTACGAGCAAAGTTTTGAGGAAGTTTTTGAAGATTTTAGTAAACAGGTGGAGTTAACCAAACTTCACTTGACTTATGCGCGTGATGTCGTGCGTCGGTATCCGGCTCTTCGTTCATTGTCGCAGACTGATTGTGAGCAAATGTTTCCGGTGGTCGTAGAGCGGGTAGAAAAGCTGGATAACTACCAAGCAGAGCCTGGGAATGAGCTGACTCTAGTTATTGCGTCAGATGGGAAAGAATGCTTTTGGTTCTATAACACCTCGGCGTTTGATGGTGACAGCATTGCCAGGATGCAAGAGCAGTTTGCTATTTTTTTGCGAGGTATTGTCACCGACCCTGCCCGTTGCGTTGCCGAACTTCCCCTGCTATCAGATCCCGAGCGTCACAAAATTCTGGTGGATTGGAATGATACTCAGGCAGATTACCCCAAGGATAAGTGTATCCATCAGTTATTTGAGGCTCAGGTTGAGCACAGACCTGATGCGGTGGCAGTAGTCTTTGAAGATCAACAACTTACCTATAAAGAGCTGAATCAACGAGCTAATCAGCTAGCGCACCACCTTGTGAATTTGGGCGTGGGACCAGAGGTATTGGTGGGTATTTGTGTAGAGCGATCGCCACCTCGAATCCGGACGCTTCAAAGGAAGTGCGTACCCAAACTGTTGGCATACCCATGTCCGGTGTACAAATCGCAAGCGGGATTACCCAACTTCGAGAACAGAATGGGGGAATGCACGCTTGGAGTCAAAATCAGCAGCGCCTCCATTTGGGTTTAGAAAAAAAAATCAGGTAGATCCTCTAGTCATACAGTGGCATTCTGGTCAAGTTCAAGAATTGACTAATATAGCTGCTGACCAAGTTTTACGAGTTGTCGAACCGAGAACTTATGAGAAGAATAATCTCGAAAAAAGAGGAGCAAGTGATGGTGTTTCAATTCAACAAGAAAGTAACAGCTTCATAGAATGCCTATCCATCTTACCATTAAAGAAGATAGCCCTTATTATCTCGATTTTCTTATTGGTTTCTTTTTTGAAGATAATTGTGGTTTTTGTGGAGTAGAAAGAAACGATATTCTCGACTGACAGAGCAATAAATAAATCAGCTAGGAAGTTTTATGGGTGCACTATTATGACATTGACAAGGAAAACCAGATTTACCAAAGCAGCAGAGGAAAGCAGCGAATTGCAGGCCGGGCTCACTTATCAGACTCAGTATTGTTCTATGGACATGACTGATGAGCAGAAGGTGGCATCGGCTCTATTGATGCACTCCTCCGTTGAAGAGTGCGTGGTTCTTGCCCGACAAGTTGAGGGATGCGATCGCCAACTAGTTGCTTATGTAGTTCTTTCACAAGCGTTCTCTAGGTTGCAGCTACATTCCTTTCTGGAATCCCTGCTTCCGCCTGCACTACTGCCAAGTGCCTACGTTCCCATCTCCAACCTACCTTTAACAAACGAGGGAAAGGTGGATGAACAAGTGTTAACTCGTTTGCCCGTAATCGATCGTAATCTCGTGCAGCAGTGGGAAGATAAGCTGCAATCTTTGCCAAGTGTTAAAGAAGTGGCGGTAGTAATTCAGGAGTCAGCCGTCAGTACTCCTTCTCTTCATTTATCAACTTTGCTACCAGACTGGAACTTATCCTCCTCCCCCAAGATGGAATCGTTGGTTGCACTTGGTGAAAAAGCAGCCAAAATTGCTCAAAAAACTACTGATGAGTCATCTAAAACACCCAAGGTGATGGCGATCTGCGATGGAGGTTCCTTGCCCGACGAACCTGAATCTCCACTTACATTACCGACAGTATTGTATCGGGCAGCCCAACAGATGCCTGGAGAGCGGATTATTTACGTATCTCCGGATGGTTCGGCTATCTCTCAGTCATATGCTGGATTCCTAGAAGACGCTGAGCGGATTCTGGCAGGTCTGAGAAAGCTAGGGTTGCAGCCACAGGATAAGGTGATTCTGCAACTAGTTTTGACGCAGGATATTCTCGCAGCATTTTGGGGCTGCATTCTCGGCGGTTTTATCCCCGTCATTATGGAAGTCGCACCGACCTATCAGAAAGCCAATGCAGCTATGGAGAAGCTGCTCAATGTGTTTCATCTACTAGATCGCCCATTAATATTGACTAGCAAGTCATTATTAGACTCACTCCAGCCTATATCTCAGTGGTTGCCAGCAGAAAGCTTCCGACTCAGTGTATTAGATATTTTAAGAGAGAACAACGAACCGGATCAGACATACCACCCTAGTCAACCTAATGATCTGGCGTTCTTCACTCTCACCTCTGGCAGTACCGGAATGCCAAAATGCATCAGTTTGACCCATAACAATCTTATCTCTCGAGCCAGAGGATCGAACATTCTCAATCAATACACTCCAGAGGAAGTAATACTCAATTGGTTACCCTTTGACCATATTGGCAGCATTTCAGACTGGCATATCCGCTGCGTATATTTGGGCTGCCACATGGTTTACGCCAACAAAGAATACATTCTGGGTCGTCCTCTAAGATGGATGGATTTAATCGATCGTTACCGCATCACCCATAGCTGGTCTCCTAACTTTGTCTATGCTTTAGTCAATGATGCCCTAAAGCAGGAACCAGAACACACCTGGGATTTATCCTGTGTGAAAGGTTTGATTACCGCTGGTGAAGCGGTTTCCTCCAATGCTGTGGAGGAGTTCATCAATAATCTTTCTGTCTATGGGTTCAAGCGCACTGCCGTTAGACCGGGATTTGGTATGGCGGAGATGGGATCTGGCATTACCTACTCCCAGGCGACTACAACTCAACAATTAATTCACCACACCGTTGATAAAGCCTCGTTAAATGGTACTATTCAACGGGTCAGTTTGGATTACCCAAACTGTAGCACGTTTATCGACTTGGGTGTGCCGATTCCAGGCATTTCGATTCGTATTGTTGATAACAAAGGCTGTCCTATTCAAGAGGATGTAATTGGTCAACTACAGGTTAAGGGGGATGCCGTTTCCCCAGGATATTATAAAAACCCAGAGGCAAGTAAGGAAAGTTTCCTTCCCGAGGGCTGGTTTAACACGGGCGATCTGGGCTTTATTTCCAATGGACATTTAGTAATTACCGGACGCGCCAAGGAAACCATTATCATTAATGGTGCAAACTACTACAGCCACGAAATTGAAGCTGTGGTTGCAGCCATTGAAAAGATTGAGGTATCCTGTACCGCTGCCTGTGCTGTGCGTGATGGTAAGAGCGCAACAGATAAGTTGGTAATCTTTTTCAGTCCTAGCTGCTCACAAGATGATGAACTGGTTGAGTTGCTCAAAACTATTCGGCAAGTGGTGGTTACCAGAATAGGTATAAATCCTGATTACCTAATTCCAGTGGCGAAGGAAGTCATTCCCAAAACAGCGATTGGTAAGATTCAGCGATCGCAACTCAGCCAGCGATTTGAGCAGGGAGACTTTGATTCCATTCTCAAAGGAATTGATATTCTATTAGCAAATTCAAACACGCTACCAGACTGGTTCTTCCGCAAGATTTGGCGACCTAAAAAAGCTGTAACTCTGAAAGCATATCCTCAAACAGGTCAAACTCTATTGTTTATAGATAGTTTGGGTTTAGGCGATTGCCTCTGTGCAGAATTGAGTAATCACAATCTATCCTGCGTTAGAGTTGAGAGCGGCTCGGACTTTATCCAGCTAGAAAGCGATCGCTATCGTATCGATCCTAGTAATCCGGAGCATTACAAACAATTACTAAGAGCCATCTCCAGCGATAAACAACCAGTAGTGCAGATTGTACATCTGTGGAGTTACGGGAAATTCAGTGGAGAAATTGCTAATCCTGATGAACTCGAACAAGGACTGAATCGGAGTATCTATAGTCTGTTGTTTCTGACCCAAGCACTAGCTGAATTGCAAAATACCGATCGGACTGTGCGTTTAGTGGTAGCTGCTAGCCATACTCAGCCGACTGCATCAACAGATACAATTGTCGCGACCCACGCCCCCGTTTTGGGACTGATCAAGGCACTTGTCCAGGAACTTTCTTGGCTAGATTGTCGCCATGTCGATCTATCTGTAGAAGAAGCTATTAAGCTAAATGTAGCTCATGTCTGTCAAGAATTACGAGTAATTCAAGCCGAACGGGAAGTCGCCTATCGGGATGGACAGCGCTTGATTCCCCGTTTGGAGAAGGTGGACTGGACCCAATCAGCCCAGTCCGAAATTCCATTAAAACTAGGGGGAACATATCTCATCAGTGGTGGTTTGGGTGGCGTTGGTTTAGAAATCGCGCAGTATTTGCTGCAACACTACAAGGCGCGATTGCTACTGGTGGGACGCACCCCCCTTCCCTCGCGCCAAGAGTGGGAGACTCATATAGCAATAGGGGGTAGAGTTGCTGAGCGGATCAAAGCATATCAGTCCTTAGAGGCGTTGGGGGGAGACTTGATTTACGAGTCTGTGGATATCTGTGATTACCCCCAAATGAAACAAGCTGTCGATCGAGCGATTTCCCGCTGGGATTGTGAACTGGAGGGCATTATTCATTTAGCCGGGGTAGCATCAGAACGTCTGTCCCTTGAGGAAACTCGTGAGAGTTTAGCTGCAACGCTGCGTCCCAAAATGCTGGGCACTTGGGTACTACACCAATTGATTAAAGAGCATCCTAACAAGATATTTATCAGTTTCTCGTCCTTAACCAGTTTTTTTGGTGGTGCAATGGTGGGTTCTTACGCAGCGGCTAATCGTTTTCTAGATCATTTTTCACACTATCAGCGTTACCAATGCGGGCTACAAAGTTATTGTTTTGCTTGGGGGATGTGGGACGGTTTGGGTTTGAGTCGTGGTTCCCAGCCTAAGGACTTATTGCAAGCCAAAGGGTATAAGGCTATCGCGGCAATCCAAGGACTTCATTCCTTGATAGCTGGTCTATTCCACAGACAGGAACAACTTTTGATTGGACTAGATGCAAGTAACTGGAACATTCAGCACTATACCGAGATGCAGACTCTCAATGTTCAGACTTTGAAAGCTTACTACACAACAGCGGATGAGATTTTCTCGGAGCAATTAGTGAATTTGGGTGTGTGCGATTCTTTCAGTACTCCCACTACTTGCAAACTTCAACGACTTCAAGCCCTGCCACTTACCAGCGCAGGTGAAATAGATCGGGATCGACTTGAGGTAATGGAACGTAAGCCAGCATCTGAATCGATAAAACCTAGAAATGATTTGGAAGTCCAACTAACAAAAATTTGGGAAAACGTTTTAGGCAAAAAGCCGATCGGCGTGAAGGACAATTTCTTTGAATTGGGAGGACACTCCCTCCTAGCCCTGCGCCTATTGGCACAAATCGAGAAAGCCTTCGAGAAAAATCTCCCTTTGGCTACCCTCTTCCAAGCACCAACCGTTGAGCAACTGGCTAATACTCTTGGCCAGAAAGGATGGTCAGCACCTTGCCAAACGCTGGTGACAATTCGGGCTGGAGATTCTAAACCGCCTTTGTTCTTTATCCATGTACTTGGCGAGGGCCTAAAGCTCTGTCGCCCTTTGAGCCGTCATCTAGATCCTGAACAACCCATTTATGGGCTAGCAGTAGGGATTATGGATGAAGTTTCTTTGAATAAGGTTGACGATGTTGTGGGTCAATATATCAAAGAAATGCGAAGCATCCAACCTGAAGGTCCTTATCTTTTAGCAGGTATATATTGCGGAGGCCGAGTAGCCTATGATATGGCCCAGCAGCTCCACGCGCAAGGTCAAAAGGTAGCTCTGCTAGCCTTGTTAGATACTTTAAAAGATGGTGAAGCCATCAAAATAATACCTGTCAAAGAGCGGGTCTTGGCGCACGGGAGTAACTTTTTACGAAGTGGCCCCGCCTACTTGTTACGTAAGATGACGCTAGAGAAAGTCAAGAATCGGCTAATGAGTATTTACTGCAAGTTTTACGAGCGTATGGGGCTTCCTTCGCCTCAAGCTTGCCAAAGCTTCACTTATGGAAAGAAAAAAGAGGAGGGAAATACGGAGTGGGTATTCGCACCGAAGGGGGTTTACCCGGATCGAGTGACTCTCTTCCGACCTATCGAGAACATTGGCTTTATAGACCCTGATTTGGGATGGAGCGAACTGGCTCCTGGAGGATTGGAGATCCATGATGTTCCAGGCGATGACTCTAGTATGTTAGAAGAACCCCACGTACAGGGGCTGGCTGAAAAATTGAGGGATTGCATAGATCGTGTGCAGGGGGATGATTTAGCCCACATTCCGCCCCTGTGTAAAGACCCGCTTGTTTGCGATAACGAAGATTCGGAGGAGTACCACATTCAGACAAGCTCGGGACTTACGTAACTGGCACAGCAATCGCTGTACTATTCTAAGCTAAAAATATAGCTAGCGATCGCTCTTGAGTTTAATCAAAACTTCCCCCGTGAGGGGGGAAACTTTCGGCGCAAACCATTATCAGGTCAGACTTTCCCAGTCCGGAAAAAATGCAGTAACTATGGGAAATTTCAGGGGGCGACAACGAAGCTAAAGTGGTTGTCCTATAAGCTTTATAGCTTTTAGTCCCCTCTGATAAAATGACTGCTTATTGCGAACTAATCCCATCATAGATTCCACCCACTCCCAACAGCATT
>Ga0247774_1001154_pt1 | contig 13422 bp, 9 predicted proteins | sample UWRJL001104B6_FD_179933 | JGI IMG/M metagenome (GOLD analysis project Ga0247774, IMG submission 179933) | Plant litter microbial communities from Arlington Agricultural Research Station in Wisconsin, United States - UWRJ-L001-104B-6 | ecosystem: Environmental > Terrestrial > Plant litter >... | reverse complement strand
ATTCACGACCTGGCACTTGGCACTCACATCGTTCGCGTTGCAGCTGGCGATGCCTACGAGCCGGTCGAACGGCAAATCGAGCTGGAACCGGACAAGACGGTCGAGCTCGCGTTCAAGCTCCGGGTCCTGAAGGGGCTGCTGACCGTTCTTCCAGGGGAAATCCCCGCGACCCGGGTGACTTTGGTGAGCGTGAACGGCGCCGAGCAGCGCGTGTTGCAACTGCCCTTGGAGAACCTCGAGCTATCGCGCGAGCGCTCCTGGATCCTTCGGGCGACGAAGCCCGGTTATGATGACGACCGGCAACTGATTTGGTTCGACGACGGGGAACGGCGAAAAACGTACACCGTCGACTTTGGGCTATCGATCCGCGAACAAAAGGAGCGCTGGGGTCGTTCGCAAATGCACCAACCGGTGACCAGCCCGGTGTACACCCACCACATCCAAGAGACGGTCGCCCGCTACACCCCGAGCCTCAAGCGTGCCTGTTGGGCACCCGCCTTAGCCACCCGCCAAGCAGACGCGCCGACGACAGCACGCTTGCGGGCCACGCTCACCATCTTGCCGAATGGCAGCGTGCAGGGCGCAGTCATCTCTGAGGATCCCAAGGGCTACCCAGGGCTGGCTCGCTGCATCTCCAGCCGCGTGCGCAGCTGGCAATTCCCGCACTTCAGCGAAGCCATGACCATCAACGTGCCGTTCGTGTTCGCGGCACAATAGGCAGAATGGCAGCCTCGGCCGCGCTAGCGCAACGAAGCCGCCAAGCCATGCAGAATATCGTGCTCGCTGACCAGCAGCTCAGCCAGCCCCAGCTCGCTCATCTTTAATTCGCCGAAGCAACTTTGGGAGGCAGGCAGCGCGAGCAGTTCCGGTCGTCGCTGCGCGTTTTGTCCATTCTTGTCGCGACCCTGGCTGGGAAACAGCCCGAACTAAGCCTTGGGCGCCGCTGCGCTGACTTGCTCGACGTGATGCGCATCGATAGTATGGTCGGATGCATACCGTTCGCATGACACTCAACGTGAACGAATCACTGTTGGCGGAGGTACAGCAGGCGCATCCCGGGGTGACGAAGACGGCGCTCGTCGAAGAGGGGCTGCGTGCCTTGCTGGCGCGTGAGGCGGGGGCACGCCTTGCTGCCCTCGGTGGCAAGGCGCCGCGCGCACGCCGGGCGAAGCGCTCGGCGTGGAGCAGATGATCCTCGTCGATACGAACGCTTGGATTAACCACCTCCGGAAGCGGGATTCTCGACTGGTATTGTTTCTAACCCAACAGCGGGTGCGCACGTGCGACGTCATCGTGGGCGAGTTGCTCCTGGGCTCCGGCTTGCCCAAGACCTTCGCGAGCGATCTTGCTGCCCTTCCTCACCTGCCAAGCCCATCGGCGACCGATACGCGAGCGTTCATCAATCGGCATCGAACCGCAATTGCTGGCGCAGGCGTTGGTTGGGCTGACGTGCAGATTCTCGTTGCTGCAGCGGCCGCTGGAGCTCGGATCCACACGTCGGATCGCTACGTCCGTCGGGTTTGTACGGCGCTTGGAGTGGCTCTAGCGTAGCACGACGCAAACGCAACGACGCAGGTAAAAGGAATTGCCCTCTGTGCGCGTGCCGATCTCGCCGCGAGCGGTTGAAATTTCGGCCGTTCACCCCGCGCGCAAGCGAGCCGCGTCGCGCGCCGGTGGCATCCCGAACTGGCGAGTGTACTCGCGACTGAACTGAGACACGCTCTCGTAGCCGACCGAGAAGGCCACGCTGGCAACTGCTCCCGGCTCGACGAGCAGACGCCGACGGGCCTCCTGCAAGCGCATCTGCTTGTGATGGGCGAGCGGGCTGAGCCCGGTCACCGCCTTGAAGTGGCGGTGGAAGGACGACACGCTCATCGCGGCGATGCCCGCCAGAGTCTCCACCGGAAGCGGCTCCGCCAGGTGAGCGCGGATCCATTTCACCGCGCGATGGATCTGCGACAACCGGCTATCGGCGCGCGCAAACTGTCGCAGCACCGTCCCGTGCTCGCTCTGCAGCACGCGGTACAGGAGCTCGCGCTCGATCATCGGCGCGAGCAGAGCCACGTCCTCGGGCGCCTCCACCAGACGGACGAACCGAAGCAGCGCATCGTTCATGGGCGTGGTCGACGGGCTGATGGTCATCGGCTCGAGCTCGTCCTCTGCAGCGTCGGGCGCGCGCTCGGGTCCCGGCGGCAGGTCGAGGAGCAGAGCGGCGACGGCGGCAGGATCGAGCTTGACGGCGAGGCCGAGGTAAGGCCGCTCCGGGCTGCAGTCGATGACTGTACAGACCACCGGCACGTCGATCGACGCGAGCAGGAACGTGCCCGGGCGGTGATCGAGCTGGCGCTCCCCAACGTTCATTCGCTTGATCCCCTGCAGGGTGAAGTAGAGCATTGGCTCGTAGACCACCGGCGTCGGCGGCTTGGGGCCATAGCTCGTCCACAGCGTCAGGTTTGGCAGGAGCTCGCGGCACAAAGGCACCGCGTGGCGAAGCACCAGCGCGCGAAGCTCCGGCGTCGGATCGTGCATGCAAGAGGCATTGTCGCAGGCGGGCGCGGGGCGTGCAAGCTCCGCGAACGCCGAGTGGCGAACGGGTTGAGAGGATTGGGCAAGACTCCGGCAGCATCCGGCGCGCGCGCGCCGCGCGCGGGGGCTATCACGGTTACTACAAAGGAGACGCATCCATGAGCACTCGGAAGACGGCGCTGATCACCGGCGCGAACAAGGGGATCGGCCGCGAGATCGCGCGCCAGCTCGGTCAACAGGGATTCTCGGTCTGGCTGGGATGTCGCGACGCCGCGCGCGGCGAGCAGGCCGCCGCGGACCTGCGCAAGGAGGGGTTCGACGCGCACCTGCTAGCGCTCGACGTGAGCAACGACGCCAGCGTGAAAGCGGCGGCGGGGACCTACGGCAAGAGCAACGACACGCTCGACGTGCTCGTGAACAATGCTGGCGTCGCCACCGGCGGATACATCGCGCCGAGCGAGGCGAGCCTCGATGACATGCGCGCCGTCTACGAGGTGAACGTCTTCGGTCCGGTGCGCGTGACCCAGGCCTTCCTGCCATTTCTGCGCAAGGCCGGCCAAGGGCGGATCGTCATGATGAGCAGCAGCCTCGGCTCGATCGGCGAGCAGCTGGATCTGACCAGCGGGACCTACGGCGTGAACCTGCTCGGCTACAACTCGTCGAAGAGCGCGCTCAACATGATCACCGTGTCTTTCGCCAAGGAACTGGCGGCGCAGGGCATCAAGGTGAACGCGGCGAACCCGGGTTACGTTGCCACGGACCTGAACGACAATCAGGGGTACCGCAACGTGCAACAAGGCGCGGCCATCGCCGTACACCTCGCCACCCTGGGCCCGATGGGCCCGACTGCCGGCTTTTTCAATGACGGGACGGAAGCCACGGTGGGCCGACACGCCTGGTGAGCGCGATGCGATGCCGAGAACGAACGCGGAGCTCGCACTTCCCGTAGGCTAGACGCGATGGCGCGCTCGAACCCGAAACTTGTTCCTGCGAAGCGCCTCGTGATTGAGGTCGACGGCGGGCGCTGCGCTTAGCGCACCCCAGTGGATTCGAACCGGACGTGCGTTGTGGGCGTCGAACGGCTCTTAACGGTGAAGGAGGCGGCCGAGCGCTTGCGGGTCTCTACGGCCACCGTCTACGGGCTCTGCAAGGACGGTAAGCTCGCGCACGTGCGGGTCGGGAGCTCAATTCGCATTCCTGACGCCGAACTCGGGCGGCTCCGGGCGTGAGCCCACAAAAGCCCCGGCAGCGGGCGGCGGTGACCGTCCGAGGAGCGCTGAAGCGGGCCGTGCTATGCTTTGCAACGTGGCTGCTATCCGAATCCACACTATCCTCAGCTCGGCGACGCTCGAGCTCCCGGAGCTCGCGCCGCTCGTTGGGCATCGCGTCGAGCTGACGGTCCGAGAGGTACCCGAGCGGACATGGCCCGAAGGATGGTTCGAAGCCATTGAGGGCGCGATCGATGCCCCGACCTTCGAGCGCGCCCCGCAGCCGGAGCTTGAGTCGCGAGCCTTGCCCGAGCCGTGAAGTCGCGCGCGTTCCTGGGTTGCTGTGGGAGGATTGGGAGAGTTCCGGGCCGTAGGCGTTCGCCTCCTCCTCTGGATTGGCGAATTTGGGCCAAAAAGCGGCTCGGATGATCTCACTCAATCCCATTCCCTGTACCCTGTCGTGTTGTTCCCGACGCGGAGTCGACCACAAGGGCGCTGGCCGCGATTGGAAGAGAGCCTTCTTCCAAAAGCACGCGGCGTGGTGCTCCGCGCACCGCTATCGCGAAGCCTTTGGGACAAGCCGAGTCGTGCCGATTGCTCCTGCGTATGTCGGGTTCTGAAGCCTTGCGATCGATGAAGTAGGCGATTGAGCCGCCCTGCAATGTGAAATCCACATGGCCGTCGAATACCAGCACCGGGGCAGAGTCGAGCCGGCGCTCGAACCCAGGCTTCACTTGGTGAATGCCCCCACTCTGGATCTCGATGGCCTGCTGCGCAGTGGGTGGAGTGGTTTCTGCCTCGGGACTTTGGTCCTGCGCCACCAGTCCTGCTGCGCCGGCTGCCAGCGTGCCGGCGACGGCCCGAGCGCTCACGCCGCCCGCCGCTCGGGAAGATTTTGCCCGCTCGCCGTAGCGGAAATCAACAGTCGGGGACGCGACCGCGACTTCGAAACGACAGCATCCCTTGTTGGAATAGGATGGCCGGAGTAGCTTTCTGACACTGCTTCCGAAAGACGACCCTTGATTCACCTAGTTGGGATCGATGTGGATGGAACTTTGCTGGGTTCCTCGGGCAGCGTTCACCCGGAGGTGTGGGATGCCACCCAGCGCGCGCGGGCTTCGGGCATTCATCTGGCATTGTGCTCAGGCCGACCCGCCTTCGGCTTGGCACTCGAATATGCGCGCAGGCTCGACGCCGATGGCTGGCACGTCTTTCAGAACGGCGCGAGCATCGTTGACGTCGCGACAGGGAAATCACGCTCGGTGCCGCTCGCGGTCGACGTCGTACGAGGTCTCATTGCCCGCGCGCGCAGCACCGGGGACCTGCTCGAGCTTTATACCGACGATCAATTCGCAAGTGAAAGCAGCTCTACCCTGGCGCGCGAACATGCTCGCCTGCTCGGTGTTCCGTTCGAGGTCCGCCCTTTCGAATCCTTGACCGGAGCCATCGTTCGCGCTCAATGGCTGCTTTCCCACGAAGACGCTCGGCGAATCGCGTCGGTTCCCCACCCGGATCTGGAGGTCGCATTGTCGACTTCGCCGCTGATGCCCAACACGACATTCGTCGGCATCACACACGCCGGTGTCAGCAAGGGCAGCGCCGTGCGCACAGTGGCGGAGCAATATGGCATTCACCTGAACGACGTGATGTACGTGGGTGACGCGGAGAACGATCTTTCGGCATTGCAGATTGTCGGCCATCCGGTTGCAATGGCGAACGCGGCTGCCGCCGTGCTGAGAATAGCCAAACATACCGTCAGTCATGTCGATGCTGGCGGGCTCGCCCAGGCGCTAGAACTGGCGCTGGCCGGAGGGCCCTAATGCAGCGGCATCGGTTGTCAGCGTTTACGAGCCACGGCCTCCGCTCCCGCTTCGGGGCCTCTCCGCTATGACGTGGCGGACCGTGGGCGCGCGCGTGCCCGGAGCGAGCCCGGGTCACTATTCGGCGACGAACGCGGCGTCCACATCGCAGCGCAGACTCACCGTGATCGTGCTCGCGGGATCCCCCTTGCGGCGCAAATTCAAGGTTTGCAATGTGCCGCGCGTCCACCCCTTGCCGGGCACCTTGCCTGCCTTCGCCTTGGTTCGGAAGTTACAGCGCACGTCCAGGAACACTTCGGCTTCGCCCACCGCGCAGGTCAGATCCATGCGCTCGAATCCGAAGTCGGCGTCCGAGCCCCGGCGTGTGGCCGGGTACGTGCAAGTCCATGGCCCCGTATCCTTCACGCTCCCACCAAGCGTAGCGGGCGTCGTGGTGTTGATCCAAGGTGCGCCGTTTTTTTCGCCTGTGACCATCATGACCCAGTAGGTCGGCGCGTTCGCGGAGCGATCTTCCGATGCGGGCGCGGTCGGCGCGGGCGCCTCCGCATTTGCCGCTGTGGCTCCGAGCAACACAGCGCACCCTAACCCTAGCAGGCCATTCCTGAGCATCCCTCGAGGGTACGAGCGGAGCGGCAGTTGCGCCAGTGCTGGCAGGCGGAGGCTTCGCCAAACAAGCCGCGCGCGATCCCAGCAGCGGCTCAAGATGGCGCGGACCTTCTTGTGGAGCAGCTCGGCGACATTGCCGAGGTTATCAGTTACCGGAGTCGCCGCGTGCGCCCGGGGCGAGTGCCAAGGCTCGGGTCAACACCCGAAGGCGGGCCCGCACATCCATCTGGACGTGCGGGCTCTACATCGAGGCGGCGCTCGGTGCGCCGCCTCGGGTCGTTACCTGCAGGGGGTCACTTGGTGTATTCGAGCGCTTGCTCCAGCCAGAACACGCCAGCCTTCGGTTCGTTGCGTTGGCAGTCACCGTCGGACTCGCCGGGACGCTTGAGCCAGAGGAAGCCGTCGATGAGGGGCTCGCCGGTATCGGTCGTCGGTGGGCGGCCGATCTTACGCCCCGGGGGGTTGCACCACGTCTCGAGCTCGTTCTTTGCGGCCTCGTAAGGGCCCGCGCCGTTGCGGCTGGTGTCGATGATGAAGTGCTTGCCGCCGATCAGCGCGGAGATCTCTTTGCCGTAGGCGACGCATTCCTCCGTCGAGCGATAGTTCGAGGTGTTGACGGAGAAGCCGCTCGCGTGCTCGACGCCTGCCTTCTTCAGGCGTTCGGCCATTTCCTTCGCGGGAACCCACTTGGCGTGACCGGCGTCGATGTAGACGGCGGCTTGCGGGTTCTGGCGTAGGACCTTCACCGCGTCGTTGAAGAGGAAGTAGCGCTCCTCTTGCAGATTGGGGGGCAAGCTCGTAATGCCCGGTAGCGCGTCGGGCTCCAGGATGATCGCGACGGGGCGGTTACCGACGCCCTGGTAGATGTCGCGAATCCAGCGCTGATACTTTTCCTTCGAGGCGAGGCCACCGGCCGAGGCACCGACACCTGCCGCTTCTGCGGCCGCGTCACGATGGGGGACGTTGTAAGCGATCATGACGGCGACGCTTCCGTCCTCCTGCGCGCGATCTACGAAGTGCTGGGCTGCGCGGAAGATGTTCGAGTTCCACTCGCCCATCCATAGGGCCTGCGGTTGCTTGGCGATCTTGTCGAGCTGCGCGGCCTTCTCTGGCTCCGTCTTGCGCAGGTAGGTCGCCTTCAACATCACGTTCGCCTCCGGGTCGACGAAGAGCTTCGCGCCCTTGAGCGGGTTGGCGGTTACCGGCGGCGGAACGGGAGGATCGGTGATGGGCGCGTTAGGGTCAGGCTGATTGCTGGCATGCTTCGCAGCGGAAGCGGGAGGTTGCGCCGGGTCGGAGCCGCAGGCGGTCGCGACGACCAGCGCCGCGCACAGCGCGAGGATGGACGTGAGGGGACTTTTAACGAGCGAAGTTGTCATCGGTAGGTCAGACCTTTCTGCGCGGGAAGCTAGCAGAGCTCATACTCATATTCGATCTTTCGAAGCGGCGCCTTACGAGAAGGCTGCGTTTTCAGGGCTACGAGGGCGTAGCTCTGAAACCTCTGGCCGCCGTGCAACGCCGATTAGCACGACTGGAACCAGTTCCAGTTCGTAAACGACCGAAACGATGTGCTCTTCGGTAGCCATGACGAAATTGTCCGCGGTCACTGCTCGTTTGGAGCTGTAGCGTTCGGCCGAACCAGGCGCAATCACAGCATGCGCCGCTCGAGAAGCAGCAGGGTGCGTGGGTCACGGACTCGGCGTCGTAGGCCGGCCATTCCTTCGTGAAGGTCGGCCTCGCCGATTCTTCGTGAGTGAGCTCGATCGACGTCGCGTACGCGCGAAAGCACGACCCGCGCGAACGAAGGATCGTCGACGAGCACGACCAGCTCGAAGTCTTTGTCGTCTTCGAGGCTGCGACAATTCAGGTTGGTCGAGCCATGAATCGAGTATCGCTCGTCGAATACCGCAATCTTCAAATGATTGAAGTGATTCTGATACTCGTAGAGCTCGATGCCGCACGACAAGTAGCGCTCGTACTCGTGCTCCTGAGCGTCTTGACTGAACGAGTTATCGTTGTGGCGCCCCGCGGGAACGATCAGCACGACCGAAAGCGAAGGGCTTTTCGCTTTCGCGGCGCACAGCGCGGCCACGATTTGCGGCTGGTAAAGGTAGGGGTTCTCGATGAAGATCGAGGAATGCGCCTCGGCAATCAGCCGCAAATAGAGCTCGCGCACCGCGTTCGGCTGGTCATTGGGCTCGTTGCATAGGCTTTCAGCGCGCTGCACGGGCTGTCCACTGGGCGCGTCTCGTGCCGGCACCGCTTCGAGCGGCGCGTAGTCCTCGCCACCGTCGAGCACCCAGCGGTCGTGAAACGCCGCCTCCAAGTCGAGCGCGATCGGGCCTTCGAAGCGGGTCAGGCTGTCGTGCCATTTCCACCAGGGCTCGGGCAACTGAGCGAGCTTGCGCTCGAGGCCCTCTTGCCGCGCGTCTTTCTCGGGATCGAACGGGACGTGAAACAGATACTGGGCCCCGATATTGGCGCCGCCGCACCAAGCGATCCGGCCGTCGATGATCACGATCTTGCGGTGATCGATGTGCAATTCGTCGATCGCGATCGCACTTCGAATCTGCGATCCTATCGAGACCAAGCGGGCGTCGGCCGACGGCACGTGGGCGTCGTAGTCGATGTTGGTGTCTTGAACGCGCGCGCCCGCCGTCGTCAGCAGTTCACACAACCGTTTGGTGTCCGTGGGGTCGTAGTCGACGCTCGGGTCGTGCTTCATCATCTCCTTCTCGCCAGTCGAGAAAGGATCGCCCATGGCGGTCTTCTCCATGTTGAGCAACACGCGGACGTCCACGCCCGCCCGCGCGCGACTCGCCAGCGCTTCGGCAACTTCCCAGCCGATGGGGTCGCGAAAGAACAAAAAGATCGAAAGGTGAATCACGCGTTCAGCCGCGGCGATGTCCGAAAGTAAAGCAGGCAAGATCTGCTGACCGTCGATGTACAGCCCGGCAAAGTTCTGCTCCATGGGCCGAGAGTAGCCGAGCCGCCGGCGTTCGAGCGACGCCTGAAAGGAGTCGGCCGAGCCGCCAGCGGGCGGCCGTCATTATCGCCTCGGTCCCGGCCGCTTCGCCCGCGGCGCCAATGCTGCCTAACTGGCCGCGCGGCGTATCAACCTTACTCGCGAACCAAGCTGATTTCTCACACAGCCGCCCGCGGCGCGCTGCGCAACCCAATGAAATCGCGTTCGAATTTACCAAGCTTGGGGTACGTGACCGGACCCGAGCGGTGCTACGCCATCGAGCTGGGGGTCCTATAAAGCGCTGCTACTCGAGCGTGGCCGCGATGCGATTCACGAGCGCGTCCAGCGCGGGCAGATAGCCGAAGCTCGGTCCGTCTCCGGTCGATTGTTTGGGACAAATCGAGGCTGGAGCCGCACGTGTTCCGAGGGCGCGCGCAAACAGCAACTCGCGCGTACCTGGATTGGCTTGGCCGAAGAATTGAGTCGTGCTCGCCTGCCCGCCGCTCGGCGGTTGGCACAGCGGGCTGTTGGTCGCAATTACGGCTGCGGCGGTACCGTTCCGGTCTGGTGTGCACTTACAGCTCTGATCGCCGTTCACGCAATCGCGCTCAGCGGGCAGCGCGAAGATGCACGCAAACTGCAGGTCATCACGATCGGGGACGTTTTGTTCGTGACCGTTGCTGGGATTGGCCAGCGGATCGGTCGAGTCCGCCGGAACGAGCGCGGCACCGGTCACGGGGCTCGTGCCAGTTCGCGGATCGATTGACTCCATCATCAGCGGATCGCTGGGCTCGACGTTGTTGTTTGGATCACCGACGAGCAGCGGCCAACGCTGTTCGGCTTCGAGCTCCGAAGCACTCAGGAAAGTGAGGGTATCCGCGCTCGAGCTCTCTGCCGTTGCCAGATCTTGCCAGGGCGCGCCGACCAGCACTGACACGCTGACCAAGCTTGCCGGGCGCTGTGCGAGTAGCGGGTTTTGCACCAGCTTGCCTGCGCGGTCGTAAATCATGGGGTTGGTCAGTCCCACGCTGTAGCGCCAAACTGGATACAATAGGTCGAAACCGAAACGACGCTTCTGCGCGAAGCAACGCAGGTTCGATGAGTCGTTCAGAGCGTCCCACGTGTTGTAGGTTTGCCCGACCGCGCCGGCGCAATTGGCGTCGTTTTCGAGTGCTGGGCAGTTCTCGAAGCCGCCCGGAGCCGTTGCGCACGAACGACAGCATGGGTCGTTGGGATCCGCCGCACATTCCACGCTTGCTTTCGGCATGGGACTCGTCGCGCCCACGAACCAACCCACGCCGTCGTCGCGGATCGAGCAGTCGTTTTCGTCGCTCACGATCACGATCGCGAGCGCCGAGCTCGGACGAAGGAATGCGGCGCGTTGCGCCATGAGCTCCTGATTGACTCCCGTCGATGCTGACTGGTGATAGGGTGCGGCGAGCTCAATGGAGATGGGCGGCTCGGGGTCGACCAGAAAGCGATACATGGCCTCGAGCGGCGCTTCCAAGCCGCAGCCGGTGTGCCCGACCGCCGCGATCATCGCCTGCACCTGCTCGGTCACGACGCTCTCGTCGGAATCGCCCGCCACCCCCGTCGCATCCCAGGATGCAAAGCCGGAATCGAGATAACTCGGCACCCCAGTTCGCTTGCTCGGAATCAACTCGGCTTGATCGTCGAGGTGGGGATCGACCTCGCCCGACGAAGGCATGGTGCACAAGCTCCCGCCGTGGTTGCCGAGGCTGCTCGTAATGACGCCCACGTGCATGTCTCGCACCGGTGGACGCTCGCGCCTGCCAATCGCGCAGGGCTCCGCGCCTGAAGCCGGCTGCATCGCCGTGGGGATCCCCGAGTCGTCTACGCACGGTGGGTTGACGAGCTGCGTGATGAACCCGGGCACTGATTGCACGAGCACTGCCGCCTTGTCATCCATACTGCCGGAGTTGTCGATGACGAACAGCACATCGAGCTGGCTCGATTGCTGCTGCGGACCCGCGTCGGCCAAGGGAAGCTCGGGCTGGCCTGCAGCTCCGCCACTGCTCGCACCTTCCGCGCTCGCGTTGCCGCCCCCACACGCGCTCAGCAAGGCCAGCGCCAGCAAAGCCGAAGTCGCCGCAATCGTTCCCCTGCTGAGCTTGATATTCACGGAGTTTGCTCCCCACTAGTGACGCGCGGCCTCTGACAATCGTCGCTCTGACTCGTGATACGCCCGCGAAGCGATCCAAATTCCCGCCTGGTATACTCGTTGTGAGGGGCTGCTCCTTGTGCTGAGCGCCGGTACACGGCAGCATCGGCTCGGCACTCAGCCGCGCGCGCATACGACCACCATCGATGATGCCCATCGGCGCGACTGAACGTCAGCCAGTGTGCGGGAAACAGTGCAGACCTGCTCGACTGAACTGCCGCCCTAGGTCCTCGCGACTTTGGTCCGCGCTTCCTCCTCCAGGTGAGCACTGCCAAAGCCGTGCTAGCTGGAAAGTCCGTCGCTCATCCAGCTGAGGGGCCGCCCTGCGCGGCTCGTTCGCTGTCGAGCTCGAGCGGCGTGGGCGCGACACCGAAGCCGAGCTTCAATGTCCAGGCCAAGGGGCCACGCAGCGGACATTGTAGGCGAGAGAGGGGATATCCATGCCCCACCATCCCTGTTCGGCGTACCAAACGTAGGCAGAATCACCGGTCCAAAATTTGACGGAGCAGGTCCCCATTTCAATAGGGAGATAGCAGCCAGAAAGCCCAGGACCTTGACTCGTGGGGCAAAGGGATCCGCTGGTGCAGCCCCTGATCACTGTCTTGAATTCATCGCGCGTGGGGAGGCTCCAGTCTGAGCTCCCTTGGAAGGTGAGTCCAGCGCAATAGAGTTTGGCATTGTCCTGTGTGTAGTTCACGGCATCGGACGTTGTCCAACACTTGTGGCTCGCGGAGTCGCAGTAGGTCTGGGAATTGCAGCCTAGGCCGGTGCCAGTCGTTGGGCACGCAGGCCACGAACCATTCGCGCACGTGACTGGACCCCCGCACTCACAGGTCTTCGCCGCGCCGTTCGTGCACGTGCAGCCTTCGTTCGCAGTGCCGTTGCAATTGTTGTCGTTTCCTGCTGCACAGGTGTCGGCCGCAGCCGGCCCTACGGATCCTGAGCAGGCGCCCCAGCTGGAAGAGGCCTTGTTTGCGGCCAAACTGCAGCTCTGGGAGCCGGCTTTGCAGGGACCCACTCCGTCTTTGCCTGGATGCGTACCACAAGCTTGAGTTGCGCCCGAGGAACACTGACAGACCCCATCGATGGTGTTGTCAGGTTTACCATCACAGTCATTGTCGTTTGAGGACGAGCAGTCCCGCGTCGTAGGCTCCACGTTTCCGACACAACTACCCCATTGTTCGCTCGCGCAGGTCTGGAGGCCCGGTTTGCAGATCCCTGTCGCAGCGTGCCCGCACGCCTTAGTGGCCCCATTGACGCACGCGCATCCTCCATTCTTGGTGCCGTCGCAGTTGTCATCGCTGCCACTGACATCACAGGAGTCCTTAGTTGCCGGCCCTACGGAGCCTGAGCAGGCGCCCCAGCTGGAAGAGGCCTTGTTTGCGGCCAAATTGCAGCTCTGGGAACCAGCTTTGCATGGACCAGCTCCGTCTTTGCCTGGATGCGTACCACACGCTTGAGTTGTGCCCGAGGAACACTGACAGACCCCATCGATGGTGTTGTCAGGTTTACCATCACAGTCATTGTCGTTTGAGGACGAGCAGTCCCGCGTCGTAGGCTCTATATTTCCGACACAGCTACCCCATTGTAGGCTCGCGCAGGTCTGGACGCCCGGTTTGCAGATCCCTGTCGCAGCGTGCCCGCACGCCTGCGTGGCCCCGTTGACGCACGCGCATCCACCATTCCCAATGCCGTCGCAGTTGTCATCGCTGGCAGTGACATCACAGGAGTCCTTAGTTGCCGGCCCCACGGATCCGGAACAGGCGTCCCAGAATGACGTGGTCTTGTCCGCGGCAATTTTGCAGGTCTGGCTCCCGGCCCGGCAGATCCCCTTTCCATCCTTGCCCGGATGTTCATCGCAGGCCCGCGTGGTACCCGCCATGCACGTGCACGCAGCATCGATGGTGTTGTCGGGCAAGCCATCGCAGTCGTTGTCGTCTGCGGACGAGCAATTGCGCAGACCTGGGTCGATGTTTCCCTGGCAGGCGCGCCACTTGCTGTCCGTACAGGTCGAAGTGCCTCTCTTGCAAATGCCCTTTTGTTCGTGTCCGCAGGGCTGCGTCAGGCCGTTCGTACAATCACATCCAGCGTTCGGTGTGCCGTCACAATCGTCGT
>Ga0247774_1001153_pt1 | contig 13427 bp, 6 predicted proteins | sample UWRJL001104B6_FD_179933 | JGI IMG/M metagenome (GOLD analysis project Ga0247774, IMG submission 179933) | Plant litter microbial communities from Arlington Agricultural Research Station in Wisconsin, United States - UWRJ-L001-104B-6 | ecosystem: Environmental > Terrestrial > Plant litter >... | reverse complement strand
AGGTGAAGTATTGTTGTCACCGAATCAATCGGATGCTCAAAAGAAATCTTTCACAGGGTGCAAAATCTCGAATCGCCCATTCCATCCGCCATCTCTGGTCCATCTCAAGAAGGCATTCGGAAAGAAAAAGTCCGAAGGAGCAAGAATTCTCTCCGTACACTAGCCGGAGACCGAACTTTTTGCCTCTTAACTTCGGCCGAGTGCATCTATGCGATTCTAGCTTCAAACAACTGCGGTATGTCCACCCGAGGGTTTTTTGCAGCCTGAAAAATTGGCTCCTGGGCGATCGGGTGCAAGTCGCTCCTAGAATTGAGGCTGGAAGTGTGACCGAAATCACAGGTATTGGCGGGTACCAATTGCTTAGCATCTTTAAGCCCACACACTTAGAATTGAGATTACTACAGTGGCTTCTATAATTGTGTTTAAATGTTGTTCTGAAGCTGTGTTGTCCCGTCAGCAGAGCACCCTAGACAGATTCACGCTTTCGGTCGGGTTTATTTCACTTTAATAGTCGCTGTTGGGTGTTGCACCTTAATTTAGATATTTCTTATGGTTAAGTTAGGTCAATCCTCCTTTCGCCGTATTTTACTGTCGCGGATTTTGTTGCTCAGCGTACCTGTTCTACTGGTGGGGGAGTATGTTACCTATCGCAAGGCACGCTCGACGCTTCTGGAAACTGCTCGTCAAAACTTGACAGAAAGTGCAGTCAGAAAAGCAGACACTATTGAACAGTGGGCGAAATCGCTGAAGTCGAATCTGATCGGCGCTTCGGAAAGCTCGATGTTGCAGTCGGTAAATCCGAAGGATTATCAAAAGTTTATCGCCCAATTAGGGCAGCGGTTGCCAGCGCAGGTTGATTGCTTGCAATTGACTAATTTAAAGACAAATCAAGTGATAGCAAGCACTTGCGGGCAGCAGCCGATTCAGTCGCTGCCGGCAAAATTTTGGCCGCCCGTACAGCAGCAGCAAACCCTGCTGGACGAGAAGAGCGTTTACATCAGTCTGTCCTTACCTCAGCAGCGACAGGGGACAGCAAACGATCGGAAGGGGGCTTTGGGGGGTGAGAATTTTCCAGATGCGGGTAAAGAAGGCCGCGATACCCAAGCGAGTTTGGTGTTGAGCGCTCCTGTTTACATTCGTCGGGGCAATACCCTGCAGTTGAGTTATGCTTTGAGTTTGCAGTCGGCCTTGCCCGTGCAAACGAGCGCTCCCAAGGGTTCTTTAGCCGGCTATACGGTGGCGATCGACCAAGATGGGAGGATTTTGGCGCACCCGAATATCAATCGCGTGGGCCGCAATATCGACCAAGAGGCAGATGCCGATCGACTAAAAAGTATTGTCAGAAGGGCGATCGCCGGCGGAACAGCTTTTCTCCACCTATTTTCCTTTGAAAGAAATGGTGTAGAGTTGCTAGCAGGATACGCCGCTATCCCGAGTCCTTCAACTACACAGGAGAACAGCAAGTGGATTATTTTAGCTGTCTCTCGTTTAGATTACGCTCTGTCAGGTTTGGAAGAAATTCAGCAAGTTTTATTTAATTTAATTGTAGGTTTGGTTGCTGCTAGTATCATCGCGACTTTATATCTGTCTCGCGACTTGGCGCGTCCTGTGGAAAAACTGAGAGACTACGCCATGAAAGTAGAGACAGAAGCGTCGCAGACAGTGCCCCAAGATTTCCAAATTAGGGAATTTAATCAACTATCAGAAGCACTCAACAGCATGGTGCAGCGCCTCAGATCCAGGGCCCGAGAATTGGAAGTCGCAACCAAAGAAGCGCAAGTTGCCAATCAATTAAAAAATGAATTTTTGGGCAATATTTCTCACGAATTGAGAACGCCGCTCAACGGGATTATTGGTTTTCTTCAAATTGTGCGGGACGGCTACTGCGATGACCGAGAGGAAGAAATGGAATTTTTACAACGGGCCCACGATTCGTCAATGCAATTGCTCAATATTATTAATGATATTTTGGACATTGCTAAAATAGAATCCGGCACGTTCTCGATGATATTAGAAGTAGTTGACATTACTCAGGTACTTGAAGACGCGATTGATTTGCAAGCGACTCAAATTGAGGAAAAAGGCTTGAAGTTAATTTTGCCCGAGCCTCACGATCCGATTATTGTTCATGCCGATCCCGAGAAGCTAAAACAGGTGTTTTTAAACGTGTTAAGCAATGCCGTTAAGTTTACAGAGTCGGGCAGCATTAAGATATCTCTGCGGCTAGAATCGAGGACTAATTCTGGTAGTTTTAACGGCAGTGCTGAAAGTACGACGGGTCTCAGCGGTCAAAGCGATTGGGTGGTGGTGACAATTAAAGATACGGGAATTGGTATCGATCCCGAGCACCAGCAGAAATTGTTTCAACCTTTTGTGATGGCTGACGGTTCTACAACTCGCAAGTATGGCGGTAACGGTTTGGGCTTGGCTATCTCGCGAAGGATAATGGAATCTATGATCGGAAGCATTACCCTGCACAGCGCGGGCGTGAATCAAGGTACTACAGTGATGATTTCTTTGCCTGTCAATCAGCAGTCAAGTTTTTATTTTCAGAGTCCGGACTTAGTAACGGAAAAGGGAAATTTCAAAAGTTGAGGAGTGATTTTCCCAATCTAAAATCTAAAATCTACAATGGTATTAGTGGCTGTCCGCCGAGTTCGAGGGATTTGCTCAAAGTGCTGAGAATGCGGATTAATTCGACGGAAGCGGCGCCCGAAGAGGTAAGACAGGGGGTATTTGTTTGCACGCAGTTGAGGAAGCGATCGCACACTCGCCTCAGCGGTTCTACTTGTTCTAAACTCAACACTTCGCGGTGTCTGATGCTTGTTGGCTGCGGCGCGATCCTCTTCGTTGGCGTAGCCCCCGTAGGGGCGGGCTTCGCGATCGTACTTTCAAAAGAGTTATTCTCTTCGCCCCGGTAATCTGAAGGGCCGCGTTGCAAAATCAGGGGAGTTTCTGGCAACATTTCATCAAAAATCAAGGTTCCCAAACTGCCAACAACTGTTAAGCGCCGTTGTTTGTCGGGATTTAGCCAGCACAGGTGAATAAATGCTTGAAATCCGTCGGGATAGGTGAGCGTTACCCAAACTAAATCTGCTAGTTTTTCTGCAGGATTAGTAGTCAGCAGTGAAGGAGCCAATTGATTTTCAATTTCTGCTGCTTCTTTATTTATTCCTCCTTCCTTTTTCCCTTTTCCTAATTCCTTCGGAAATACAGTTCCCATCGCCCTTACTTCAATTGGCGTTTGTTCCAGCCAAGTATTGAAAATAGCGATATCGTGAATAGCCAAGTCCCAAAGGGCATCAACGTCATGGCGTACCGGTTTAAAATGGGTGCGCTGGGCGTAACCGTAGCGCAATTTTCCGAGTTGATGCTGTTGAATAATTCTTTGACCTCGATCGACTGCTGGATGAAACAGATAAGTGTGGTCAACGAAGAGTTGTCGCTGCTGTTTTTCGGCTAATTGACAGAGTTCTATTGCTTCAGTGAGGTTGAGGGCGAGGGGTTTTTCTGCTAAGACGTGGTAGCCTTGTTTAAGCGCTGCTGCTGCGAGGGTGTAGTGCGTGGAAGCTGGAGTAGCGATCGCCACAGCTTCCAGTCCCGGCAAGGCTTGCACTTGAGACCAATCGGTAGCTAGAATCACCGAGGCATCGAGATTAAACTGTTTTTGAACAGCCACCAATGAATCTCGATTCGGGTCTACCACCGCTAAAACTTGGCTGTTGGGATGTTCGAGAAAGTTGCGAATTAGGTTAACTCCCCAGCGACCTGCACCCAATACAGCTATTCCGATTTTCATTGATAATAATTTAAAAAATCGCACAGTAATTATAGCATATTTTGTTATTATTATCTATGTTTTAATTCAAAAAAATCACTGTTGACTGTTGACTGTTGGCAGTAGTTATTGGTTATTGGTTATTGGTAGCAGCTAACAAATAACTGATAACACCAGTCAACAGTCAACAGTCAACTAACTACTGACTATCAACTAATTTATTGAAAGCTACCTGAGCCGCTGCTTGTTCGGCCGCTTTGATCGATCGACCTTTTCCCTCTGCTACCAACTTTCCCTGAATGAGAACTTCTGCGGTAAAACGATCCTCCCCGCCCTGCACTGTCCCGGTTTCTTGGACGCTATATTTGGGCAAAGTTTTGTATTTGCCTTGAGTCAACTCTTGGAGAGCAGCTTTGTAGTTTTGGCGGGCAGGATCGCTGCGGATTTCCGCCGCTAGGCGTTGAAAGTGAGCATCTAGCCAAGGGCGAATTAATTCTAACGTCTGGGTACTCAAATAAAGCGCAGCCAGTACCGCTTCCAAAGCATCTGCCAGCCGGGGTTCAGCGCCTGTTTTGTCCGACGCCGCACTGCTGGAAACAATTAAATAGCGATCGAACCCGTAACTTTCAGCGATTTTAGCAAGAATGCGATCGCTCACCAAGATCGATCGAATAGCAGCAAATTCCCCCACTGTACAGTCAGGATAAACCTCAAACAACAATTCAGACGCCGCCAGCCGCACAACTGCATCCCCAACAAACTCTAGTTGCTCGTAATTTGCCTTAGCTGACGCGCTCGCATGAGTCAAAGCTAAATCGAGGAGATGCCATTTTATCGAAGCATCCTTCGTCAGTCCCAATTTTTGAATTAATGTTTCAAGTTGCTTTTGGCGACCCGGATAAATCATACCATTATAGATTTTAGATGTTAGATTTTAGATTTTAGAATTGGGAATTGGGAATGACGGATGACTATCCGGGTTGGGAGCTTTTCAAAAGTTGCATTATTTTTTAAACTGGTCTCAGATTCATATTAATAAAAAAAATTAATTCAAAAACTCAATATTCCTCCGGGTGCTTATGGTACACCTTACCCAAAATCTTCCTCCGGGTATGCAGTGTACACCTTGCCTAACATAAAAAAGGTCGAAAGGATTTGTTGACCTTATTCCCAAGCGCTAATTTTAATTCAATGGGGGGGGGAAAAAGTCGGACATAAGCCGGGTTCTGTTCTCTCCACTGCAAGCAGTTTTCGAGGGCAGTTATCTATCTGGGACGCCTGTTACCAGACGCCTCAAGCGGTACCAAAAAACGGAACTGGTAAAAAACCAACCATAGTCCCTCCGACCTTGCTCCCAACTGGGGTTTACCGAGCCAGCACCTCTCGATGCTGCTGGTGCGCTCTTACCGCACCTTTGCACCCTTACCCCCTAACACTTTGCGATTTTCGATGCTTGATTTTTGATTCAATCTCAAATCTCAAATCTCAAATCTCAAATCGGGGGGCGGTATCTTTCTGTGGCACTATCCTCACGATCGCTCGCACTGGGCGTTACCCAGCAAGTTTGGTTTTTCGGGAGCCCGGACTTTCCTCAGACAAGCTTTCGCTAATCCGCAACCGCCTGCGCCTACTTTTTCCCCAGATTTATTGTACGCGATCGTTCGTCAATCAATTTAAGATTTGAGATTGAATATTTTAACTTGTCGCCCACTTAATTTAGACATTTGTGTTTATTCAAACTCTTGTACGGTACGCCCGAAAGCCCGCCCAACAATTAAATTTCCATGTAACTCCCCTTAAATGCACTCACGGATGAATCAGGGGGCTGAAAAGTTGGGAATTATCATGCAATGATTTATGGCACCGATTCAACTAGGGACACGAAACCTTTTTACCTCACATAATTTTTAATTATTCAATCTTCAATTCCCAATCTCAAATCTTCAACTCGGTTACTTTAATGAGTCCTCTTTCACAGTAGAAAAATTATCAAACCAGCCGCGTCGCCAGAAGAAGTAAACTAAACCAGAGGCGATCCCTAGCATAATTGCCCAACACAGGGGATAGCCAAAATACCAGTTCAGTTCCGGCATATTCCAGGGAGATTTCTCTGTATTGAAATTCATTCCGTATACTCCCGCCACAAAAGTTAGAGGAATAAAGATACTCGAAATCACCGTCAGCAACTTCATGATTTCATTCATTTTATTACCAACCGAAGACAAGTAAACATCCATCAAACCCGAAGACAACTCTCGATAGGTTTCCACCATATCCATCACCTGCACCGTATGATCGTAACAGTCGCGCAGGTAAATTCGCACCTCGGGACTAATCAAATCACTGCTATCTCGAATCAAAACATTAATTGCATCCCGCTGCGGCCAAATGGCGCGGCGCAGAGTCAGCAATTCTCGCCGGATTTTATAGATTTTTTCCAGGGTTTTGCGGGTGGGGTTCACCACCACTTCATCCTCTAATTCTTCAATGCGCTCTCCGTAAACTTCTAATACAGGGAAGAATCCATCTATAATCGAATCTAACAAAGTATAAGCCAGATAATCCGCTCCGTGCTTGCGAATAATTCCTTGTCCTTTACGAATGCGATCGCGCACTGGTTCAAAACAATCATAGTCCGGTTCTTCCTGAACAGTTAGCAGGTAATGCTTGCCCAAAATAAAACTTACTTGTTCTTTATGAAAAGTATCTGATTCTGGATGCAGCATCACCATCCAAGCAATGATTAAAATGTGTTCTTCATAGTCTACTACTTTCGGTCGCTGGGGAATATTAACTACATCTTCCTGAGCCATTAGGTGCAAATTAAATACTTCGCCCATTTGTCGCCAGGTTTCTTTGTTTCCCAATCCCAACATATCAACCCAAGAAACAGATGCTGTATCTAAATACGCAGCAGCTTTTTGAGGATTTGCCAAGTGGGCGCGAGTAGCTGCTGTTTCGCAATAGTCAATTAATACAATCTCGGGAGGTGGCGCATCGGGTTCTAAGTCGAGAGTTCCCGGCGGAGCCCCCTGATCGTCATAAAAATAGTCAACGTAGGAATCATCATCATCCTCATCATCTTTAATTGGTTTGGCAACTGCATTAGAAGTATGTATGCTTTTGTATACCATGCTAATATTCCTGACTTTAGAACCTTTAATTAGATTATCATTTTATCGTGCAACTACCAATTACCAATGACTCATTACCTTTGCCGAATGGGAATCTCGATCGCAAATTCAGTTCCCTCTCCCGGCGCGGAAATGCACAGCAGCGTCCCTCCGTGTCTTTCCACCACAATCTGATAGGAGATAGACAGTCCCAAGCCTGTACCTTTGCCTACTGGTTTAGTAGTAAAAAACGGGTCAAATACCCGACATTTAACAGACTCTGCCATTCCACACCCGTTATCGGAAATTACGATCGCAACCCGATTGTTCTCCAGCACCTCCGTGCGAATCCGAATCCACGGCAATGTATCGCAAGTTAAAGGTAAACTAGCAAAATCTTGCCCTTCCTCTTCTGAATAACTCGCCAATTCCAACTTCCTATTCCTGACATCCGCTAAAGCATCAATAGCATTATTTAAAATATTCATAAACACTTGATTTAACTGCCCCACGTAGCACTGTACCTGTGGCAATTCCCCATATTCTTTAACTATTTGAATCTGACGATTCCTGCCATTTTCTTTAATCTTGTGTTGTAAGATTAACAGAGCGCTGTCTATCCCTTCGTGAATATTAACACGCTTAATATCTGATTCTTCCAGGCGGGAAAAGTTACGCAAAGACAGAACTATTTGACGAATTCGCTCGGCTCCGGTTTGAATTGAAGTCAGCAGATGTGGGAAATCCTCTTTCATGAATTCTAGTTCTATTTCTTCTGCCAAATCTTGGATAACAGCAACAGGTTCCGGGTAGTGTGCGTGGTACAAACTGCACAGTTCCAGCAAGTTTTTGGCATACTCACTAGCGTAAGTGATATTACCGTAAATAAAACTGACAGGATTATTGATTTCGTGAGCAATTCCCGCCACTAGCTGTCCCAAACCCGACATCTTTTCCGCTTGAATTAGTTGAGCTTGAGTCCTACCTAATTGTTTCAATGTTTGCTCTAGCTGGCGATTTTTATGTTTTAATTGAGCTTCGGCTTGTTTGCGCTTGGTAATATTGCGGGCTAGAATAATAATCTGATCTAAATTAAACGGCAACAGTCGGGCTTCATAAGTTTTTTCTCCTTCCGACAGGGAAAGCGAATATTCTATATCGATTGAATTTCTTGTTTGGGAAATTTCCAAGATTGCTTGGGCAAATTGGCAGGCGACATTGTGCGGCAATATGTCGGTCATTCGTTGACCCATAAAATGTTCGGGAGGCACGTATAAACTCGATGAAGTTCCTGACAAATAATCCACAATTATACCGTCAGCATCTAGTCGAAAATACAAATCAGGCAAAGCGCGAAAAACTGCTTCTAACTCTAAAGTTTTTTGGCGCAATGCTTCCTCAGCGTAGTACCGATCGCTAATATCAAAAATCACCCCGTCCAAATAGCAAACGTTTCCATCTGCGTCGAACACAGGAGAACCTTTATCCCACACCCATTTAACCGTGCCGTCTGCTGCTAGCAAGCGGTATTCCAAGTTATAAGACTCTTTGTTTTCTATGCTTTGCCGAATAGTTGCTTCTACTTTTGCCAAATCTTGGGGGTAAATAATGCTAGCAAAAGTCCGGCATCTCCTGTCCAAAAGCCAAATAAAATCTGCGGCATGGTAGCCGGTTAATAAGTAAACGGCATCGCTAATAAAATTAGTCGAAAAATCGCATTTCCAGCGATAAACCACGCCGGGAATATTAGCTACCAAAGACCTAAATCTTGATTCACTTCTACGCAAAGCTGCTTCTGATTCATGCCGTTCTGTAATATCGTGAGCGAAAGCTAGCACTGCAAATACATTACCTTCAGCATCGCGCAGGGGAAGTTTTTGGGTATCAAAAATATGTACTGAACCGTCAGCAATAGTTGCCCGATCGCAGGGATTGTGGATGATGTCGCCGGCCAGTACAGCAGAGTCGTCTGTGCGGAAGCCTCGGATATTTTTGGCGGAATTACCAAACACTATATCTTCGGAAAATCCTAATTCTAAGTCGGATTTGCCAATTATTTCTTCGACTGTTTTGCCGACCGCTTGAGCGAAACTCTTGTTTGCCAAAATACAGCGAAAATTTTTGTCTTTGGCAAAAATCCAGTCGCTAGTTTTGTCTATAACTGTACGCAGGAGTTGTTCGGAACGTTCGGTTTTTTCCAAAGACGCCTGCAGTTCTAGTTCTAGGCACTTGCGAGCAGTAATGTTTTCAAAAGCTACACCGACGCAGTTGTTGGGTAATGGAAAAGCTTTAATAGAAAAAGCGCGAGTTATTCGACCCCCTTCATCGCAGTCAATATCTTCAACTTCTACGGCTTTCTGGGTGCGAATTACCGAAGCAAATGCTTGGGGAATGTTTTTCGATCGCAGGTGGGGAAAAATCTCGTCAATTGTCATTCCCAAAACATCAGCCATTTCTAATCCCGTAAATAGGGTAGCAGCGGGATTCGAGGCGATCGCCCTGAGGGTGCTGTCATCGTCTATATTTTCTAAATGGTAGACGTACAAACCAATTTGCATATTCTCGACAATTTGGTCGTAGAGGCGCACGCTTTCGTCTACCTGCCTGCGTTCGGTGATATCTTCAGTAATACCTAAAACGTACTGAGGGCGGCCTGCAGCGTCGAGAATTGGCACTTTGCGGGTGTGCAGTATTCTCATACCTTTGTGGCGAGTTTGGATCGGTTCTTCGGCTATGTCTTTAACAGTAGATTGGTTATGATCGCCGGTCAATATTTCCCTGTCTTGAGCAGTAAAAACATCAGCTTGTTCTTTGGGGTAAATATCGTAGTCATTTTTGCCGATCGCCTCTTGAGAGGTAACACCTGCGATCGTTTCTCCCGCTTTATTCCACAGCACAAATTTCAGGGAAGAAGCATCTTTAGCAAAAACTCCCACCGGCAGATTTTCTACTACGGAATTTAGAAACCCTCTAGCTGATTTTAATTCAGCTTCTGCACGCTTGCGTTCGATGCCTAAAGCGATGACATCGGCAACCGATGCTAAAGTGTCCTGAAAGGGTTTTGTCAGGGGCTGGCGGCTGATAATTACCATGACTCCCACCAGCCGTTCTTCCACTATCAAAGGGTAGCCGGCGAAGGTGAGAATTTGCTTAGGTATTGGGCAATTTGTCGGCTTTTGGCTGGTGTTGATAATTGCTACTTCGGAACTGTGTACCTCTTTTGATTTCGCAGATTCTTCCTCTGGGAACCCAAAATTATTCAGTTCAAATCCGCAGTCAAATTCCGGTTTTTGCTGTTTGGCGATCGAGTTAACCTTACTTTCAATATAGCTAGCCCGATCGTCTGTGCGACTGTATATTCCCGAGGCTGCTTGCAATTGCCAAAGATTATGTTGAGAGTTGAAAGTCCAAATTTCAGCAGAAGCGACATCAATATTCCGCACCATTGCCTCGCAACAGGGAAGCAGGATATCTTGAGGGTGTTGGGTGAGGGCAATACCCACATCCGCTACCATTGCTGTGAGGCGAGAAGCTTGGGCTTTTTCTGCTTCCAATCGTTTGCGATCGGTGATATCTTCCACCAAAGAAAGCACAGTAAAAGTGTCGCCGCTGCGAATAATCGAGTTGAACCAGCGACACCAAATTACCTGTCCGCTTTTAGTATAGTTGCGGTTAATTGAAGTATTGCCGTTGCCAGTGGCTAGTTCAAGCTCGATCGCGCTTATAGCCTCTCTATCTTCCTGGCAAACCAAAGCCAAATCGCCGAAGTGCTTGCCCATCATATCATCGGATGTCCAGCCAAAGATTTCCTCGGCGCGTTTGGACCACTGAACGATCCGAAAATCTTCATCCCAGCCTACCATTGCCAGCGGACTGTTAGCTGCATTCAACCACAGTAAATGGTTCGATCGGCGTAACTGTTGAGTTTTCTGCTGCTGCCAGCGGTAGTGCCTGGTGATATCTCTACCGACGCCCAAAACCCGCATCTGGTTGCTAGAGGCATCCACCGCTGGCGTATAAGCAGTTTCGTAAATTTTAATCCCGCCGTCTGCCGCCATCACCTCATGAATTGCCAGCCGTTTTTCCCCGGTTATAAATACTTGTTGCAGGCAGGAATCAATCTGCGAGATTATATTTTTGACAGCAGCATTATTGGGATATAATTTTAATAATTCCTGATTAGTTTGGTTAACTATTTCAGCAGGCTCCAATCCCATCCAAGCAGCAGCGACAGGATTGATCGATAGGTACTTTTGCTGTCGATCGCACTCTAGGAAAGCATCAACAGAGTTAGAGAAAAAAGACTGAAACGAGTTGATAACTTCCTGCATGGGTATTTTTTCATGAGAAAAGCTTAGTATTAGGGAAACCTCGTGTCTGTAGACCGATCGAGGAAACACTCATCAGGCAGTTTTCACCGCCTTGAATATTGATTGTTGCTACAGGGGGATACTTGGTCGATTGGTACTTTGGTGATCTATTTTCAAGGGAACAATTACCGTTTCAAACATTTCACCCGCGATCGGATAGCAGCTTGGGCTTACACCCATATTTTTGATAACGTAATCAGTTAAGACGATAGCTAGTCAACTATCTCTTTTGATTAGGGCATAAAGCCCCATCTCTTTCGAGCGGGGTGCTGACTTGCTTAAGCTCTAAAATTTTCCTAACGTTAGTTTAACCCACTCAAATCTTTTTGGGCACTGTACTGCTGCGTTTCCCGGTGCAATTTTCGGCGCTGTTCCCTATAATACAAAAATTTTAAAGAAATAGTATTTTGGGGAATAGAGCTTAATTACAGCAGATGCTCTTTTTTTAAAACCAGACCCAGCGGATACAAAAGCGAGATGGAGAGGTAGGCAGAGGTGCAATCCACAACCTGCGAGAAAAATGCTTCGCGTACTGCCAGACAGCTTACCGATTCCCAATTCCCAATTCCCGATTCCCAATTCCCGATTTCTAATTCCCAATTCGGTAATCTGAAAGCGGTTTGGCAGTACGCGAAGCAAAGAACGCAAGCCGTGCAAAGCCATGTAACATAAAGATTGCGATATTTTTCTATGTAATATGGAACTATTAGATACCTTGATTGTGGGTGCAGGTATTAGCGGTTTGAGTTTGGCGCACGCACTTCACAAGGAAGCAACGAGTCCATCCTCGCTGAAGATTTTAGTCGCTGAGAGTCAGGGACGTGTGGGCGGGAACATCACCACTGTGACAGGGGAAGGGTTTCTCTGGGAGGAGGGCCCGAACAGTTTTTCGCCGACACCGGAATTGATGAAGTTGGCTGTGGATGTGGGATTGAAGCAAGAGTTAATTTTTGCCGATCGCAAATTGCCTCGTTATGTTTATTGGCAAAAAAAGCTGCAACCGGTGCCGATGACTCCGCCGGCGATGATTCAGTCTCAGTTGCTGAGTTTTCCGGGGAAACTGCGGGCGTTGTTCGGCGCTTTGGGGTTTGTCGCGCCGGCAATGGGCGCTGGACTTTCGCAGCAGCGTGACGAGGAAACTGTTTCTCAATTTTTCCGCCGTCATCTGGGGACGGAAGTGATGCAGCGGTTGGTGGAACCTTTTGTTTCTGGGGTTTATGCGGGCGATCCGCAACAACTTAGCGCGGCGGCTGCTTTTGGTCGGGTAACAAAGATGGCTGATGTGGGTGGCGGGCTGGTGGCGGGGGCGCTGCTTTCTGCTAAAAACAGACCGAAGAAATTGCCTGCAGACCCGAATGTTCCTAAAACTAGGCCGGGGGAGTTGGGTTCGTTCAAACAGGGGTTGAAGGCTCTGCCAGAGGCGATCGCTGCTCAATTGGGCGATCGAGTGAAACTCAACTGGCACCTGACTCGCCTCCAGCGTACAGAACGCGAAACTTACATTGCTGTATTCTCGACGCCCGACGGACAGCAGGAAGTTGAGGCGCGCACCGTGGTTTTGACAACGCCGGCTTACGTTACAGCCGATTTGTTGCAGCCTCTGCAACCGAAAGTTAGCAGTGCTTTACAAGCTTTTACTTATCCTACGGTTGCCTGCGTTGTATTAGCATATCCGCAGTCTGATGTCAAGGGAAAATTAGTAGGTTTTGGAAATTTAATTCCGAGGGGGCAGGGAATTCGCACTCTGGGGACGATTTGGACATCGAGTTTATTTGCTGATCGCGCGCCCGCAGGGTGGCAAACTCTCAGCAGTTACATCGGCGGGGCAACAGACTCGGAAATTGGCAATCTCGACTCAGAACAAATCGTTGGGGAGGTGCACCGAGATTTGTCTCGGATTTTGCTGAAACCCTCCGCGGCGCAGCCGAAAGTTTTGGCAGTGAATGTGTGGAAGCGGGCAATTCCTCAGTACAATTTGGGTCATTTCGATCGCCTGCAACAAATCGATGAGGGCTTAAAATCTTTGCCTGGGGTGTATTTGTGCAGCAACTACGTTGGCGGAGTGGCTTTGGGAGATTGCGTGCGAAGGGGTTTTGAGCGCGCACGAGAAGTGGGCGAGTATTTGCAGAACAAACAATCAGATGCTCGATCGATCTGAATTATTGT
>Ga0247774_1001152_pt1 | contig 13436 bp, 5 predicted proteins | sample UWRJL001104B6_FD_179933 | JGI IMG/M metagenome (GOLD analysis project Ga0247774, IMG submission 179933) | Plant litter microbial communities from Arlington Agricultural Research Station in Wisconsin, United States - UWRJ-L001-104B-6 | ecosystem: Environmental > Terrestrial > Plant litter >... | reverse complement strand
ACTCCATTGCTGCACCTCTATTGTGAACATATTTTTGTGTGCTTTGGAAAATTGAAGCCTCGCTGCTCTCATCTTCGGTGTCCGGCCCGGCATCGGTGTCAATTTCAGGTCCTTGTAGCCAGATATTTTGAAGGCTCGTCGAGTTGTGTCCGCATTGACACTTAAAGAGGTACTAGTGAAATAAACAAGTCTAACTGCGGCCACATTGCGTCCGTCGTAATGACCAACCTTCGTAAGAAGGGTTTCTTGACATCAGGGCTGACTTTTGTGCGTTTCCCGTGGCCGAGCTAGTCGCTAATGAAGCTATCTCGAAAGGCGCCACAATGTCTCTCAGTAGAAAAGGCCATGTGAATCTAAGGGGATACAGAACCACGGCCGCCAGTTTTCATAGGAACTTCGTGAGGTCTGGGATATCTGTCGGGAATGGCGACCATGAGGCCCAAAATGAGGGTTTTAACTGGGAATTTCGAGCTTTGGTAAATCGGAGCCTGCAACCTGGAGGATACTTAAGACTTTCGTTTTTGTTTCAGCTCGCATGGTTTGGGTGCTACGATGATTTTCTGGTATCTACAATTTGGTGTGACTGTCTGGCGTGTAAATCTTTGACTTAAGCGGCTTGCATGCGGCTGCTTCTGCTTGCAGAGACTCCAAAGGCAGGCAGTAGGCTATTCAGACAAAATCTTGTTCTTTGACCTAACTAGACTACTCACAAAACCACCGGTTACTTTGATGTACTGCATGGTGGTACAGTCTCTCGACTCTGAGAGTCGGGATGGTGACGACCGAGAGTGGGACGATGCGACTCACTTTAGTGATGGATAAGCTTGCCATCTCGCTGCATTGTTTCGGCCACTTCAATAGTCCTCTACCCCCTGTTCCCAAGAGTGTATAGAAGCGAATGCTAACCTGAGACAAGACCTATTCGTGCTCCCTTCTCGCTTGGCGTTTTGTCTTACTTATTTTCCCCCTGAAGTATCCAAGTCTTAAAAAGGTAAATTAAATTCCGACTCGACAACAATAGAAATACAGTCTCTCCAGTGTTTGCTACAAGGCCTACCGCAACACACAACGCGTGTTCTTGACTTTGCAATACCCAAACCAAGGAAACCATCCAGGAAAGACAAAAGTGGAAAACGAGGGACCCAAATTAAGAACCCCGAGGACAATGTGTTGTGTTCGCTGCGGTGGGGGCAAGGCGGTCGATGCTAGGGGTTGTCACTTGGCAGCCTCCGCCTTCTCCACTCTGCCAGATTTTATGCCCATGTACACCCCTCGACATGGGGCTGATATCAAGATCACCAGATCGTTGAACGTTGTCATTGCAGTGTGCAAATTTCCAATGTGAATTGATGACCTAGTTGCATTTAGCAACGCTTCTTCAAGTCTCTGTCGTGTCTATCTCTTTCTATCCCAACATCCTACCCTATCTATGATTAAAGGTGATACCCAAAAGATATACATGCATTCGAATATCCCAACAGCCCATGTCCGGCCAGACAGGAATTTCTGTATACGGTCCAAGATGCGATGCTGGTTCTATGAATAAAGAACATTCCGTCATGACTTCATACTGATGTACCGATTCAAGCCGCTACTGGTACATTTCAAGGGACGACGCTCTGTCGCCACCGGTCAATCATGTCGGGAGGCTGACCCTGTGGGATGCCCATGCCCATTCCCATTGGGGCTCCGGCGCCTCCCATCTGTACCGGCATTCCCATGCCCGGCATCTGCACTTGCATTTGCGGCTGCTGCTGCTGCTGCTGCTGCTGCTGCATACTCATCTGCATGGGACTGACCGTCTGCATTCCCATCATTGGCATCCCCATCCCCATCTGCATGGGCATACCTCCGCCGCCGCCAAAGTAGCCGCCCATTTGGCCGCCCGCTGGGGCTCCCGGGATCGCGGCACCGTTGTAGTTCTGCGCCCCGTAGGGGTTGCGCATCAGGGGCGTGCCGGCCTGCTGGATTAGCCCCGTACTGCTGAAAGCCGTGCTGACGCGAGGGTTGCTGAATGGATCCAGCATGGGGTTCGTGGGCACATCGAGAACGTTGTTGGGCCCGGGACTCCTAGAGCGCACTGCAACGCCACCCATGCCGTCATTGAAGGCGCCGTTGTGGAAGCCTCCCATATTATTGTTGAAGCTCGGCGTGCGGAGGGTCGTTGGCATTTGCATGCGCATGGCCGCCATTTTCTGGTCCTGTTCGCGCAGGTACCGCGCGTCTTCCTCCTGCTGGCGGCGTTCCAACTCCTCGCGGCTGGTCTCGCGTTGCGGATGGGCGGCGAGAATGTCGGCCATGCTGAGGCGATGGGACATGGCAGATGGCCTGGAGATGGCGTTCGGACGAGGGACAGCGCCACCGTAACCCAGTTCTCGGTCGCGGGCTTCCTTCTCGGCCTGGAGGCGTCGCCGGCGCTGACCGAGCGTTTCTTCTTCCTCGGCCGCCGGGCTTGCACTCTGAGCAGCGGCAGCGGCCACCTTGGCATTCTCCTCTTCCTTCTTCCTCTCTTCCTCCGGGTCGACAAAGGCATCGAGCAGCTCGGCTGAGAAAGCGGCGCTGACAGGACGGGCTCTGGGAAGCTCTTCCTCCTCCTTGGCCTTGAGACGGCGTAATCTTTCTGCCATTGTTTCTCCCTCAACCTCGTCTTCATCTTCATCGGCGTCTTCGCTTGCAACGTTTAAGTTTGACACGGCAGGCATTTGCGATAGCCTGGCGCCGCTCATCACGGCACTCGCATGGAGCATGATTGTGTCGCGTTTGGTCACGACTGTGTTGCGCGGGTCTTGGTTCTGCAGACGGGCACGGCGGAAACTGAGAGGTTCGTTGTCCTCCATTTCGCGACGCTCCATGAGGCCGAGAGGTCGGTTCAGATCGGCAACGGCACTCTCAAGGTCCTTGGCTCCTGTAGCCTTGGCAGCGTAGAGAACACCGAGGGGCACATCCTCGTCCTCCGACTCGTCACCTTGCCCGAATGGAGGAGGCTCTTCCCACGCGAGATTCACCTTTTTGCCCTTCCTGCTTACCCGCTGTGTCTCGGCAACAGCGTCGAGCTCAAGCAATGTCGTGTGCATCCCGTTGGGGAACTGTTGACGGAAGTTGCGGGTGCGATTCTTCTGCTGTTGCTTGCGTATTTGCAACTCGGCGAGGAGTGTTGTGGGAGGGCCGTGGTACTCTTCGCCGTCCTCCTCAGACTCTCCCTCTTCCTCATCTTCTTCTTGCTCTTCTCCATCGCGCATCTGGGCTTCAACATACTCAACTTCGTCCGTGTCTGGATGTAGCGTACCGTACCCAACGGCCCCCTCAGGAAGTGGCCCCTCATCGCCGTGTTTGGCGCCGACCCCAACAACCCCGACATGAGACACACTTTTGATGGTGTTGTGCCTGTCGTCGTCGAGAAGTTCGGCACTCTTCTTGTTACGAAGGAAGAATCCGGAACGCTTCTTCGACCCCCCGACTGAATGCGACGACTGAGGTCGATCAGGCTCCTTTTCAAGCGCCAACTTCGATTTGCGCTTCTTCTCAATACCATAGACTTCTGACCCCAGCTTTCCGGCAATGAGATGATCTGTGAAGGCGCTCACTGGCGCATTGGCGGATGCATCAAGAAGACTGTCGAGGGTCGCCATGGCAGAGCCATCCTTGACTTGGAGCTCAGGCGTTGTATTTCCCAGATCAAAATATACACTCGCCCGGAGTTGAGGGGGTAGGTTGCTGTATCTCGCCATCTGCGACTTGCGATTCTCTGCATCAATCATGCGGGAATTGCGAACACGCGGCACTGCGGGCTGGACGTCGTCGTCCGGGCCGACAGGTACGGTTTGCGCATCACCCGGCGGTGCCGTTGTCTCGGTGGGGTCTGTGATCTTGATCTCGGGAGGCAAACCTGGGCTGGGAACCGGGCTGTCCGTCTTTGGCGACACCAGATTCGAGGTAAATGGTGATTCCTCGGAGGATGGGTCTGGGGAGAATGGGGATTGCGCATGGCCCTCGAGGGGATCCGGAAGCCAGGGTGCGGGCTCCTTGGCCGCTTGAGGCATGGTGCTAAGAACTTTAGAGCGCCTCTCATTGAACTCCTTCGCCTTCGGTTTTTTCGACAGCTTCGGCGGGAGATTCAGCATCATGGGAACCCGAGCAGGATAGTACAGCATCTGTTGACCGGTTTCCGGATTCAGATATGACTTTGGTCGTGTCAATGGCGGGCTCCTCGGACCTTGGTAGGTCGTGGAGGGTGGGGACATGGATGGCGGCATCGACTCTTCGGGCTGCGGAGGTGGGGGGATCGGTGGTGCCATAAAGTCGGGTTCGCAGTGGACACCGTCAAAGTCATGAAACGCGTTACGGGCCTGTTCGGACGAGGCCATCGTGGACATGGACGCTCTCGGTCGGGGTTCATGGTCTCTGTCGGGGTATTGGGCATGGGGGTTTTCGGAGGGGGAAGGCTCGCCGAGCCGCAAGTCTGGCGAGGGCTGCTCTAATGTGCCCTCCAGCAGAGCGTGGAAGGCGTCAGTGTTGGGCGGGTGGCGTTGGCTATTAGGAGTGAGCATGTCGTCGGTATTGTCATCGAGATGGTCGTCGTAGGTTAGTGTAGTAATCTGTTTTATCGTATCGTCGTCTTCTTCAGTCAAGTCCGTCCGGTCGGCCTCGTCCAACACGTCTTGGGTGAGACTACTCGGTTCGGTCTCGGCAATCTCTGCGAGACGAATGCTCCGCACCGATCCCTTTCCGGGCCCGTGACGTGACAGGTACGACTCGAACTCCATGTCGAATCGCCCGGCACCGTTCTGGGAGGTCGGCATGAGACGGTTCCTGATGGAATGGCTAGGCGAGATGTTGTATCCGCCAGGCGAATATCCGCCCTGTCTGGCGGCGCTATTCAGGGATATAATCGAGCTAGCTGCAGACAGCTGCCGCGAGAGGGCCGTTGCCACGGGACCGGTCGAGTCGTTCTCGGCTTCCGAGTCGGGGTTCGATTGCGACCGGACGCGAGCGGCGAGAATAGAAGATCGCTGGCTATCGCTCCGCTTCAACTCGGTGTGCAGGTCTCGGATGGCTTCCTCGATGGAACTTGTCATGGACAGCCTCTCGGCCGTCGCCTCGAGCTGAGCAATGTTCCCAAGAAGGGAGTCGGTGTTCAGGTTGATATCAGGCGCGGGATGTCGGATGTCGAGTTTGAGGTTGTCCGAAGTGGTTCGGACCAATGGTTGCGATCGTTGCGTCCGGCTGCCACCGTCTGCAGCGTTGGGCGGCTCGTCGGCGTGCCGTTCTTCCAGCAACAACTGTTGCTGCAGGTACGAAACGATTGAGGATGCTGGTGAGGATGAAGTTTGGGATGCAGGTGATGCATCATGCAAAAAAACAGCGTTGTTGTCGTGATTAAAATTACCGCACAACCTGGTATTAGCGTCGTTGGCATTGTCTTGTCCTATTTCGGATGGCGACACAGGGGATATTTTGTTGGTGTTGCCTTGTTCGTGTTGCTCGGCAGTGCCACTAACGCCAGGATTGATGATACCCCTGACTGACTGCGTCTGCTGCCCAGCTGGGGGCTGCACAGGCCGTATTGACGTGGCGACTGCGCATTTTTGGCGTGTCAATGGGCTCATTTCTCGCGCCTCCGAAGTGGTAGCCACAGTGGGCCTCTCTCGCCGGTAGCGCGCCGGAATGTTTTTGTTCTTCGCCTCGAACTTCATTTCTTCGCATCCTGCCGATTTTGCAAGCAATGTCTCGCTAGAGCCATTTGACTCACGTGGTAATGAAAAATAGTCATCGCCAGTCGACCTCGTAGTGCTTTCATCCGAGGCCGATTTTTGGTTCATTGATGGCTGTGGCTCGGAACGTTCTTTTGTTTCGGAGTCTTCTGCACGTCGATTCGTCGGGTGTGGTTGCAACACTTCTGCCGCCGCCGTGGCTCGTCCAGTCGTCAGCAATTGGCTCGCTGACATTTTTTGGGTCTGGTCCTGGCCAACGGGCCTCCAGCATGAGGTTACCGTCAGGTCGGTATCCTGCATCGCGGAATCGTTCCCGCATCGTGGCGCGTCAACGGCGTCGCATTCGAGGTCACCAACAGACTCGACATCCAGTTCCATAGATACCGGCGTGAATGTTTGCTCGGCGATGGACAGGAAGGGCGCGGACGAGGACGTCGTTCGTGAAGTGGACGACATGGACGGGGAGGATGCGCCGTCTTTAGTTCCATCGTCGCTCAGTGGCGGGTGGTGGAGCGAAAGAGGGAGGTCGACAACCGCAAATGTCACGCCGTCCTGCGAGGGCGACACAAGACCACCATCTTTTCGGTACGGTTGCTCTTCGTGATGCAACGGATCGATGGGCGATTCTTTTGCAAGAGGCGGCGGTTCGGGGGCGGCGTCACTCGTAGGAAACGAGGACGAAGCTTTTGGCGATGACATCGCCGCAGGCAACTCGTATTATTCTTTCCCCTTTGCGCGAACTGCAGACTCGGCCTCATCGGCGGCTGCCTTTCGATCTTGAATCATACGAGCGAATGAAGACGTTGTAGAAGTATCGGTCGCAGGAAAGTTCGTCAACATGCGAAGGCGTATTGACTCGTTGGAATTTTCTGGATTTCGACGCGTATCGGCACTTTAGGGCATCTGGGTCGGAATCTTGGAAAATGGTGCGGCGCATGCAGCGCTGTCTTGCGTGTCTGCTCTCGGAAGGGGCAGCGTGGAAAAATATACGCCGGCTTATTGCTTGGTGGCGGCGCTGCAGGAGGTGATGGTGTCGTCGTCTAAAAGCCGACGGTAGGACGGAATTGGGAAGCGTCGTTGTCTTACTCGGTGGCGGAGACTTGCTTTAACGGTGAGTCGTGATATGCAACTGCCTAAGACACACTTTACTCGCACACACACTACACAGGAAGTTGATCTCGTGGGCAAACTTTGGCGTGGCTCGGAAACTCTTTCGTCTTTATCTCTGGGTCCCGTTGGGCGGCGGTTGGAGGGTGGGCTTCAGTAATAAGTCGACGCTGCCACCCCTAGATAGGCCCAACGGCAGGGATTGCGGGAGGACCTTTTTCCTTGGTCGTTGGAGAGGTCCGATGTAATAAATGCGACGTTGGCGTTGGATCCGATCGGAATGATCGCGAAAAATAAACTGGGTGAAGAGCAACGTAAGGATGGAATTCCTCTGGGCTTCCAACAACAAAGTTCACAATGTTGATCGGTTTGCAGTGCTCGGCAGTCGTGCGCGCGCTGCTGCTGTCATTATAGAGTCTTAGGTGTCAGAGGATCGCTCCTTCACCTCCTACTCTATTTGAACATGCAGCTGATAACACAAGGTTGGTTGGTCCTTGGGCTAATTTGTGGGATGAATATGAAGCATGAAAAAAAAGACCTGCGGTTTGGCCTGCAAGCGGACGAAAGGGAACGTAACGGATATTTCCGCCTTTTGGCCCCTGTGTCAAACGCGACAACGAACCTACAAAAGCGATTCGTGGCAGGGCAATCTTGGTGCTTGAGACGGCATATGCTCGAGAATTTCTCCCTTCATCAAGTTCAGGCGAAGCGGCGACCAGGGGTCGAGGGAGCAACCGGCTCTTGGCTGTGCTTTCACAGCCAGTGAAGTCCGAACGCAAGAATCTCGGTGGGGGAAGAAATCGAGGATCGTAAAAAGGAATGATGCCCCCCAAGCTTCGCTCCCGACGCGTAAGAAGCCAGGATTTGGGAAGTAGAACCTTGGAAATAAAAAATGAGGAGATATGTGATTGCGGACAACGAGAAGGGCCTGGACGTGTTTTTTGATCCTTGACCCCCGCTCGCTCAAGGATTCCAGGATGTGCAAGATTTCTGCCCGGGTTCAGTCGCTTGCCAGTTCATCAATTTTCGACCCGTCACGTCAGGTACCGCCAGATACATCTATGCATAGCATTGCCTCTGTGGTCCCCTGGTTCCGTCCCTTTGCAAAACCAGGATGGGGCCTTAACAGTTCATACTGACCACTCGTCAAGCTGTTTCTCGACCAGAGCCAATACCCACCCACCAAAACCTTGCTGATGATCGGAACCGTTTTCTCATAACTCCTTGCTCAAGGTAAGCCTGTTTCCGTAGATTAATCTAAATGGGGTTTGCACCGAGAAAACAGACACGGAATGCCGGAGAGTAAGCCTGGGAGTGGAACTTTGAACATCCAACAGGAACCTATTATTCCCATCTTGTTTAATTGTTCCCATGCAGCCGACGGGATACACCAAATGTTCCAGATGCTCGTACTCCCAGCTTTGTGAACAGTATCTTCTTTGTCCCTGTTTCATCCTCCCAGCCGGGTATTCTTGACTCGCCGCCATCCTTTGAACACCTGGAAACCGCCCAAGAAGGACTAAAGTCCGGCCCTCTCAGTGACCATTGCCTGAATGAAAGTGAACGATTCGGGATGGTCTCCCCGGCGGGCCGTTACGAACCGAAAGCAAGGAATTCGACGCTCTGTGATAGCTGATGCACACACTGTCATTGGTTGCATGAGAAACTTCCCAAATCGCCAATAGGTCGCGTGGCCAGGCATAGACCTGGGGAAAAAACCAAGCTTTTCAGCTTCTCAAGATTAGGGATTCGTGACCTGAGATCCGATTGCGATAGATCTCTAACATTTCATCAAGGTTCCTTTTTCACTCTCATCTCCTCAGATGCAGCAACCCGGTTCGGCCTTTCAGATTACACGTCGGCATTCATGGTGACTTGGATTTTTAGGACCTGAGTCAGGTTACCTTTCTCAGCTCAAAGCAGCTTGCCCAACCGTGGTAATTGGTCAGTGGAGTGGACCAGATGCAGTAGGTTTGAGACTTGGCAGGTCCCGCGCATTAACACTCCAGTGGGAGCCCCAGCACAAGCATGCTGCATGACACGAATGTTTTCTTTTTCGAACCTTGCTGTTTCGGGTCCCTAGCTTGACAGCGGGTGCGAAATGTCTTCAAGTGCGTTGGCTTTCCCCCACCGAGGCGTCGATCAACTGTCGTCTAGTCCGGATGCTCCTCGTATCCACATACTATGTCGTAAGTGTCCGTACTATTGATAGAGTAGTGTATGAAAAGAAACAGGAAGGAAACTGATGTTGGCTTCAAGGCGTGAGATCGGGCGTCGACTTGAAGTTTGCCCAAAATATCACATCGAAACTTTACTTTTCTTATCCGATGTTTGCTTGGATCGAAGATCTTAAGATATGATCCTGCTTCTAGCGTCTCTACTAGGAAATAGGGACCATGTCTATCATAGCTTTGATCAAGAGTTCCACGTGTTAATTAGCACTCCCTGTCAAATCGAGATCTTAGCCCATTGATCACTATGTGCCTCTGTACAGATAGTACGTTGCAGCATTAGAGTGTAGAACCAGTAGTGGTATCGGTTTTCTGAAGTCTGTGGACAATCTTGCTCAATCTCGGCATTCTGGGGACAAATCGTGTAGGCCCGAAAATAACCCCCAGATACTCTCCTACAATGCTTGTTCATCTACTGACGTATCTTCCTACCTCTGCACTTGCGTTCGAAGGTACTCCGGCGCGACATTGGTTCGGACTTCCCCATTTCCAGCCGACAAAATCCCATCACAAGCTCTTCTCGGCGTGAATAAAAATGTGCCATTGCTCAGCTCGTTTTTCCTAGCGCCGTTGCGCTGTGGCCCTACGAAGGTTCGCATTCAACGACGCCAATGTCGACAAGTACGATCATATTGGCGTTCGATCGCCAACCAGATCTGCAACGTCATTTCTCCCAAACCACCCCAGTGTCAGGTCGGCAGCCGATCTGCATTCCCGCTCTCATGCCTCGTGGGTGCAGACTTTTCAGCCTGAATCCCGGCCAGTGAGTGTTCGTTCTTGTGCTAGCGAGTACGCGGAAAAGTTCTTATCAATTAACATTCCGACGACGATCAGCTCCCCTGGCCCTTAATTACGTCAACAGTCACTGCACGCTAAGGTCGCGCGTCCCGTTTGATTAGATCTTGGGTCGGCAGATGGGCAAATGACCAAGTGTCGATAGATGGAAGGCAGCGTTCCTATCCTGCCTTTCGGCTAGCGGCAATGGGGAGCATTGCCTTTCCAGAAAGGCTCCTTGACAGGGCTGATCCATCAACCAGCGTTCCGGAAAGCACGCGACTCCGCTACCAGGCATTCTGCCCATCGAATAGCATGGGGGCGCCATTCAATTTCCAAGGCCACCCATCCGGTTCAACGACATTTCTCGTTCTGAGATGTCTTTCTCACCCTAGCCAATGGCCAGGGTTAGGGGCAGCTTGCTTGAATTGACGATGAGCAATATCCGCTAACTTCCGTACCGAAGCGCCTCGGCGGTTGAAATTACACTTCATTTACAGCCGCCCGACGATAGTCAACCCTTCTTGAGTCTCGTTCGCCGCCGCAAAGGCACATGTACTGCGGCGTCGTGTCGTGACGAGCTTCCATGTGGAATCGCGGCAGGACCTGCCGAGCCTCTAAATCGCAACGCAGGAACCGGCACACAGACCCCGCCGTGCCGATGGGTCAACTTTTGTTGCGGAGAATTGCTTCAAGGTTCAAATTTTCGTGAGAGGCGGTGCCGATCATCTCCGATAGATGAGGCCCCGAAACTTGCAGAATGATATTCAGGGCTGCGACATTCTCATCACTGCCATGCATACCAGAGACGAAAACTCCGAAAAGGGCTTCGCAAGTCCACATTCTCCAGAATTTGTTTCGGCGACCAACAAAGCCAGTTTGAAGGCCTAGGCAGTCATGAACGAGATTCATGAACCGAGAGGTCGCAGGTCCCAACGCCGCATATGTGCTTCTCCGTCACAAAATTAGCATCGCCAATCCCTTCGCAGAACAGCCAAAATGACAGTCCTGTATGTACCTTATTGCTAGCTTTGTACTAAGCTGGGATTTCTTGGCTGTCGAGGCCAGAACCGACACTTGATGCCGATATCTAAGGTCTTTTCCCCGCCGCCAAGACATCTGCTGTCTTAGTTCTGAACTCGATGGCGGGGTCTTTAGCAGTCTTTCAGATGCGGAGTGTCCAGTTTCAACGACATCAGAAGGGGGAGATGACCGTCTAACCGCCCCACAAGGGATACAAGCTAAGTTAGCTAACTTGGCATTCAACTAAGGGAACAGCATGTGAAGCCGCAGAGATGGGACATCTTGTCGGTGCAACGCCGTTTTTTTTCCCAATTCCAAGCTAGCCAATGAAGGGGTTCTGTGTCGCCTGCACAATGTCCTCAAAATTGACGCATGGGCCTTGGCTGAAATGCGGCTAGAAAACGAACCGGAACGCTGATGGACCCCGACGAAAACTTCCAGTAGCGAGCGTTTCAAGCACTATGTCAGCCCGCAGCAAAGTGGACTCAGGAAGAGGGCACACCGCTTCGGCAAGATATCGAGTTTCTCTCAATGCGAATAGCGATCAAGTTGGACCTGCCATAGGGATAAGCTGACGGACCATTAATTGGCGTTTCAATGCTCCAAGATTGGAGGACGATATCTCATTGGTTGCAATGGGATGCAAGAGTTCAGTGTTGGGGCCTCCACTCGATCGCCAAGCACGGCATGGTCTCGGTGTCCAGCCTCTGGCGCCGGCTCTTGTCAGCTGCTGCGCTCAGGCGCCGAGTCGGGTTTGCTCGACGTCATCGTGATTGAGGCTCGTGACGGTTTCGCAGGGTCTCGAGGCGCGTGGAATGGACATTTCGAAACGGTCTACTAAGGTAGGTTCCTCGACTTCGCTGAGCGGCTTTTATCCAGTGCGACTTTTAAACGACAACTTTGTGGCCTTGCATGCGTGGGAATTGGGCCAAGCGGCGTTTTGGTTCAGGATTGCATAGGACGAAACAGGTCGACCCAGGAAACCGTGAAATGGCGCGGTGAGCCAGCCACGAACCACGCCGCAACAGGCTGGGTAACGCAGCTATGGTCCAAAGATGGGCTAAAACTCCAAAAGTACCGATTTCGAACCTGGACGACTCATTGCGTATGCACGCACTGTACTACGCGCAAGATGCATTCTTTGATATCAGTTCATGGCGGCATTTTTCCTTCAGAATGGAACGATCTTTGAGGCCTTAAAAAAACCCTCCTAAGCCCGACAAAAGGAGGTCCAACGAAAATAGATTTCAGTGCCGAGTTCCGGCGTACCCGATCCGTGCGAAAATTTGCAGCCTTTCTTTTTTTTCAGCGGCATCTCTCTATGGGACCCGTGCGAAATTGAACCCCACACTGTTGAGATACATCAAGGCCCCTGTTCACTATTAGTGCTCTTACAATTCCCTGCCACGGCAGCAGGCCTCCGCCTCACTGACTACGAAAATTTCAATTGTCCATCACACCAAATTCCGTCGAGCCTTCTTGACTCTCTTCTCTTCCGGCTTCCTTGTGACCATCCGTAGTCAAACTTGACCTTTCGATCTAGTATTTGCCAAACCTAGAGTAATCGTCATTATCGTCTCTCCTAGCCTAATTCTCAGTAGTTCTATGGCGCCAATTCCTTTTCCTCCCGCCGACCCCTTCAGCACTTCCATGCTCCCTCGAGAGCCCAGTCATCGCTATCCTCTGCCTTACTCCGAATCAGACCAGGCACAAAACGTCTGTAGTAGGAAGCACCGTTGGATGTAGGCTTCACGCTAGAACAGACAGACAATCGAAGAAGCAATGGCGAGCATAAACATCTCGGCCCAACGGCCCATGATGATGACGCCCATCATGGTCGACACTTCAGTCAAGCGAGCTGCCCAAAATTGTGCTCGCCCAGGCCCCAATCCCGAACTGACACCTGACCCATCCCCTCGCTCTGCCTCTCCCGTTGAGATCGAACTTCCTTACCGAGCAAAACGTCGATTTGCGCCTCAGCTGGTCGAGACGTCTCGAAGGGCTCGTCGTGTCGGCGACTCGGGACTACGCATCGCCGACAAGACAGACGTCACGCCGTACACGAGGAACAAGTACAAGAGCAAGAAACGCCAGGGCGGCCGGGACAATCACCACCACATGAGCGACGACGGCGACTCGCACGACGACGGGTGCTTGCTGGGACGGGCGGCTAAGAAGGCGGAGCGCCAGCTTATGCGCGATGCCGTCCTCGACGCCTTCCCCAACAGCCGCGCCAGAGCCGGCGGAGCGACCCACTTCTACTTCAAGGACAGCGGGTCGGACACGTCCCCTGAGATGTCGCGCATGCCGTCGAGGATCCGCTCTGTCGAGGAGATGAAATCGCGACGAGGTAGCTCGGTCGACCTCGGGTGGTGGAACAAGGTCCATCGTGAACACTCCGAGAAGATGGCCAAGGCACACGAAGAGCGGGATAGTGGACATCTTGCCATGCCCAAGCCCATTCGGCCCAAGAAGCGGCCCGGTTGTGTCCAGTATGAGCCGCCGGAATGCGACCCGGCCGTCGACCCGGAACTCGCCATCATGCGGAGAGCGGCGTCCCCGCCCCTGCTCGGGAACGACATTGAGTTCG
>Ga0247774_1001151_pt1 | contig 13441 bp, 13 predicted proteins | sample UWRJL001104B6_FD_179933 | JGI IMG/M metagenome (GOLD analysis project Ga0247774, IMG submission 179933) | Plant litter microbial communities from Arlington Agricultural Research Station in Wisconsin, United States - UWRJ-L001-104B-6 | ecosystem: Environmental > Terrestrial > Plant litter >... | reverse complement strand
CGAAGCATCCGGCACCCACGGCGCGGCGAAAATCTCGCGGCCTACCACCGGGCCCGCAAACACACGCAGCCCATCGCCCTGGGCACGCTGCGGTCCGCAGACGAAACACGTGGGATACGGATGGTCAGTGAAGCCCGGATAGTGAATCGACGCGTCGAGCGTTTCGACGTAAGTGGGCGGCGCAGGAGGCTCGAGCACCAGCGGCGGTGAAACCCGAGCCTGGGCTACGACGTCGGCGCCGTGGCGCACGGTGATCCCACCATCCTGCTCCGAGATTTCCGCATCGAGGCCGACATCGAGCGGCGGCGGTTTCGTCAGCCGCACCGTCAGCGTTTGCGTCGCCAGGCTGGCGACCATTCCGCAGAAGTAGCCGCCGTTGGCCGAGGCAGGCGGTCCGCAGAAACGGGCCGGGATCACGAGAGACGTCGCGGATGAATTCATGGGCCCAACGTTACGCCTTTCGCCAGGCCAGTCTCCAGATCGCGAAGCCGGTGAACGACGCGATGAGCGAGCCAAGCGCGAGCGCGAGCATGGAGTGACTGAGCTGTGGCACCACCAAGCCGATGAAAATCGCGCCGATCCCGAGCATGACGCAGGACTGAACCGAAGCAGCGGCGCCGCGCACGTCGGGGAACAGGTCCAGCATGCGAAGGGCATAGATCGGCATCATCAGCTGGACGCCGATCGCGACCGTCGTGATGAGCACCTGCTGCGCCAGGATCGGCGGCGAAGCCACGAACGCCTCCAGCAGCACCGAGAGCGCGCCACCGGAGAGCGCGAGCGCGTATCCGATTGCGATCTGCCGCGTGTTGTCGATGCGGCCGGCGAGCCGGCCCGACAGGAACGCGCCGCCCATGATGCCGATGATGAGCGGCACGAACAGATACGCGAACTGGGTTTCGCTCAGGTGCCAATGACCCATCACGATGGCGGGCGCTGCGCCGATGAACGTGATCATCGCCGAGAACGTCGTGCCCAGCGCGATTGCGTAGAGCATGAACTCGCGGTTGGACATGATCCGCCCGACGGTGCGGGCAAGCTTTCCGATGTGAAGCTGCGCGCGTCGCTCGGACGGATGCGTCTCCGGCAACAGCAGGTAGCTCGTGACCACGAGCACTACACCGAGCACCGACATGAAGCCGAACACGAAGCGCCAGCCGGCCCACACGTGAATCCAGCCGCCGAGCACGGGCGCAATCGCGGGGGCGATGCCGAAGATCATCGAGATCGTTGCCATCAGTTTCTGCGCCTGCGGCCCTTCGTGCAGGTCGCGAATGATCGCGCGCCCCACCGCCATGCCGACCCCGGCGCTCATACCCTGAAGTGCACGGAACAGCAGCAGAAGTCCAAAGCTCGGCGCGAACACGCATGCGATCGACGCAACCGTGTAGACCAGCAGGCCCACGAGCACGACCGGCCTGCGCCCGAGCGCATCGGACAGCGGCCCCTGAATCAGCGTCATCAACGCGAACGGGAGCATGTAGACCGTGATCGACTGCTGGATCTGCCACGCGCTGAGCGAGAACTCGTGCGCGATCGCCGGGAAGGACGGGTAGAACGTGTCGATGGAGAACGGGCTCACCATGGCAAGCGCCGCCAGCAGTGCCGCAATTCCCCAGTGTGATCCCCCCTTGTCGTCGTCCTTGATCAGCTCATCGGGAACAACTTTCACCGCGTACTCCGCCTGAGGCCGCGAAGCCAGGTTGCAGGATCGTCACCGCGCTCGAGCACTTCCACGAGCGCCGAGCCGACGATCACACCGTCGACATTGCCGCTCAGGCGTTCCACCTGCTCGCGACCGCGAATGCCGAAACCAGCGCACACCGGCACTTTCGAGAATGAGCGCACGCGTTCGAGATAAGCGAGTGTGTCTGACGGCACGGCGACGTTCTTGCCGGTGGTGCCTGTCATCGTCACTGCGTAGACGAAACCCTGGCTCGCCTCGCAGATGCGTTTCAGTCGCGCAGGCTCGGTGACCGGCGTCGCCATCTGAATGAGCGCGACGCTTTCCGCATCGAGTGCCTTGCGCATGTCGTCGCTCTCATCGACCGGAAGATCCGGAACGATGAAGCCACAGACGCCGACGCGAGCTGCAGTCGCCGCAAGTTTTTCGAGGCCGAAAGCCAACAACGGATTCAGGTAGCTCATGAGCAGCAGCGGCGTGTCGACCTTCGGCATGGCCGCGAGCTCATCGAGAATCCAGCGCAGGGTCACGCCCTGCGACAGCGCGACCTGGCTGGAGCGCTGGATCGTGACCCCATCCGCCATCGGATCTGTAAACGGCACGCCGATCTCCACGACGTCTGCCGCACCGGCCACCGCGTGCAGTACATCGCGAAACGTTTCCTTGCGCGGGAAGCCCGCCGTGAGAAACGCAACGATGGCAGGATCGCCGGCCTTGGCGGCGGAGCGGATGGCGGTGCTGATACGGTCACGTGGAATCATGGCTGGCCCGTGGCGAGGAGCGTCTTCTGGAGGGTCGGCATGTCCTTGTCGCCACGCCCGGAAAGGCCGACGAGAATTCGTTTGCCGGGATTGGCTTTGGCGTAGCGCTTGGCGCCCACGAGCGCGTGCGAGCTCTCGATGGCAGGCAGGATGCCTTCCAGCTCACACAGCTCTTTGACGCAAGCGAGTGCTTCGTCGTCGCTCGCCGCTTCGGCGCGAATGCGGCCGGCGGTGAGCAACAGTGCGTGCTCGGGGCCGACGCCGGGATAGTCGAGACCCGCGGACACCGAATGCGTTTCCTGGATCTGGCCGTTCTCGTCCTGGAGCAGGAGCGAGTAGCAGCCATGGAGCACACCAGGGCGGCCATACACGAGCGTCGCGGCGTTATCGCCAAGGCCCATGCCGCGACCGCCCGCCTCGATGCCGATGATGTCGACCGATGCGTCGCCGATGAACGGATAGAAAATGCCGATGGCATTCGAGCCACCGCCGATGCAGGCAATGAGAGCGTCCGGCAAACCGCCGGCGTCCGCGAGCATCTGCGCCCGGGCTTCACGGCCGATGACCGACTGCAGCTCACGCACCAGATAGGGGTAAGGATGCGGACCGGCGGCGGAGCCGAACAGATAATAGGTGTCGAGCGGATCGCCGACCCAGTCGCGCAACGCTTCATCGATCGCGGCACGCAGCGTGCGATCGCCGCTCGTCACCGGAACGACCGTCGCACCGAGCAGGCGCATGCGGCCGACATTCGGCGCCTGGCGCTCCATGTCGACTTCGCCCATGTACACCGTGCACGGCAGGCCGACTCGCGCACAAGCAGCGGCGCTCGCGACTCCGTGCTGACCCGCACCGGTCTCAGCGATCACGCGCTTTGCGCCGATGCGCTTCGCGAGCAACGCCTGGCCGATCGCGTTATTGATCTTGTGCGCGCCGGTGTGCGCGAGATCTTCGCGCTTCAGATAAATCTGCGCGCCCCAGCGCTCGGAAATCCTCGGCACGAACGTGAGTGCTGTCGGGCGGCCCACGAAGGTGCGCAGCTCGTGCGCAACGGCGGCTTTGAATTCGGCACTGTGCAGGTGCTCGCGCATGCCGGCTTCGAGACGCTCGAAAGCAGGAATGAGCGTCTCCGGCACATAGCGGCCACCGAACGGGCCGAAGCGGCCGCGCTCATCCGGGAATTTTCCCGCGATTTCGTCGGCAAGCAGATGACGGTTATCTATGCGGGGCGGTTGGGCAGTCACGACACAATCTCCTTCGCGCGCGCGTTCTCCACGAAGCTCGCAATCTTTTCGGGGCTTTTCAGGCCGGGGCTCTGTTCGACTCCACTCGACACGTCGACACCGAACGGCTGCACCTGGGCGATGGCCGCGGCGACGTTCGCTGGCGACAGTCCGCCAGCAAGGATCAATTCGGCCCGCCGCGCCACAGTGCGCGCGGCCAGCCAGTCCGTCTGCAGACCGGTGCCGCTGGCGGGGCCTTCAAACAGGACGCGGGAAGGCAGCGGCGACGGCTCATCGCGTCCGGCGCGCAGCACGGGAATCACATCCAGCTCGCGCGGCAGACGCAGCGAGCGCAGATCTTCCCAGTCGGACTGGAGGCTGTCGGGTTTGAAGACATCGAGAATTTCATCGACGAGCTGCTGCGTGGGCTGCTTCGTTACAGCGATGCAGCGAGCGCGGCCGCGCGCGGGGCGCGCCAGCTCGGCGGCGCGTCGTGGCGAGACCTGCCGCTTCGATTCTGCGAAGACGAAGCCAATCGCGTCGACACGGGCATCGAGTGCGGCCTGCACTGCTTCTGGTGTGGTCATGCCGCAGATCTTGATCCAGATGGCATTCATGCGGAGCGCGCCGATTTGTACTCGGCGTGACCGGCGCGGCCACCACTGAGCATTTCCGCGGCGAGCACCTTCGGATCGGGCGCGGTCATCAGCGCGCTGCCGACGAGCGCGAGGTCGTAGCCAGCCGCGGCGACACGACGAGCATCTTCGCCGTTGCCGACGCCGCTCTCGGCGACGCGCGGCACGCTCGTAGGCAGAAGATGCGCGAGCGCTTCGAGCCGACCGGGCACCACTTTCAACGTGACGAGGTCGCGGCAATTCACGCCGACGAGCAGCTCGATACGCGCGGACTTGCGGCCGTACTGTTCGGTGAGCGCGTAGGCGAGCTCGATGTCCTGTTCGTCGAACGCTTCGAGCAGCGCGAACAGGTTCAATTCGAGGGCCTGTTCGATCAGCGCTTCGATGTCCGCGCGCCCAAGCATGCGAAGGATGATCAGCACGCCGCCGGCGCCGGCGGTTCGCGCTTCGACGACCTGGTAAGGATCGACGAGAAAGTCTTTGCGCATCGCCGGGACGCGCATGGGAGCGAGCGCGGCGGCGGCCTGTCGCAGATGGTCCATCGAGCCGTCGAAGCGCTTGGGCTCGGTGAGCACGGAGATCGCCGCGGCACCGGCGGCTGCATAACTCGTGACGCGCGAGCCGACGTTTTCGTCGCCGCCTTTGAGCATGCCCGCGGCGGGAGAGCGGAGTTTGACCTCAGCGATGAGGTCGAAGCCGCCGGGATTGGCGATGAGCTCGGGCGGCTGGTCGGTATCGCGGGCTTTGGCGAGCAGGTCGTTCAGCGGCAGCTGCGATTGCGCGGCTCGAGAGCGCTCGCGGCTGGAGTTGGCCATGGCCTCGAGAAAGTCTTCGGTCATGGCGTGCTCGCCGGCGCTTTGAGGGACTGCGCCGAACCGGATGCTGCAGAACCCGCGACGCTGCCTGCGGCGGCGGTGCCGACCTTTGCGCCGAACGCGGCAAGCTCGTCGAGCAGCCTGCGCGACGCGCCGCTATCGATTGCCAGCGCCGCACGTTCGACGCCTTCACGCGGCGTCTTCACGATCCCCGCCACTTCGAGCGCGAGCGATGCGCCGAGCAGCAGGCAATCACGATGCGCACCTCGATCTTCGCCACTCAACACTGCACGCAACGCGCGCGCATTGTGTTCGGCATCGCCACCCGCAAGCTCCGAAGCCACGCATGACCGAATGCCGTAGTCAGCAGGTCCGCGAATGCTCTCTTCCACTTTGCCAGGGCGGACATCGAACAAGGCGAAGTCACCAATCGGGGTGGGCTCATCCCATCCGGCCGCGCCATGAATCACGAACGTGCGCTCGATCTGCAGACCGGAGAGCGTCTGCGCCATCAGCTTCGCCACATCGCGGCTGTAAGCACCGATCACATGCAAGGGCGGCTGCGCCGGGTTCGCAAGCGGCCCGAGGATATTGAACACCGTGCGCACGCCCATTGCCGCCCGCACCGGCGCCACGGACTTCATCGCAGGGTGAAAGTACGGCGCGAACAGGAACGTGAAGTTCGTAGCGCGGAAACATTCCGCCGCGGCCTTTTCATCCAATGGAATTTTCAGGCCGAGTACTTCGAGCACGTCGGCCGCGCCAGCGCGGCTCGAGATCGAACGGTTGCCGTGCTTGATCACTGGCAGGCCGCACGACGCGACGAGCAACGACGTGCCCGTGGAAATGTTCACGCTGCCGGACGCATCACCGCCTGTGCCGACGATATCGATAGCTCGAACGCCCGCAGGAATCTCCGGCCGACGCGCAAGTGAGCGCATCAGTTTCGCGAAGCCGCGCAGCTCATCCGCAACCACGCCCTTCGAGCGCAAAGCTGCCAATACGGCTCCAGCCATCGCAGGCGACGTCTCCGGATTCGTCAGCGCGGACAGCAGCTCCTGCGACTCGGACTCCGTGAGGTCCTTGCGCTCGAGCAGCTTGTCGAGCAGGTCACGCAGAAGCGGCATGCGCAACTCCAGCAGCCTCTTCCGCACGACGCTCGCCGTGGCGGAATTTGAGGAAGTTGCCCATGAGCGTCGGCCCTTCCGGCGTCAGCACACTCTCGGGATGGAACTGCACGCCTTCGACCATCAGGTCCCGATGGCGAATGCCCATGATCTCGCCTTCCGGCGTGCTCGCGCTCACTTCGAGCACCGGCGGCAGCGACTCCGGCTGCGCGATGAGCGAGTGATAACGGCCCACTTCGCACGGCTGCGACAGCCCGGCGAACAACGTGCGGCCATCGTGATTCACCGGCGAAGTCTTGCCGTGCATGAGCCTGCCGGCGCGCACGACCTTGCCACCGAACACTTCGGTGATGGACTGGTGCCCGAGGCACACACCGAGCACCGGAATCTTGCCGGCGAAGGCGCGAATCATGTCCATCGAAATGCCGGCGTCGTAGGGCGTGCCGGGTCCGGGCGAGATGCACAAATGCGAAGGCTGCAGCGCCTGCGCGGCCGCGATGTCGATGGCGTCGTTGCGGAACACGCGCACATCCGCGCCGAGCACGAGGAACGCCTGCACCAGGTTGTAGGTGAAGGAGTCGTAGTTATCGATGAGCAGCAGCTTCGGTTTCACATGCCTTCCTCTGCGAGCTCGAGGGCACGCCGGAGCGCGGCACTCTTCGCGAGCACCTCGTTGTGCTCGGCCTCGGGCACGCTGTCGGCGACGATTCCGCCGCCTGCCTGGTAACTGTATTCATCGCCACGGAACACGAGCGTGCGGATGGTGATGGCCTGGTCCATGTCACCGCGCGCGCCGAAGTAACCGACCGTTCCGCCATAGAGGCCGCGGCTGGTGGGCTCGAGCTCGTCGATGATCTGCATGGCGCGCACCTTCGGCGCACCCACGAGCGTGCCGGCGGGGAACGTCGCGCCGAACAGGTCGAACGCGTCTTTGCCTTCGGCGAGCTTGCCGTGCACGCCGCTCACGATGTGCATCACGTGGCTGTAGCGCTCGATGGAGCGATACGGATTCACATAGACACTGCCCGCACTCGCGACACGACCGAGATCGTTCCGCGCCAGGTCGACGAGCATCACGTGCTCCGCGTTCTCTTTCGGATCGGCCAGCAGCGCGTCGTGGCGCTGGGCGTCGATGACTTCGTCCGACGAACGCGGCAGCGTGCCGGCGATGGGCCGCAGCTCGGCATGCCCCTGATTCAGTTTGACGAGCGCTTCGGGCGAGGAGCCGACGACCGTGACATCGCCGAGCGCACAGTAATACATGTAAGGCGACGGATTGATGAAGCGAAGCGCGCGATACACCTCGAACGGATGCAGGTTGTGCTTGCCGCCGAACCTGATCGACAGCACGAGCTGATACACGTCGCCCGCGGCGATGTATTCCTGCACGCGCTTCACTTTGGCCATGTGTTCGGCGGCGCTCATCCCCGCTTCGGGGCGGGAATATTTGCCGGCGCGGCGATCGTTGGGCAGCGCGCCGCGCAGGGCCTTGATCACTTCTTTGCGCAGGGCCTGCCGTTCGATTTCCGTTCCGTCGTGAAGCAGAGCGATGCCGCGCGTCAGGTGGTCGAACACGAGCAGCGACTTCGTTGCCGCATAGTGCAGAACCGGGAAGCCGGACTCGAGCGCTGAACGCGCCGGCAGCCGCTCGAAGTAGCGCACGATGTCATAAGACGAGTAGCCGACCAGACCACCGGCGAGCGGCACGTTGGAGATATCCGGCACCGGCCGGGGCGCCCGGGCCAGCGCTTCGCGCAGCACGCCTAACAGCTCGGCACTGTTCTGCGGCACCGGGCGGCGCTCGTTGCCGAGGCGGAAGCCATCGCGGTCCAGTTTGACCTCGAAGCAGTCGCCGAAGCCGATGAAGGAGTACCGCGCCAGGCGTTCGCCGCCTTCGACGCTCTCCAGGAGGAAGCGGGGCTGGAACGCCGCGAGCTTCATGAACGCCGAGACCGGCGTGTCGAGATCGCCCGAAATGTCAAAGTGCGGCTTCACGCCGTGATCCTCCCGCAAAACATGAAGACAACAAAAAACCCATCCCCGGGGTCATCCGGAGATGGGTTCTGTAGCCGTCGAATCTATGAGTCGCTAAACAGCCGCAGGCGCACCCTCTCCGTCAGGAGTGGCGCCACCACCAGAGCTTGAGCAGGTTGCGAGCTTGCCGCGACATAGGGCGGCGAGTATTACCGGGCCCGCTTTGGGCCGTCAAGACGAAGAATATCAGCCTGAGAGGGGCGGTCCGGACAATGGCCGCGTGCAGGAGTCATTTAGAATGACACCACCGGATCTGGTGGAGCGTTACGTGAGATTCAAAGAGCTGTTGGACGAATGGAAACAGAACGCATCGGGCACGCGCACCGTGACGGAATACTCCGTCCGGCTCCCGATCGACGACGCAGCGCGGCTGCATGCGCTGACTGAGCTGTTCCCCGGGCGCACGACCGAGCAGCTCATCACCGACCTGCTCGGTGCCGCCCTTCACGAGGTCGCGACGGCCATGCCCTATGTGCCGGGGACCAAGGTGATCTCGAACGACGAGCAGGGCGACCCGCTCTATGAAGATGCCGGCCAGACGCCGCGCTTCGCCGAGCTGACCCGCAAATACAAGAAGAAGCTCGAGGCCGAAGCGAAGAAGTAACGCAGGGGTCGCGACGTCCTAGAATAACTGCCTTCCTATCGAGGCAGTCGTCATGCAGGACTACGAGAAGCTGGGCGTCTTCTATCTCGGACGCGAATTCGATCCTGCGCGGGGCGCGGCTACCGACGACCTTCTGCTCTACGACTCGAAAGACCTGACGACCCACGCGGTCTGCGTGGGCATGACGGGCAGCGGCAAGACGGGCCTGTGCCTCGCGCTTCTCGAAGAAGCCGCGATCGATGGCGTGCCGGCAATCTGCATCGATCCCAAGGGCGACATCGCGAATCTGTTGCTCGCCTTTCCCGATCTCGCGCCGTCCGATTTTGCGCCTTGGGTCGATCAAGCGGATGCCGCCCGGAAAGGCGTCTCTGCGTCGGACTATGCCGCCCAGGTTGCTGCAACGTGGAAGAAAGGTCTCGCGGACTGGGGCCAACCGCCGGAACGTATCGCTCGCTATCGGAACGCTGTCGATCTCGCGGTGTACACGCCCGGGGCGAACAGCGGGTTACCGTTGTCGGTGCTGCGTTCGTTCTCCGCGCCGAGCGAGGCGGTGCTGGCAGATGCCACGGCGCTCCGCGATCGTGTGGCCACCGTTGTGTCGGGCCTGCTGGCACTGCTCGGGCGCGATGCGGATCCGATCAAGAGTCGCGAGCACATCCTGTTGTCGACGGTGATCGAGCGCGCGTGGCGCGATGGACAGGCGCTCGATCTCGTTGCGCTCATCGGCGCGGTTCAGAAGCCGTCGTTCGACAAAGTGGGCGCGTTCGACCTCGAAACCTTTCTGCCGGCGAAGGACCGTCTCGAGCTGGCGATGGCGATCAACAACCTGCTCGCGTCGCCGGGGTTCGCCTCCTGGACCGAAGGCGAGCCGCTCGACGCGCAACGCCTGCTGTTCACGGCGGAAGGCAAGCCGCGCATCTCGATCATTTCCATCGCGCATCTCGACGATACCCAGCGCATGTTCATCGTGACGCTGGTGCTGAACGAGTTGATCGCATGGATGCGCGCGCAGTCGGGCACGTCGAGCCTGCGCGCGATTTTCTACATGGATGAGATCTTCGGATATTTCCCGCCCACCGCCAGTCCGCCCTCGAAGCCACCGATGCTGACACTGCTCAAGCAGGGTCGCGCGTTCGGACTGGGCTGCGTGCTGGCGACACAGAATCCGGTGGATCTCGATTACAAAGGGCTTTCGAACGCGGGCACCTGGTTCATCGGCCGGCTGCAGACCGAGCGCGACAAGATGCGGGTGATCGATGGGCTCGAAAGCGCGCTGTCGGGCAGCGGGTCGTATGACCGCGCGGCGCTCGACAAGATGATGTCGGCGCTGACGCAGCGAGTGTTCCTGATGCGGAATGCGCATGATGATGTGCCAGTGTTGTTTCAGAGCCGGTGGGCGTTGTCGTACCTGCGCGGCCCGATGACGGGACCGGAGATTGCGCGGTTGATGGAGCCGCGGAAAACGCGCGTCAACGACTCGCGCGCGGCGGCCGGCGCTTCCACATCAGTGGTGGGCGATCTTTCCGCGCGGCAGCCAGCTGCGACCACGCGCTCCCCAGCCGGCGCCGCCGAGTACTTCCTCGCGGCTACCACTGGCACCGGCCCCATCACCTACAAACCCGCCGTCGTCGCCTTCGCCAAACTCCACTTCATCGACGCCAGGCTCGGCCTCGATCAATGGCGTACCAACGCCTACATCGCCCCCTTCTCCGACGCCGGCACCGAGCCGCAGTGGACCGAAGCCACGGTCAGCGCCGATCTGAAACCGCGGCTCACTACGTCCCCCGCACGCGATGCGACCTTCGACTCGCTGCCCGCCGCCGCCATGCGCGCAGCGTCTTTCGCCGCTTGGGGCAAATCGCTCGCGTCGTCGCTGTATGAAAGCTCGCGCGCAACAGTGATCGTCTGCGACGCGCTCAAAGCGACCTCTGCACCAGGCGAATCCGAAGGCGACTTCCGCTCGCGCCTGACGCTTGCCGCGCGCGAGAAACGGGACGCCGCCGTCGAAGACCTTCGTCGCAAGTACGCGCCGAAACTCCAGGCGCTCGATGACCGTGAACGTCGTGCCCAGGAACGCGTGTCGCGCGAGCAATCGCAGCTCTCACAGCAGAAGCTGCAGACGGCGTTCTCGATCGGCGCGTCGATACTCGGCGCTTTCATGGGCCGAAAGACGCTGTCCGCCACCAACCTCAATCGCGCGGCTTCGGCCGCGCGGTCGGCCACGCGCATCGGCCGCGAAAGCAGCGATGTGGATCAGGCCGGCGAAAACCTCGAAGTGATTCGCCGGCAGCGTGCCGATCTTCAACGCCAGTTCCAGGCCGATACCGCCGCGCTGGAAAGCTCGTTCGACGCCAACGCGGTAAGCTTGCGCAAAGTCGATGTGAGCCCGCGCAAGTCCGACATTGCCGTGGGCGAAGTCGCGGTGCTGTGGGTGCCATGGCGCGTGGGGGCGGATGGGTTTCCGGCCCCGGCTGGTGAATGAGCCTGGTTTAAGGAAGGTCTGTCATGCCGTCGTTCGATGTGGTCTCCGAGCTGAACGCTCACGAAGTTGCCAATGCCGTGGATCAGTCCAATCGCGAGATCCAGCAGCGCTTCGATTTCAAGAACGCCAAAGCGGTGTTCGAGCTGACCGAATTCAAGGTGACGATGCGCACCGAGTCGGAGTTCCAGCTCAAGCAGATGCTGGATATCCTGAAGACACGGCTCGCGAAGCGCGGCATCGATACGGTGTGCGTCGATCCGCAGGAGCCGACCAAGAACCTGGCCGCAGCGACCCAGGAAGTGGTGCTGAAGCACGGCATCGACCAGGAAACCGGCAAGAAGCTGCAGAAGGCGATCAAGGAATCCAAGCTGAAAGTGCAGGCGGCGATTCAGGGCGAAAAGCTGCGCATCACCGGCAAGCAGCGTGACGATCTTCAGGAAGCGATGGCGATGCTTCGCAAGGTGAAGGTCGAAGTGCCGCTGCAGTTCAATAACTTCAGGGATTGAGGCACTCGCGGAGATCGAGCGGCGGTGACGAGCGCCAGACGCCCGGCGTTCGTCAGGTGACGAGTCTCAGCGCTTCGCGTGCAGCGCCTCGCAGAGCGCTTCGGTTCCGGCGAGCGCACTCGGCCCGAGACGAGACAAGCGTGTGTCTTCGAACGGCACGAGTCGACCGTTCTTCACCGCGCGCATCGTGCCGAATCGCTTCCATTCTGCGAGCCACTCGGCGGCCGACCCCGGCGGTGCTACAGCCACGATGATCTCGGGATCGCGCCCGATCACCGCCTCGGTGTCGACGGACGGCCCCTGCTCCCTGAGGTCCGCGAAAATGTTTCGCGCCCCGCACAGACGCAGCGAGTCACTCATCATGTGCGAGCCGCCTACGGTGTAGATGGGACGGTTCCAGACTTCGAGCAGCACGGTCGGACCCTTGTTCTTGCCATAGACCGTCGCCAACCGCTGCAGGCGCGCTTCAACGTCCGCCGCAGCTTTCTCCGCGATGTCGCGAGTGCCTGTGAGCGCGCCGAGACGGCGAAGCGACACCGGAATATCTGCGAGCTTCTCCACTTTGTGTCGGTAAAGCGGCACGTCGAGTCGCTCGAGACGGTTCACCTGCGCGACGTTACTGCCGCCTTCCCATACGACGACGACATCCGGCCGAAGCGCGACGACGCGTTCCATGTCGATCGCATTGCTGTCGCCGATGCGCGGGATCTTCTGGGCAGCGGCCGGTTCATCGGAGAACTCGACGGTCGCAATCACGCGATCTCCAGCACCCGCGGCGAACAGCATCTCCGTTGCGCCAGGCGCGATGCTCACGATTCGATGGGGAACGGAAGGCAACTGCACGGTGCGGCCGGCATCGTCGACGACGGAAAGCGGCGGCGCTGCGAACGCAGTGGAAAGGACCAAGAACAGCGCGAGCGCCGCTATTGAACGAATCATGCAGGGACTTCAGCGGCCGAAGAGGCGCGAAGTATGTACCGCGCACAGTGAGCGCGCGATGTAGGCCGTCGGCCGTGCAGGATTGCAGAGTCGTTGAGGCGCCGGACGAATGAGTTGGCCCGCCATCCATGGCAGGCCCGGCAGCAAACTTGGCGCGAAGATCGCGCGGGACGAAGCGTCTACTTCGTCAGGATCAACTTGCCCTGTCGCGTGATGCGCAGGCGGTAGTCGAATCCTCCATGGCGAATCAGCATCTCGCGGGCGGGTCCGATGAGCTCTTCACTCGTCAGGCGCTTCAGCTCACTCGCCGTTGGCGGCGGCAGTGAGTCCTCAGCGTGCAGCAGGTCGCGCATGTCGGTTTGAAGATTCATCGTGGGCCCTCCGTCGGACCAGATGATAATTATTCTCATCGGGAATGCAAGTGATTCTTATCTGGCGAGTACGCTGGTCCCACTCTGGGCAGGCGTTTAGTTATTGACACGACGTCTAAGCGGCGCGGTCCGCCTCTCCGTCGCGACGTCATCGTTCGCACCCCCGTCGGCATTCGAGCGGCTCTCGACGCGCTCAGCGAGGCTCGCGTGCCGCGCAGAACATCGGCCTCTATTCGCCGATCTCGTGGGTGGTCAACGCT
>Ga0247774_1001150_pt1 | contig 13463 bp, 15 predicted proteins | sample UWRJL001104B6_FD_179933 | JGI IMG/M metagenome (GOLD analysis project Ga0247774, IMG submission 179933) | Plant litter microbial communities from Arlington Agricultural Research Station in Wisconsin, United States - UWRJ-L001-104B-6 | ecosystem: Environmental > Terrestrial > Plant litter >... | reverse complement strand
TACTGAATCACTTGATTCGCTGCATGTCCTAGGGGATATCTTCCTTGCGTCTTGCTCTAGGGCATCTTTCGGCGCATTCGCCCAAATTACGAGCAACTACTAGAACCTCGCTCGCACAGCACAACACATCATCGGCCGCTCTAGCATTCTCTCAAGAAGCCCTTCACGACTCGGCCACGCAATCAATTGCTTTCCACGATGAGGCTCATTTCCGACAAGCTGGGCGCCTTGCCCCCAGCACTCCTCCTTCTCACCGCACAAGCCGCGGCGCAAGCACTCGTCCCCACCGCAATCCGCAAGATGCCCCCCGACTCGAACGAAAAGTTCTTCCCCGAATACGTGGCCTTTGCGTCGGGCGTCTCAGCAAACCCATCATACCAAGCCGCACTCTTTGCGCGCGAGCAAGCCGTGGCAACGCGTGACGTCTACGAAGGAGGCGCCAACGACGAAGGAATAATAGCGCGGTTCCAGCCTGCCATGAGGCTTCATCGGGAAGAAGCTACGCAGTGGGAGCTCGTCCGCCGCGCCGGCGAGGTTCTCAAGCTGCTCGCCAAGAGGGAGGCGTGTCCGGCTAATATGAGTAGCTGCTCGGGCACAGGACACCCCAACAAGTGCTGCTTTACCAACGAGAAGTGCGTAGACGTGCAGGATTCGACGGTCGGGAATGTGGCTTGCTGCCCAAAGGATGCGACTTGCAATGGGGGAGTAGGAGCTTGTCCCCCCACCGCGGTTACGTGCCCGGCTAGCTTGGGTGGTGGCTGTTGTATTCCGGGGCATATATGCAAAGGCGAAGGATGTAAGTGCTGCGAGCTCCCGGTCTTGGGGGATCAAGTCGATGCTACCTGAAGACACTAACGACCTAAACTAGGCGTACCGAGTCCCAAAGGCGATTCAAGCTCTCCTGCAGTTAAGACTCTCACCACGACATCAACCACCTTCGTCAACGGCTCCCCATCAACCGTCATAGTGGTTATCACAACTACCAAAACCAGCAGCCCCCCACCCGTTACAAGCACAAGCACGAGCACCAGCGTGGTCACCGAGGACCGTCCCACAACAACCTCGACAAGCACAAAGGAAGAGGAATCCTCCGCTGGCGCCCCCTTCCGCGCCACCTCAACCGACTCAGACGCCACCGCCGAGCCTGTAAGTCCGCCCGGAGATTTCTGTCCCCAAGGCTTCTACGCATGCCTGGCTCGCGCCGGCGGCGGATGTTGTCGCACGGAACGCGGCTGCGCGACATCGTCCTGCCCGCCAACCCCCATGACGACTATCATTTCCGGGTCCCTCACCATCGCCGTGCCCGTTACGGACGTGCCGGAGGGTGACGCCATCAAGACCTGTGCGACGAAGTGGTATTTATGTGGGGATGAGGCCGGACCGGTGGCGGGGTGCTGTCCCGACGGATACACGTGCGGGACGGCGAGTTGCACCATGATTTCGCCGGAGCGGACGGCGGAAATCCAAAAGGAGTTTCCGAGCCGCGGCGGATCCACTACGGACGGGTTTCAAGGCATCTTGTCCGTTGCCCTAGCCGTCCTCACGGCCGTCCTCGCCATCTAATTGAGAGCAAACGCGGACCCTCGTCATTGTTCAACCTGCATTGTGGAAATTTCCGCAAAACAGCAGTCGCAGATCAGCCTCGGCACAGTCGATCCGGGGACAACCAGTAATATACAACCGTCCACCTTCTCCGGGGCTGAAGGCCAGGTCACACTCTCGCCCAGGTTTCCGTTTTTGGCCTCGACACGACCCGCTTTCGGACAGGCCAGGGACGGGTACGGCACCCAAAAATATTTTTAGCACGATTCAACGTGCTGGCGCCTCCCCTGGGACCCCTGGCAGGTTAATTAATTCGAGGCAGCGGTATGCCGTTGCAGTGCAAAAAACGACAGTCTACGAACCTGGCAGGGCTGCGCTTGCCAAGTTTGGGGACAGTTGCCGGTGCGGCTGAAGAGGATCGTGCATGCACGGTCAATCTTTGCGATTGTGCCATTTGTTGACGAACGCGATCTTTAAGCTAGGAGGTCGTGAAAGTCGGCACGAGGAGATAATGATAATGATGATGATTGTTTTGAGTAGTGTGCTACTGTTCTTGTAAGATAGTATGGAGGAAGAGAAATAGAAGGGGAGGAAAGGATGCATTGGTGCAAGAGGCCAAGCAAGAGGCATTTGATTTTCGGAGTTTCTCAAATAGAGGAGAAAAAAAAAAGTCTCCGAGAACCCTTAAGCGCACTTCGGCACTCATCTTAGAGCATATTTTTTCTTTTTCACTGCCACCTCCCTTCTCGTACTGCACTCGTGCTGTCCCCAGAAAGGCAACAACTTTCAACAGCCTAACCGCCAAGGAACTGGTGTGGTTGTGTGGCCTATTTTAGCCTCTGCAACTAGAAGGCCATCATGATGAACCGACGCGGGAAAAAACGGCTCTTCAGGGAAAAGCAAAATCAAGATGAAGTTCTCTCTTGCTCATTAGACATTTCTATTACTAGGTACTAGTGACGTTTTCCTTGCGCAGCTTGGTATCATCCATCCTCTGATTATTGGGCTCCCTTCGTCTTCTCTACTTGCGCCATATCATTTTGCGAGTCCTCCAAGGTAGTGAAAGAGTGGCGTTTCAACAAAAAGAGATCAGCTACACCAATTCTCAAATGTAAAACGTCTCGCTTGGTATGACCCCAACCCCCCTTACAGGAGGGCAAGGGCAACAACAACGGCAAGGACAACACCAGCGCCACCCCTGAGCGAGGTAGCAGCGTTATCCGCACTCTCAGTCGGCTGCGAACCGCTACCAGTCGAGGTGGCATCTTTGCCGTCATCATCACCGTCACCGTCGTCGCTCGTCTTGTCAGGGGTGCCGTCGGGCACCATGACAGCGTTCAGACTAGTAATCGAGTTTGTCATGTTAGCCAAGTGCCGTTGAAAACCTCAAATGGTTCTTGATGAGAAGGCCGAGACATCATCGGGAAAGAGTGACGAATGCAAAAACGTACATGTGAATCAAGCCATTGTTCGTCAGGACATTGGGTTCGACGACCTTCGCGTTGTTGAAGTAGATGTCTTTGCCGTCAATTGTGACCGTTATGGTGTCGTTGCTGAGCGATTTGATCTTCTGACCGTCGGTGAGGAAGTTGGTGTATGTCACCTCAGCGAGGGTGTGGAAGCTACACAGTAGGTTAGTCGAGCGTGAACAAATGGACAATGTATCCCAAGCAGGAAGTGCAAGGGATGTGCATGGCGAGCGAGAGGGAAAGACTCACAGAAGTGCTTTGGTGAGTTCATCGTTGCCAAGAGACTCCTGTGGGTCCTTGGCCTTCTTGAAGGCATCGGTAGACGGAGCAAGGCAGGTGACGTTTTTGGCGGTGTCTAGCGCGGGATACAGTCCTGTCTTGACGAGAGCGTCGTCAAGAGCCTTCAGTTTGCTCGATGCGTCCTCCTTCTTCGGTCTCTGGATGGTGGTGGAGCACGGCTGGGGGGGCACGAGAATGGTGTTCACAAGCTGGTATTTGTTCGAGCGATTGTCACCCCAAGTGCCGTCAACGACCGTCACCTTGGCCGTCTGTTCCACCCCATGCCGGATGTTGACAATGGCATTCTCCAAGCCCCCTCCCTGCCGCTTGCTAACAGTCGCGATGGGAGACTTGGAAAAGTATATGACCTGGCCTGTCGCGTCATCCCCAAACTTGATCGTGATGGCCGAGCCGGCCGTTCGGTTATTGAATTTCTCATCCTTCAGGAGCGTCGGTACGACAAGACCCAGATTGGCGGCGTAGTCCTCCTGGCTGACATTGGACGCGAGGACGTGGTACTTGAAGATCGTCTTCAGCGTATCGCCTTGCGAGAAGCTGGCGAAGTCGGTGATGCTGTTCTTTTTCATGAAGTCATCGACGGCGTCGTCTTCGGGGACAAGGATGGTCAACCCTTCCCTCTTGTCGCCGACCACATCATCAATGAACGACCCGCCCACGTCGAGGAGGGTTTGGAAGAGAGTCGTGTGCTCTTGATTTTTTATAGCATCCTTGAGTATGGCGCCGAGCCCCTGCGACAAGGCGACCTGGGCAAAGCCGACAATTACAGATGCTGTTGTAAACCGCATTGCGTGTATCGTGAAGAAATGGAAACAAAAGGCGACCAGAAACGATCACACAATATCAAGCTTGACACGGCTTTAGCCCAGTTGGACGGTTGGACGGTTGGAGGGAGAATGAAATCCAGAGCTTCGGGCACCTCGAGATGGAGGGTGACAAGAGGGGAGCATTTTATTCTTTCATGGATCTCCCAAAGGTGGCGCGCCACCCAGCCCATGCTCATGCAGTGCATCGTGCCGCCCTCTCAAGTTCAGCTCCAGCGCAGTTTGGCTTGAAATGCCAGGGCAGGGGCTGAGCCACCAAAGACGCCAAGCAGCGACTAGCGAATCATTTGTCGGCGGGGACGCCATCGCGGCGAGCGCGATGCTACGACATCTGCGTGGCGAAAATGCCCAAATTTGGCTTGCACTAAAATGATTGCCCGCCCAACCTTGGACGCTTGGAGCTTGCGAGGTTAGATTGCAATTAGCTGAGGTGAACATATCTTCGACAGGTCAAACCGACCTTGCAGGTTGAGAATCAAAGGCTCTAGCTATCTGTTCCAGTCGTATCGCATAATCCAACGACAGGTGGCTAGGGGGGCTACCTTACCAGCCTGCCATATATGGTCGACGCTCTGCATATAAGGTTGGCGTGGTGCAGGAGGGGCCCAAACTCATAATGCGGGATGCGGGTATTCGATGAACCAGCCCAGCGTGCCAAGCCCGTTGTTTACGCGGGCCCCGGACCCGGGCTACCTGGGCCAACCCCACCCAACTCCGCCGCCATGCTGACTTCTGACCCGACCGTGATGCGAGATGTTGAAGGAAAAAACATGAGAAAACCAAGGCGAGGCCACCAATGGCCTTACAGATCGACAATGTATACTAAACGAGCCAGACGAGACAGCAGAGTGTTTCTCCAACGCCGAAGTCCCCATCGCTGCTTGCACTAGCTCCGTCCATTTGTCTCCGAACTGGGCTGACGCCTACGCCCCGGCGACAACATTTCTGGAAGGAGCGCCGTCCCCAGTGTCAATACGTCGCAACAAGTTCAAAACCAAGCGGAGAGAAAATTAACTTACCCCTTTCTTGCTGCTTGATTGTTTTAGAACCCACGAAAATGAAGCAGTTTTCCTTCGGTGTGGTGAATTGTTAGTTACAAATATTGTCATCTCCGTGACCGTTGGCCTTTGGTCAGAGAAAGTCTCCGATTGCTTGAACAGCGCCGCTTCGTCCAAACCCACGACAGAAAGTGAAATAACACCAATCCCCAGCCACAAACTATCAAGGAAGTTGTAAGTGCTAGTTAGTTAGGACTGGAAACCCGATCACAATGAATGGCGGAAGACGGAGCAGCATTTTTTTTTTTTTTTTTTTTTTTTTGCCGCGCTGCGAGCTTGACATTTCGCTATCCAAAGCTGTCTAGTTCTCAACATCTGGGCGAGATGGAGGCATGCCTTAGTCTCACTAGGTGGATTGTCGACCCAGAACCTTCGGGGCGGAAATGGTCTTCTGGCGACAGACCCACACATGTCGGCACAGGAAGGCTCTATCCGCCTAGCCAACCATTCATCAATTACGTGACAGTCAAAACGATCCGCACTGACATATATTCTCCAAATAAAAGACCGGCTTCCATCAGAGCTGCAGTGGGGCAGGGTGTCAATTGGAGCTCCTCCGCCTTCTGACTTGGTCGGCTCCGTACTCTATATGATTCTTAGCGGGTTGGAGGACCCGGTCGGGGTCACAATGTGCCACACGCCTCTCGAATTCCTATCTTCCACCTCGTAGCCACGAGACCGGATTTTGAGTAAGTTTTACCACGTAGAAGCATTTCGCAAGAGAATCTACCTACTTTCCTTATTTGGTACAAAGCGCAGATAACTCCGCAGGCAACTCCGTACTACGTCTTAATTCACTGGAATGCTCGGAGCTCCACCGAGTCTGGGAACGGAGCGGAGGCTGGAATCGCCATTTAAGGCTCTCCAACTCACAAGTTCCGCGCCGCCAGAACTTTACCCTGCTCTGTGCCGTCATTTATCTGGGGGGGGAAACCACGGTACTTGCCCTTCCACTCTCGGCAACGTCAACCGTTGTTATTGCAGTTGCGCAGCGCCAACAAAAGACGCACCGCATTTTCTCCTCCAGTTGGAAATTTACTAGTTCACTCTTGCTGGCTTAGTCGCTGCAGGTTCCGTGATTGAACTCTTGCTCAGCAGGTTGGGCCGGAAGCAAAGGTCGGTGCAATAGTAGCAGGGCATGGCCGCTGTGACATAGTAGCTGCCCCTACCTTCTCGCACTACCCTCGCCCGTATGCGGTTGCGTTCGACGGCGAATCGAGTCGATCCTATCTTGTTAGATGACGACGCCGCGACGTGCTGCTCCGCGAGTCTCGGAAACGTAAAATCAAAGCAACCTGGCGGGAGCGAATAAGATGCGGCATTATTGATGCAGGTGACATGTTTAATAGGCCATGTTAGCACCCACGTCAGCAATTTGTCGGCTCTGAAAGAACAACCGCGGATCCTCCAGCGCAGTCTTGGACTTGAGCAGATCCGGCTCGGCGCGGGTTGGCAGTCGATCACGGACTCGTACCTGCAAGGCACAATTTCCATGGGGAAGGTACAATGGTCAGACTGGGCCGAACGGATAGGAGGAGCCGAGAGACACGACTCACTGGAACTTTCAAATTGGGACATGAAACATTGAGAATGATGTGTGGAGACAAACCAATACAACGCAAAGAGTCGAAAGCCCGCCCTTCCACATCATGGAGCCGAATAGGAAGCTGGTTCCTTCTAGGACCGCGGGTCCAAAACGGTTGGAGCCATTCTAGTCCAGTAAGAGCACAGTCAAGCAACGAATGCAGAGTGGAAAAAAGAAGAAGAAACCAAGAACGGGAGGGAAAGAACGAAGCAAGCAAAGAAGAAAAGCAAATAGATTAACTACAAAGAAGGAAGGAAGAATGGAGGAAGACTAGAACCAGGGAGAGCAGGGAAGAGGTGCGAATACTTTCTTAATCCATTGTACTTGCTCTTGCCGAGAGGTCTCAATACGAATCCATCCACGACATCCTTCCCCACAGCGCAGACACGGAACTTATTATTTGGGTGAGCCCCGGCTCATCGCGGCCTGTGAGCTTCACGAGAAAGCTCCTTCTCCCACTTCGTCGAAGTTTGTTGGGCTCCCGGAGCGTCGGTCTTGCTCTGCTGTTGCTGTCGCACTCGGGAGCTTGGCATTGTTGTTGCCCTCGCTGGCTGGTGGTATTATTATCTTGACAAGAACTCAGACCGAAGGTTCGGGGTTTACGGCCATCTCTCGTCAACGGTCTTCTCAACAAACCGAAACACTGGTGACCCAAAGACTTCTGGTGTGAACCGCACAAGCACTCGAAGATCTCGTTTCTTCCATTTCTCGTCAACATATTCAAATCACAGACCAAGCTCACGCCCAAGAATTTCCTTCGCCACCAATAACTTCCATCATCTTTTGTTGTCTTGCTGACGGCTTACTTGACTATATCCGAAATCCGATCGCCTTCCAACTGTGTCGCCACCTAGGCCACGGGTCCCTTGCTACTAGGACTCTCTCATACCTCGCTAAGGCTCGGACACAATGCGGCAGAGCGCGGCTCTTCCTTACGCCATTGCTACGTTTATCTCAGCATGTCTGGCTACACCTAGGCTCGAGATACGGCAAGGCGGTGAGAGTGGCGCGGTGGCGTCAGTCTGCCGCCCTCCTGTTGACGACCCCAAGGCTCTACCCCCGCCATGCTCACATATCGAGTACATCGAAACGATGTGCTGGCCCAAGGGCACCGAGCCCATCCACTACGACGGCCATGCGCAGTGTATGTGCAAGGGTAGCTTCTTTGAAGAGTGGGCGGGATGCCAGAACTGCCTCCAGGTGCATGGCTTCCGGAGCTGGCAGGAGGTGGCTTTCTACAGCAGTGTCTTGAGTGCCGCGTCCGAGGCGCTCTGCACGGGGACGCCCACGGCGCCATTCCGTTCCCTCTTTGCCCAAGCAGAGGCGACCTTGATGCCCGTGACAACTGGCGCCACTGAAAAATCAGATCAGTTCCCCGGCAAGACGGACATCGGCTTATACTACACGCCTACTGGGACCCAAGGAACTGGCGAGGTAACTGGCCCTGCCGCCACGGTAGTCCTCTCTGGTGGTCTTGCAACAGCAGGACCCGAGACGACGACTGGCACCAAATCCTCAGATGTCAACTCGCGTAAACCCGGCACGACCATGCCCGCAAACAACAGCTCGATGCCCACGGGAGACTCGCGAGCGAACACAACAGGTTCGACGATGGGACTGGTCGTTCTCCTTGCTAGTATGGCAGCATTTGCAGCATTGTCATAGGGGGAACAGCCGTTACATGGGCGGATGCATTGATTATTTGGGGCTTGGTGGGCTAGGTTGATTCATGGGGACGGCCCGCATTCGAGATCGCATTGCTGTACTATTATTCGCTCACGGAGTTTGTGTCGTCGTTGTGTTAGGATTGCATCATACTTATACAAGTGGTACGGCCTGTCATACGTCTCATTTGATGAAGGAACGGCCTCTCGTGGCACAGAAGACATGTGGCCACACGTGTATTGGGCAGGCCGTTCTTTGTACATATCTGTTAGAAGTCTTGTAGAGGTCAAGGGTGGTTTGAATAATATGAACCCATTCTCTGTCGGTACTTAGTAGTCTCGAGACATGAGGCGACTCTTGCATCCTTTCATATCCGCAGAATTTCAAGTAAAGTCTGGACCGAGACGGCAGTTGCCTGAGACTGCTCTATCTAGCTTAGGACAGGTCTTTCGAGCCAATCTGGAGTCTTTCAGCATCTCGCGGCAAAATGTTGGCATCATGGGGTACGAAGGGTCAAATCCATGTTTGACCCTAGCGGTACTCCCGCCTTTGCTGCACTAGACATGTGCACCTGACACCAGACGCTCACAGCCGATCTCGGAGCTCACAACCTCTGCCCAATCAGACACTTGAATTGGACTTCCGTTTTGCCCACTCTCTCAACATCTCCACATTTCCGTATCAACCTCAAACCCTTGAGCCCCGGTCGACTCACTTCGTGAAGGCCGAATTATGATCCTTGAGGTATTTTGTGTGAATTCCTGCAAGTGTTGGAGGGGATCATGGGCTTCCGCTACACCGCCGGAATCGCCATTTGCGCTAGCACGATCGCAAGGTGACCGATCGACAACACAAAAATGGACGAGAGACGGTTCTGGATGCCGCTGTCTGCTCTGGTAGCATCGTGCCTTCTTGTGTCGTTCGCCGGGGCGTTTGACTGGACGCTCCTACTGGGCCTGTTAATATGGAATCACAAAGAAGCAATCGCGGACCGTATAGGAACCGTGCCGCCTCTGGCCGTGGCTGTTATCGCGCGTTCGGCGCTCCTTGGCGTCGTCATGCTTCCGGCGCTGTTGATGCGCAGTTTGCTTGAATATCCCATCGCCAGGGAGTACGGCATCGGGCAGCCGGCCTTGTTCCCGTGCAAGACCACCCATCGACGTATGTTCCCGAAGAAGCACGCCTTTGCGTACTCGTACCTCGTCGCTGGCATCCCCGTTGGATGGAAAGGGTCGGCGGGAGGAATGATCTCCGCAGAAGTGTCGAGCACTGGTGGCGGCGGATTCCTGCAGCGACTTTGGAACAGGACGTGGACTTGGTTTGAGGTGCATTCGGAGGATCATTTGCGGCGCGGAAGTCATGAAAGGGGGCTCAGGGGCAAGTTGGACGAGTTTCTAGAGCAGGAGGCACGTAGTGTCATCCCCGATATATTTTTTGGAGCTTACGACAAATCGAACTAACAGTCTGCAGGGGATTAATCCTTCGACATATCCTTACGCCTATTTGATTACTGTCCCACGGCTTCTGGGATATTCGTTTAACCCTGTGTCCTTCTGGTATCTCTATGCCGACAACAAGGAGCTCACAGCCGTGATTTCTGAAGTCAACAATACATTTGACGAGAGGCGGCCGTACCTCCTCCTTCGAGATGAGCCGTCAGGCCAACTCCTGGATGGGATACCCGGGTACAATGGCAATGCACAACTTGATCCGACGGCACAAGCGCCTGCAACAAAGCTTCGGCAAACGTGGGCGAAGGATTTCCATGTATCCCCTTTTAACTCTCGGAAGGGTACTTATTCCATTCTTGCCAGCGATCCTTTACGAAGTAAGGGGACCAGCCTCGGCCGGGTCGACAACACCCTCACACTGGCATCCTCCAAGAAACATGCCAAAGTCATAGCCCGCCTATTTTCCAATGTCGAACCGTGCGATCCTATGCAGATGAGCCTATCTCAGAAACTCAAATTCCTCGCGGCGTGGGGGTGGGTCGTCTTCGTGACGGTGCCGCGGATCCTTTGGGAGGCAAAGGTGCTTTTCTACGCCCGTGGGTTGCACGTCTGGTTCAGGCCCGAGCCGCTATCTTCAAGCATTGGGAGGCGCGCCGATGCCGCGGAGCTGGCTTTGGAGCCTCTTTTTCGGCAGTATCTTCGGTATCGAGTCCAGAAAGCCACCATTCCTGTGCAACTCAAATACGTTCCGAGTGGTTCGGTTGCCTCGGCCGAAACGATGGCATCGCTGCCCACTAAGGAGCGACTTGAGATGGAGGATAAAGCGGCACAGGTGGAGTTCAGGGTGTTAACACCTGTGTTCTACTCCCGGTTTGTCCAATACGCCCATGACTTCGAGGCAATATTTTGCGAGCTGATGGAGAGCTGCACCATTTCCGTGTCGAACCCTGCCTTGCTTCCCAACATTTTTCTAAAAATGCCTCCGCCAATCCTGAAAATCTCTAGCGTTACGGATTTTGCGTACGTTAAGATGGCTAAGGCACTGCGGCGGCGGCCGGACCGCATCGAGCGGCCGCTCACCTCTGGTGCTCTGCCTATAAGCAACGGAAGGAGCGAAACCGCAACTGGAACTCGTGTCACGGACATCCGCGAGTTCAGGCTCTCTTCCATGGACGGCTATATGCTCACCGAAGCAGACGACCGGGCCAGGCGGACGTACCGGAAGGTTGTGTCGAAGATTATGATAGCGAACTTGGTAGCGCTGGGGAACTTAGATGTGTTGTGGGTGGAGATTTTTGTGGTCAAGCTGGTGGTTGTATGGTATTTGTCTGCTGTGCTGAAGCCGGTCCTGATGGCAATTCTTCGTGTTTGAGTCGTTGATGATGGCTCTTGTAAACGTGCCGTCACAAGACGACCGACGGATCAGGTCAGGAACTCTGTCCGTGCTAGAAGTGGCACAGTTGGGTGAGAGTGGAGTCGAGTATTTGAAATATCGAGCGGCGTCTAAATGGGCCAGGGCTTCACTTACCTGCTTGCTAGTTCCGCGAAATCCTTTGGGGAGAAGTGCGGGAGGGTCCCAGCAAAACTGTATGAACACATCGAACAAATCGTACAGGCCAACTGCCTAGTACATAGAGAGCATAGCGTGCGGTTGCCGCTGTGCATTGCAAGCTGATCTAAGAGCAGAAAACCACAATGGCCGCGACCGGTTCTATCGAATCTAGTCCCCCAACGATGAAGAGAAATATCTACGCTCCCTCAAGCCCGTCCAAACTCTTTTGCGTACCAAGCTAGACGGCGGAGTGGACTTTCCAAACCCCCCCCCCCGGCGAGTTGACTAAGGGAGTGAGTGCTAGTGTGAGTGAGCAACTCGGTGCTCTATCGACTTTCATCGGGACCGAAGGGAATTCCTAATACGTTTTTCAAGACCTAAATTCTTTTGGTGTTCTACCTTGTCATTTTGCATTGTAGGCTGTGTCTTTTCTCGGGTAGTTGGGAGACTTTGCATTTAGGGAAGTAAATGGAGAAGTGTTTGTCTTTGCGGTCGTGAACTTGAAGAGCTATGGGAGTTGTTTGAAGACTACCGTTCGTATCCCGATGCGGTTTGAATAAGTAAATATTTATCTTCAGCAGAGTATCTGAGAAACTGGATACTTGGAGAGAAGAGCTACTTGTTTAGCCTTTTCCATCAGTTTGTTCTAATTCCGGACTCCTGCTTCAACCGATTCCTGTGTGATACTAAGTTTATTTTATTTTCCTAGTATGCAGAGGTTTCACTGAAGGAAGCACGGGCATCTACAAGGAGCCCAAAGATTCTTAGATGCTGAGTTGACTGGTGATGGTTTCTTATGGTTGTCCCCCACGCCATCTGCAAGAACCCGTCCGAATGCAGGTCGGCCTATAACCAACACCTGCGAGTAAACTCAAATCATTCTGCATGCTATTGAGCTGCGTGGTCGCCCCCGGACGCAGCTGAGCGACTAATGTTGGTTCTACAAACATTAGGTGTAGAGCATGAACATAAAACATGCTAATGACAAATACCTGGTAAAGGAGCTACAGGATACCACGAGGTGGATCCCCGATAGAGCACTTGTGCTCGCAGGCTACCAACCCATGAAGCACCAACAGGAACTTCTCACCGCCGCATACTGGGCGAGGCGTTGCCAAGAGGTTTGATTGCTGACCAGTTCGTTAGGAAAGGATGTCAAAATACGCACTCTTTGCAGCTGCAGCGAAAGAATGGATATGTTGTGCTACTACTACAATCTACAGGCAGAAGTGCATGTCGATGAATTCCAAATCAAAAGCTGCTGGCTCCATTTTCTTCCAATATCTTGTCAACGGAAAGCTTACTACTCGGTGATCCACAGCCAACCTACGCGACAAGAGTGTCTTGTCCGCTACCGGCGGCACCGATCATCGGCAGGGCATGTTAGTGGACCTTTCTCTATACCAGTGGGCATAGGTCCCGTTCCCGCACTCAGTGCCGCTGTACGGTCCCTGTCTCATTTGATGCAGATCCGATCCGTCTTCCCGCTTCTTCATTAAAAAGCCACTCCGGCAGGGTCCACACGACGGATTGAGCGACATAAGCTGAAGCAGGTGATCTAGGTTTTGACATTTTGAAATAAACCACCGACGAGAGACTACAGAAAGAGAAGGCCTCTTACTATTAAAAGGGCATAACATCCCCTTTTCTCAAGGTGGTTTGTCGACTAGGACAGATTCGCCTCGCTTACCCTCATCTGAATTCGCAGAGTATTAATAGAGCTACCTGCTGGAACTTCGTGGACCTCGAAACGCCGATCTGAACTGTCAAAGTCCTCTCTACCACCCAAAGCCTCCAAAGAAACACCCACCTGAAAAGGTCCGAAACGAACCGAATTAAACATAGCCCCAAACTTGTTTCGTTTTCTCTTCTGTCATAGCGACTCTGCTGCATCGTACTTGCAGCTTGCAGCCGCAACGGGAGCTCCTGGCACGCCAGTAATTCGTCAAATTATCCCGTCCAGGTGTAACGTACGAAGGAGAGAAGCAAGCAGAAGCAAGCCCGACTCGGGAAACGACAT
>Ga0247774_1001149_pt1 | contig 13464 bp, 7 predicted proteins | sample UWRJL001104B6_FD_179933 | JGI IMG/M metagenome (GOLD analysis project Ga0247774, IMG submission 179933) | Plant litter microbial communities from Arlington Agricultural Research Station in Wisconsin, United States - UWRJ-L001-104B-6 | ecosystem: Environmental > Terrestrial > Plant litter >... | reverse complement strand
AGGGGCAAGAAGGCTTTTCTCGGCGGTCTCTTACGGCATTCTATCACATGCAGGCGACATGCAAAGGGTAAGACATTAATCCAAAAAATAATATTATTCAGTTCTGCTCTCTTTAGATGAAAAATTCTTATTTATACAATGATAAACACAAAATTTCCAAAGTTTTCTGTGTTGGAGATCGATCAAAGTACACAGATTTAGGCTCTCAAGTCGAAATTTTCCACTCCATCGTCTCCTTTCCACCCGTCTCGGTACTACTCTTCGTCCCAGAATCCTGCTCGCCACCCCTTGCCCAAGAGTTCACCAGAGCCACCATCCTAAAATCAAATTCAATCTCGGAGCTCTTCCCATCCAAACCCCTACTAAGCACGATGCGGTCCAAAACGCCTTGGGTGAAATACAGCATCGTCCCCGCCGCGATGCCGCCGTTGAGGTACACCTCGCAAATCGACCGGTCAAGCACGCCCCTAATCTCAAACTCGGCGGCCGTTTCGTTTTTCGAATCTTGCATCGGACGGAGGGGCTCGAGGGGGGACCAGTATCCTTGCTTGTCCCAGCCCCTTTGCCCCTGGCGTGCCATCGTGAACTTTGCGATCGTTTGCCGGGAGCTCTCGTCGTGAGAAAAATCCATGGTGAGGGAGAGCAGCTCGTCTTCTATGTCCGTCGAGGTGAGCTTCAGACTTGCCGTGGCAGTCTGGTCGTCTTTCAGCGCATTTTTCGGTAGGCGGATTCGGATGAGGAAGTCGAGCGCGGGGTTGTTTTCGCGGATGTTGGTGCTTTGTCCTTCCACACCGGCGACTGCCGTCAAATCGACCAGGGGATTCCAGGTTTGCTTCGAAGCCATGGACGAAATGTCGCCCGCCGGCACGCTCATGAGGCGATTGCTGCCCTCGTCAATCCAATGCTGCCGTGCCCCGTTCATGCAGTGTCTCCATCCTTCCCCCTCCGTTGGCGTAGAAAGATACGACGTTGCGATGTCAATCGCCCAGGAGATGGAAATCGCATCGTGCTCACCGTCGTCGTTGGAAGGAAGGTGGAAGAAGGCCGTGCCGTACTTGTCAGGTCCGAAATCCGCATCGTATGCGACCCAGTCCCCGCTCCTCATCAGGCCTGGTGAGCTTTCCGGTACGTCGGCTCCCGGCGGTTCAGGTGTGAAGCGTTCGCCGTCAAAGGTGCCGAGCATGTACTTAACTGCCCCTGCGCCGTTGAGGCCGCCGCCATTGATGCTGAGGACGAGCAGCCACTTGCTGCCGACAATTTTTTTCCGGGAATTCCGCACGGGAATTTCTAGGAACTGGGGGCATTCGATCCAGCCGAGGTGTCGCCCAGGGTTCCAAACCGATACCTGCCTCCAGGAGACGAGATCCTCGCTCGTGAAGAATGTCACGGCATCGACGTACGTCAGCACCATGACCCATTTCCGGGATGGATGGTGGAAAGAAATCTTGGGGTCCCGAAAATCGTGCCGTTGCTGGGAGATGACGGGGTTGTGAGGGAACTGCTTGAAGGTCAAGCCGCCGTCTCCGGAGTACGCGATTGCCTGAGCTTCCTGCTGGGGGGTCCAGGACGTGTAGTACGCGATGATGTTGTCGTGGGAAGACGAAGGGAAGAGGCCTGATGCATTGTGCGTGTCCACTACAATGCTGCCAGACCAAATGGACCCGTCGCGGTCATTGTAGGGAATGGCGATGGGATGGTCGGTCCAGGTGTAGAGGTCTGGCGAGGTGGCGTGGCCCCAGTGGCGCCAGGAGTTTCCCCACACATCGTCGCCATCTGTCGACAGATTAGCAATAGCTCTACGATCCTAAAGCCACCTATTCCGATTCACGCGCGTTTAAGGTAAGAAAAAGTGAGGGGCGCACATTGATAGTATAAGTGCCACGTTCCGCTCGAGTCCAAAATCAGGCCGTTCGGATCATTCATCCAATTCCGCGGCGGCGTAAAGTGTACCTGCGGTCGCCAGTGCTGATCGGAGGGGCGGTCGGGGATCCCGAGCCGTTGTTCCCCATCTTGGGTCTCCTCCGCTATCCCCTTCTCCTCATCGTCCGCTCCCGTCTTGTCCGCTGCTTCGGGTGATGGCGTCGCGGGACTGGTAATGTTGATCCATCCATCGGACCAGGAATCTGAATCTTCAATAGCCGCAATGGGGACGTCGCCGAGACGGTACTGTTCACTTGGAGAGCTCATGCCATCGACGGTGAGGAAGGGTGATGTGTCGCCCGCGAAGAAGTACCATTGTCGGCATTCCACCCCCGACAGGACGAGTAGAATCGGGATGACCTGGAAAAGCCTCCGGATGCGGGGGACGGTCATCATGCGGGGAGAGCTGGAGCTCCCTACCCCTCTGGTTCGCTGGGAGAGTGCGGGGTAGGGCGGAGATCATACACCTGGAAGCGATGCTTCTGAATATCACAAATTCACGATGGAGGCCAGTTGAGAGGGCTATTTGAAGTTGAAATTTTGATGGGTTTATTGGCAATTTCAATACTTTCATTCACGGCGAGAGTTTTCCCAAATCTACCGGGCTAGTGGTGTTGCCCATCTATCCTGGTGCTTCGCTGCAGCAGTTTATATTCGGGACTTGGTCAGTCCGTGCAGCGTGGGAGCAAGCCAAATTAAAGACGACGGTTTTGGTCGCTCAAGGGTCAGCAGCGCCTTGACGGGCTGCAGGAAGTGCTGGGCTTGATTAAGCTCTTATATTAATTCAACCAAGAACCTCACTTTCGACGTATCGTGCATGTGTTGTTGAGAGGCCAAGTCCAATCGTTCCCATGACTATAACCTCGAGTCAGCACGGGTGTCGCACCAAATGTCCGTACCAAGATATGCATGTCTCCTTTTGCTCATTTCTCTACACGCATCTCCCATTAGTCCCCCTAACATTTATACGCTCTCTCTCTCCCATTGTTTTTGGCGTTTGGGTCCAGCGCTATCTTAGATTCTCTCCTCATTTTTCAGTTCTGACGGTTCCTTGCCCAAGTAGCCTACGACACTGGGTTTTTGGGCAATGCCGCAATTTCGCCTCAACCCGCGCGGGAGAGGGTTTCCGGGTTTACAGCATGCAAATGCCTGTTTTGCGGTCTTCCCAAGTCCCTCCCGTTTTGGCTATCCTTGTGACTTCCTACTATTAACGCGCCTACTGCCGGTAAAAATCGCCGCCAACATCCCGCCTTCACTCTGCAGCTTATGGTCCCTGTTATGTCTAAGCTAAAGATTGCACTTCGGATACTCATGCTGGAGGGGGAGAGGAAGAATGGGGACCACAAATCATCGACATTTCGCGGTGTAAGAAAACCAGTGGCGCTAGGAGGGCAGCTCTACTTGAGATACAAACTAGATTGTAATCCATAGAAAATAAATGGTCCACATGCGCGATGCGGGAGAAGAAATTGAAGGTGCGTTTAATCGAGGATAAAGTCTGGTAACCAGGGTTATGTCAACCCTAACGACAGGTGGACAACGCGAGTTCACTAATCCGGAGACGAGAGTGAGATAAGCAGAAGACGTCTGTGCCGAGGCTTGCGAAATAGCCAAGCTGCAACAAAGAAGCATCTCCGGTGCGACGAGCCAATGAGCGCTCACCCTGCAGCGGCAAGCTCCCTAGCATATGACAAATTGGCCCTTTCAAACCGGCACGGGATTTTGGGTTGCGGAGCAGTCCCCAACAGTCCCCAGCACCTCGAACATTTTCTAATCGCTGCCGCCGAAAGTTGTATTTTAGCACATGAAACCCTTGACGGGAGGTGTCCCCCTTGCAGCTTAAGCGCAGCCTCTTGTTAGCATAGGCTTGCATTGTGCCGGAAATGTCTCTTTCTACGAGTTAGATTCTTTCGGCTTCTTGCTTTGAAATGTTGCACGGATTTATCAGCCTCGAACTTTCACCTATGGCGTGCATCGGGGCCGGCCTGAGGAGATGGGCTCCGACCCCGAGGCGTTCCGCTTTTTGCGGAAGATTGCCAAATATTTAAGTCGGACGGTGCTCCGGGTTTGATCGATCATTATATTCTAAGAAGCGTCAAGAACAACACCAGTCTGAAGACACTCATATCCAGTACTCATAATCGTCCATCATCCATTACCCCCTATCAGCATTGCAACTTAAATCCATCTGTTTCATCCACTTCGTCCACTTCACCACCACCGTCCCATCCATAACCAGGCGGCCATCCCCAGCGCTATCTCCTCATTCAGTTCATCCTGGGTACCTACAAGCAGTAGCATCAGATTCAATCACGACTCTTCTCAATATCCATCATAGCCCAACGAAACATCACAATGCCCGCAGCTAAAGGTCTTGTCCTCGTTACCGGCGCCAACGGCTACATTGCCGCCCGCACCGTCGAAGCCTTCCTCCAAGCCGGGTACTCCGTCCGCGGAACCGTCCGCTCCTCCTCGTCCGCCGCCGGCCTTCTTTCCACCCTCCCTGAGTATGTAGCCAACGGCGCACTCGAGATCGTCGAGGTCCCCGACATTGTCGCCCCGGGCGCTTTCGACGCTGCCGTGGAGGGCGTCGACTACATCGCCCATCTCGCCGCCCCTGTCAGCCTCTCCTTCACCGACGCCGAGGCGGTGATCAAGACGGCCACCGAGTCCGTGACCCGGATTCTCGAATCGGCAGTCAAGGAACCTGCGTTGAAGAGCTTCGTATTCATGTCGTCCATCACGGCCGTGCGCAGCCCCAAGGAAGGAGCGTACGTCTTTACCGACAAGGACTGGAACGAGGATTCCCTCCCTCTGCTCGAGAAGCTTGGCCAGAAGGCGCCCGGTCCGCTCATCTACGCGTCCAGCAAGGTCGCGGCCGAGAAGACGTTCTGGAAGTTCAAGGAGGAGCGCAACCCGCACTTCTCCATGACTGCCATCAACCCCGTCTTCGTCACCGGTCCGCCCCTCGTGCAGCCGACGGCCCCGAAGCAGATTGGCGAGACGGTCGAGTACATCTGGGAGGTTGTCTCGGGGCGTGAGATTCCGCAGCCTCTGGCCGGGTTTTCGTGGTTCGTCGACGTGCGGGACGTGGCGTTTCTCGCGGTCAAGGCTGCTGGGAAGGGGCGCGAGCTGGATGGCGAGAGGGTCGTTGCGAGCGCGCACTTTGGGCCCCCGCAGGCTGTGGCTGACATCCTGCGAGGCACTTTCCCCGAGAAGAAGGGCCTGATAAAGGAGGGAACGCCGGAAGATGGGTACAACCCGGGATTCAGGCCGGTTGGTGAGCAGGACATTGATGGTGGCAAGGCGGTGAAGGTGATGGGGAGGGACTACTTGCCTTACGAGACTACGGTTATTGATGCCGCAAGGATGTTTGAGAAGCTGCTTTGAGGGACAGGTTGTTCAGCTGCTTATTGTTGCATATTTGGCGTTTTGTGGTTCCGCATTTAGGGGCGTTGGTATGTTTTAGAACCCTCTCTAGAGTCCGAATTAAAAATGATATTATATATTTGGTATTTACCTATTCTTCCTGGCTTCTTCTTTCACGGTCCTAGTTTTCAAGCGGGGCTGTTGCTTTCATTCTACTCCTATTTGGATGTAGCAGGAAGCGTCACATCGGCGGCAATGCGCCTTGCGCCGATTCAGCCCTATTTGAACCTCCTGCGAAGACATTGCGTTTCTTCCTCTTCTCCATGGCAACTTCAGGTTTGGTTCAATGCCTGCTGGAACATTTTTCGTCCCGCCTCGTAAGCTTCCACGCTGTCCGTCCCGTCAAGTGGCGTCAATTTCACATTCTAAGCCTTCTAATGCACGACTTTGTCATCGGATTTTCGGCGTGGGGGTTTATGAGGGGCCGGGGTGAAGGTCTTTGTTTAAACCGCCTGTTCCAGGGATTAAGGCCTGCATGGCTTCCAGAACGGCAGTTTCTTCGCGGCCAAACCCGGACACCGCTTTCGCGGCATTTCTTCTCCGGGAAGCCGCGCCCCACCTTCACCGGTTCTGGATTTGTCCAGCCAACGGACGAAAGAAGAGGTCCGGCGCTTTCCTTCACCTTGCAAGGAACGGCGGAAGAAGATGGGAACTCTCAGATGTCCATAAGTGATCGGTAATTGTAACCTAATACTTTGTAGCTTTCTCCCCACCATCTAGAGAGCATGGCCGCCTCTTGCCCAATTCGAATTCGACATCAGAATGAGATCCAGAGCTAGCTGAGAGTCCCCGACTAATCGGAAAAATCCGCGAGGACGAAAATGTACACAACACGGCAGCTCTTGGCATTAACACACGGCAACCTGTAGAACAGGTAATTAGTTGATGCATCTCTTTTGGCCTGCGGGGCGGACAAGCGAGGCTTTTGTGTCTAGGCGTTGTTCGCCTCGCTTTTATCGAGATAACTGATTGGACAAACATTTGCGAGTGTCAACCACCCGAATTGGATTCGGGCGGCGGCTCACGATGGCTTCATCTTCACGCCGGCGAATGAGATAAATATAATCGGCGAAATGCTCGATTTCCGGTCAATGAGGGTGGTTCACAGGGTTTGCGAAGCCATCCAACGCCGATGTTCCACCGATGTTCCCCCACAGACACCCTCTTCTGTTTCCCCCGCGTCATGGAGCTGCATATTCGATGCGGGCTGCACGGAATGCCCACTCATGTTTACAGCAAAATCTGCGCCTAGCCCGTTTTGGGGAAGGCTGGATTGATAAAATGATATCTGGGCGTGAAACCAGTGGGACCAGTGGGAACGTTGGGACTCACGGGTGCTGTTCTTGCTTGACGCTGGGCCTCAAAATGGATGGTCCTGTCGTCAGGATGTGGGTGGAAGTACCTGTGGCTCAAAATCTGGCCAGGGCTACTTTGCATTTAACTAGCGGATGTCCCCGTAGTTCCCCGATATGACATTTCCCATCGACTCTGCGCTTAGCGAGCTGCCCTGTCTCCCGTTTGCCCTATTACTTCCAGCTAAGTTTGTGAGTACCCAGCAAGGACTTTCCCCACGCTAAGAGATCGATCGCCAAAGCTTCCTTCGTTGGTCCACACCACTGACATAGCACCACATACCACGGCCTTGCTTCTCGAACCCCCAAGTCAACGTGCAATGGCACCATATCCAACAGCAATCGCTTCTAGTTCTTGGCGTCACGACATCTCAGCCTCATCTCTCCTCCACTCAAGAGACGCTTTCAGCAACTTAGCAAAAGTTGCCTGCCGAATGGTGGTTAGGGGTGTCGTAGAAAAGCAACCAGGGTACGACATAACATCGGAATCCAACTAGTTAGAAACTCCAGAGGTTCAAGTCCGAGTAGTTCGCCTCACCTCAACGACCTGATACTTGGTCCCACCTGATAGCTCCACAGAACCTTGAAAGTGGCGGGTTCGAACTTTTCTTACACCACACACCTGTACTACGAACCCAGTTGCGCCTGCATCTACGCGTGGCCAAAGTACTGTACCTGCCATTGGGAACGGTTTTTGGAATCTTCAACTCCTGAGCTCTACGAGGAGGCATGTGCGCCATCTGTTACCACGGAGTCTCGACCCACCACCCCTTACTCCTATTCTCGGGACGCTCACAGAAATCCAAGCCCGGCGGGAACTCCCCCTCTCCCTGCTAGTTCGGTGTCGTCCCCCACAATTGACGACCCCCCGGTTCCTACGCCGGATACTCTATCGGGCCTGGACACGAGCTCGGACTGCCAGAGCTTCGACGGCTCGGAAACGCCGGCAGTTTCCGCCGTAGGATCATCGCCACAAATTCCCTCCATCCGTAGACGGGGAAAGCTACTGGCCTGCGAGATTTGCGGCGAACTCTGCAACGGATCGAAAGGACTCAAACGGCACCTGGGTCCAGCGCATGACTGTGGCACCGGCTGGGCATGCCCGCCGAACACGTGCAAGAAATCGATGGGGGGAAGAATGAAGGTGGCCTGGCGTCTGGACAACTTTTCAAGGCATCTCGAGGTTAAACACGCTGACACCTGGCCCAAAATGTCCAAGAAGAACCAGGAGGCATTTCTTCGGCAATGCGCAGGGAAATATCTGTTTGGCAGGTTGCTTCCCGACCCTCCTACCCAGGAAGAATGGGACTGCTAGTCGGGTCTGAGAAATACCGTACCTGCATGGTATGATGAGTAAGAAATCTTTCAAGGCCGTCACTGTCGTTACTGCACAGTTTCCTAGACTCGTTCTCCTTTATTTTCCACATCTGACTATGCGGCCGCACTAATTCCCCAGTTTCTATCTTCTCCCTCTATCCAAATGGAGAGGCCTTGGACATGTCGGTCGAGGACGGAATATGGAGTCATTGAGCCAGCGGGCATAGCAAGTGAGGGACTATTGGATCAGCAGTGAAGAGAGTTGGAAAGACATCTTTGCCCCTCCAGGTGTGCCTTGATTATTGGCGGCATTCTGTGTAAAAAAAAAAGACTCTAGATTCTGGACATCCTTCCGTACCGTACTTTACTTTCCGCTCTCCTTCTTCACCTCAACTTTCGTTTCCAATTCCCTCCTACCCTTTTTTCTTACCTCCTCTCTCTACTTTACGGGACACTTGCAGCTTGTCGAAAGGGTTGGAAATTAGGGTTAGGGCTGGCTCTCGGGACCCTGAGCTTAGTAACAGCTGTTTCGAATAAGCTAAAGGCATTTTGGACACCCTGTGAAACTACTGCAATGAAAGCTGCATCTTCAAAATGTGTGAAGCAAGTAGGACAAGATGCGGACTCGATACCCCTTCCGTAGTCAGGGGAGTCTGTATGTCCTGATGCGCAATGCCCGAGATCAGCACGGGCCACAATGCCCCTCAGTGAGTGACGTACACGCACCTCTGACAGCGCCAAGCCTGCGGGGCATTCTTCAGCTCCAGACAGTCACTGGCATCCCAAAGCTTCGGCTTAACAGCTCGTCAATCTCGCCGTCTGTCGACCTGTTCCCATCTATCCGTCACCATGGCGAGCTTCCTTCGAGGAAAGCAGACGGGTATGCAGAATGATCTTTCTGCAGGCGTTACCCCCGACTCCTTTGCACTTGACGACCAAGCGCGGTTTGGAATCAACTCCCAGATCAGGTACTTCTAGCCCAAGCTGCGAGCTCCCTGACTCATAAGTTACCCCCTTGGTGGAAGATGGACCCAAATGGAAGGATAAATCAATCGGGTCTTTCAGAGCTAACATCGGCCGCCCAGCTGTATGGCCTACGACCCTGTTCAATCCCTCATCGCCATCGGCACCAGCGAGTCCAAGTTTGGTCCCGGCCAGATTACAATTTACGGCCAAGGCCGCGTGAGCGCGACCCTCCGTCCCACGAAGCCAACCTCGTTCCGATGCCTGCACTTCACAGCGAACCGGCTCGTCAGCCTCGACACACGGAACGAGCTCTCGGTATGGGATCTCGAGTCGGCGCGGCGGATGTCGGGCGGGCTGGTCCCCGTCGGCGCCACCAGCATGGCCACGGACCCGATGCTAGACTGGGTTCTGCTCGGGATTTCAAACGGCGATATAATGGCATTCGACCTGGACCGCGGTCGCATGGCGACGCAGTTCCGGCTGTCCAATCTTTGGCGGCAGCACGAGCCGACATCTCGCAGCCTCGGGGCGGTGGACATCCAGTTCCATCCCAGGGACGTGGGGCAACTGCTGGTGGCGTACCCGCAGGGGGCCGTAGTGTACTCGTTCAAGCAGGAGAAGGCTATGCAATACTTGCAATACGTGGTGCCGAGGGGGGCGCCGGGAGGAAACGGTCAGGGAATGGAGGGGGCGAGGACGCCGCGATTGACGCACGCACGTTGGCATCCTTCCGGCACGTTTGTGCTGACGGCACACGAAGATGGCAGTCTTGTCTTTTGGGATCTGAAAGAGGGGAGAGTACTAATGGCCAGGACGCTGATGGATATAAGCGTGGATCGGCCGATTCGAAGGGAGGTGATGCCGAGGTTTAACGAGCCATTTGTCGGCGTGGATTGGTGCTGCAAGGAGAATCCGGATGACACGGGACTACTGATTGCGGGGGGCCACTCACCAGATGAGCCACAAGGATTGACATTTATCGACTTGGGGCCGACACCGATGTATGCAACTTCATCCTGGCAGGCCCTCTCGGATCACTTCCAAGGAAAACGAACGGTACCGCTCCTTACGCCTCAGGGAACTCAGGTGGTGTCCTACCAACTTGTTCCGCGCTCTACCCCTTACTACGCCGGCGCGCACGATCCCATCGCCATAATCTCGCTCCTCTCTTCTGGTGAGCTTCTTACCATGTCGTTCCCATCTGGCCACCCCATCTCGCCGACAAACCAACTCCACCCGTCTCTCTCCTTCGTCCACCCCTTCGCCACTAAGATTGCCGTCGCCACACTCGACAGGCAGACATGGCTGGGCATGAAGGAGGAGCGGAAACAAGGCGAGCCCATTCTCAAAGGCGGCGCCGAGGCAGGCAAGCCCCGGCGGCGGTTCGACAACCGCACCATCCTACAGGTCGCGCACGCTGACGGCACGATCCGCATCTGGGATTCTGGCCATGGCGATGAGATTGAGAACGAAGACCAGCTGCAGGTGGACCTGGCGCGAGCGCTGGACCAGTACGACGACGTATCGGTCAGTGCCATGGCTATGGCGCCTGGCACAGGCGAGCTCGTTGCAGGCACGCCGGCAGGTGAGGTTGTAGTGTATCGATGGGACGAGAACCCATACTATGGACGAGAGAGCCCGGAGAGGGTGAAGCCAAACCCGGGAGGTTTGACCGACATCACCTCCCGAGGCGAACCGCCGCTGAAGATTGGTCTGCAGCCATTGGTGTTATACGAGATGGCTCAAGGACCAATCACGGTCGTTTCGATGTCGGATGTCGGATTTGTTGCTGTCGGCTCAGAGGGTGGGTTTCTTAGCTTGATCGACTTGCGGGGGCCGGTCGTCATCTACCAGGCATCTGTGGCCGAGTTTGCAAAGCAGGAGAAAAGGTCGTCGTTTCTAAAGCACCACGCCGCGCCGTCGGTGCAGAGGGAGTGGCCGGTCGTGATCGAGTTTGGGGTCATGACGCTGGATGAGGATAAATACTCGAGCATTGCTTGCTTTGTAGGAACGAACGCCGGCAAGGTTATTACGCTCAAGATTCTCCCGACTGGAGAAGGTTATACGGTAAAGCTGGCAGGGGTTATGTCCTTGGGCAATTGGGTCATCTCTATTTCCCCTATCGTTGCGGACACGGGAAGTCCGGCTGCGGCGACGGGTGAGACGGTTGCGGCGTTGAGATCCGGGAAGCAGGTCAATGGCATTCTCGCCGTGGGTACGTCTTTAGTTTGGGATATCCCTGCTTCCCATCTTCTCGGCCTAGATATACTCAAAGACCGCAATCCGCTAACACTATAATAGCCACGACATCCGAGATCCGCGTCTTCAAGCCCGCAGCGGTCAAGGGTGCCTCCAAATCCTTCGACTCTGTAACCTGCCACTCCGCAGCTGTAACGACCAACCCGTTTGGGGCGGCCCTCGTCGGCGTCTTTTCCGACGGTACCACCCGCGCCTTTTCCCTCCCCAGCCTCAAGGAACTCGCAAGGGAGCCCCTCCCGATGCTCGATGCCCTTCGCCTATCTTCATCGATCGTCACCGAGAACGGCTACTTGTTTGGCTGGACCGGCCCCTCAGAGCTGGCATTGGTACACGTCTGGTCCAGCGGCCAGTCTGCCACGCCCAAGGACCTGCTCATCAACCCGGAGATTGTCATCCCGCCACGCCCGACCATCAGCAACTTGCAGTGGATTTCGGGCACACAGTACGTGTCTCCCACGGACCTGGACATCCTCATCGGCGGGCCGGATCGACCGCCGAGTAAGCGCATGCTAGAGGCCACGGCGGCCGAGCAGAGGGCCGCGCGGCAGGGAGGGGGAGCTTCCTCCTCAGCAGCGGGCGGCGGCGCGCAGGAAGGATGGGGACAGTATTTCTCGCGCCAGCTGGCCGAGAGGACGGACAAGCTGAATATTGTGGACGATACGATGGATAGCTTGACCAAGGGGAGCCAGGGGTTGGCGGATGAGATGTCCAAATTTGTGAAGCAGCAGAAGAAGAACATGCTGCTGGGCGGGATTAAGGGGAAGTTTAGCTAGTTGACGTGAGTGGGAGGATTGAACCGGCGGTTTGAAGTTGTGAGAGGGGAGAGGAGCTTGATTCAGGTCGTGTTAAAAATGGTCAAGAGGAAATATTCTGTTGTCATATTTTGGCAGTGTTTTGGAACTGGGAATCAGGGCTATCGGGAAGGGGATATGGTCTTAAAGGGATTGAGGGCGCTGGGTTTCCTTTCAACGTTGCCGATTTCTCATCGTTGTATTTTAAACGAAAATGGTGGTATAATTTTTTTTTTTTAAATCACCCTACGGAACCGTTCCATCATCCCGTGTCGACTAGCTCTAAATTTTCCAAATCATCGAATCATCATACAATAAGACTGGTCATAAACTATCAATCACCCTGTAGGCAGATCACTCCTCCCCCCGTCCAACACTCCCTCCTTCCACGTCTCCGCCTGTTTATCCACCCCCGGCTCATCTTCCACGCTGGGCACAACGCCCTCAACGTCCCCCTTCCCCAGCACCTCCAAGACGGTCCTATTGAACACGCTGGCATCAAAGTCCTTCCCCAACGCATATCTTGTATGCGGCAAAGGCTTCCCAATCAATGCCGCCTGGTCGTCCAGTATCTCGAAGAAGGCGTCCACGATCCCCTGCTGCCTGTAGTCCAACCGATGTCCACAGCGGTGCCACAGGACCTGCCGGACCGTCGGGTCGTTTGCGCAGCAAGAGCCCCAGCAGTCCCCGATCTGGTCGAGGACGGGGGTGTGCGGGTTTCGCCTCCGCGAGCGGTCGATCATGGCGACCATGGTGGGGACGGCCACCTCGTGGAAGACGCCGAAGGCGTTGAAGATTTCGGCGAGGAAGATGTAGTCGGCGAAGAAGCGCCGGGGGATGTAGTAAATGTCGCTCCAGCCGATGCACCACTCCCCCGGCCGGACGTCGTAGGCGAGGTCTTTGAAGTTGGAGACGGCCTCGCTGGCGGCCAGGGCGGCCTTGTGGATGTCGTCGCGCCAGCCCCACCAGTGGTAGTCCTTGGTGTCGTTCATGCACATAAAGTTGGGGCCGCCGCCAGCAGGGGGCGCGACGTCAATGGTGTTGAGGAACCATATGTCGTAAGGGTTCATGCCCGCAAAGCGCATGGGGTGGATCCAGGCGTCGAAGTGGTAGTACATCAGCCCGTCGATGTCCGGATGCTCGTCTAGTACAAGACGCATGGTGCGGGCGACTTGCTCGTACGCGAGGAACGAGGAGGAGAACTGGTCGTGGGTGAGGTTGTGGAAGTCCTTCGGGCGGGACGGCAGCATGTCGGGCATGGAGATGTGGACCGTGTGGAAGAATGGCGCGTACTTCATCAAGAGAGGGACACGCTCTGGGTGGGCAGAGTTCCATCGGATCATCGCCATGGTATTCTTGAAGGGGGATTCGATGGGGGGTCCGTCTCCCGTTGCCGGAAGGGAGGAGCCGGGCAGAGGGCGGTGGGCTTT
>Ga0247774_1001148_pt1 | contig 13472 bp, 12 predicted proteins | sample UWRJL001104B6_FD_179933 | JGI IMG/M metagenome (GOLD analysis project Ga0247774, IMG submission 179933) | Plant litter microbial communities from Arlington Agricultural Research Station in Wisconsin, United States - UWRJ-L001-104B-6 | ecosystem: Environmental > Terrestrial > Plant litter >... | reverse complement strand
GCTAACTCTTAGTACAGGCGTACTAGATGGGCAGCTCAACAGCGACGAATGCTTGCTCACTGCCTCTAGCAGGTCTGGGCTGGAGATTCCCGTCCTAGAAGACTTCATCTCTCATCGAAAATCGCTCGCTGTCCCGTATCGGATGCTAAAGTCTGGAGAGCGGAACCCGCACTTTTTCGGGAGGAAAGACGCTCTCAGTCTCATCGACAAAGTCTTGCTTCCTGAAAACCGCCTGCCAACCGAGAATAGTCAAGGGAGGCTGCAGACATATGCAATTTGCGGACTGGGAGGAGTCGGCAAGACAGAGTTGGCCCGCGAGTATACCTTCTCGCGCCAAGACCAGTTTGACGCCGTCTTCTGGATCGAGGCCGAACAGACCACCCAGATTTCCGAAGGATTCGCCGTAATTGCTTCTCAGCTGGGGTACGACGATAGCTCCGATAAGGATCGAGTTGTCAGCCGAAATCTAACTTTAGAGTGGCTTAACAACCCAATCAAACAACTGCGCAACAATGCATCAATACTTCTAGATGATCAGTCAGAGAGCAACCTGGCAACCTGGCTCCTCGTATTCAACAATGCTGATGACCTTGAGGTTCTCCAAGCTTTCTGGCCTCCAAGCCAACGGGGCTCAATTCTCATCACCAGCAGGGATCCAATGGCCAAGCAAGGGGGTTCAGGAATTGACCTGGAACCGTTTGAACCGAATGAAGCTGCGTTTCTCGTGCGTCGCCTCACCCAGGTGTCTGACTCCCCGGAGAACTGCGAAACGTCACTCAATCTGTCAACACGACTGGGTGGATTGCCGCTGGCCATTACTCAAATCGCAGCTCTCATTGAAAGATTAGATATGACTCTGCAGGAGTTTCTTGTCTATTTTGATCACCAGACAAACATCGCAAAAGTGGCCAAGATGAAACCCATCGTTCTGCACGACCACTATAAACATTCTTTGTTTACAGTGTGGGCACTCGAAAGCTTGTCGCCCCAAGCTCTCACGGCTCTTCAGGTTCTATCGTTCCTAAATCCCGATTCGATCAAAGAGTCTTTGATCTCGCCGCCACTTCCTTACGAGCCTCCAAGCAATTTCCCGACGACAACAGATGACTATATCATGGCCCGCCTCGACCTCACAAAAACTTCACTCGTCAGGCGGAATAAAGTAAGCTCTCAGCTGACCCTCCATAGACTTGTGCAAGATGTGGTCCGAGCCCAGATGACAGGCGACAAGACAGCCCAGCTACTGGAATTTACCGCTCGACTTGTCCTAGATGCTTGGCCGACTGAGTTTCTCCGGTTCAACCATGACACTGCCGCGTGGACCTTCTCAGAGGAACTTTTACCTCACATTCTCAGGCTCCAAGAATATTACGGAAAGCACCTAGAGATGATCGCATCTCCGCAGGCCAAAAAGAGCCTAACTAAGCTTCTACTCTTTGCTGGCTGGTAAGACCCCTCCAGGGTGATATGGATGCGTAGGTTAAGTAATGTATCAGGTATCTTTTGGAGCGAATTGACTTTGAAGCCGCAAAGCCACTATTCGAGATGGTCCTGCAATTCTCCAGCGATTCGAGCCTCGGCTTGAAGGAAACCCGTGCCGATGTCCTTTTCGCCCTCTCTGCACTCTCTGCGCAAACCAATGAAGACATCGACAAGAACCTCCAATATGCTCAAAGTCACTTCGACTACAGGGTGGAGCTCCGGGACGGAAGCCAATTCGGCGAAGATAGAATGGCGATGGCCCACGCGGAACTAGCCCACATCCAAATGCTCGCGGGAAAGTATGATGACGCAATCCAAAACGCGCGGGTTGCCATCGAAATGACTGAAAAGAGTCCGGCATACCTAAGAGGCGACGACTGGCCAACCTTTTCTTGCACGCATATGGCCTTTGCACTTGCTGCCCAGGGCCGGTATGACGAGGCTATGGTTCCACTTCGCCGCAGTCTGGACTATTGGATGTCTCGAGCGCACGACACGCATTTGTTCCAGTAAGAGTTGAATCCCGGTCTCGTGTGTGTCGAGTTGGTGAGGCTGACTCTAAAAAGGCTGGGGATCATCCACCGGTGTGTCGGATTTGTGAAGAAGCAGCAGGCCTTGAAGGAAGAGAGCTTCAACGCATACTTGTCGGCACTCAAAAACTTCAGAGTCGCTGTCGGCAACAAGTCATCCTACGTGAGTCAGGTGTGTAGCCACCTAGGAGCCTACCATGCGGAAAGAAAGGAATACGAAACGGCAAGGTATAGTGCTTCAAGCATTCTAGGATCGAAATTCTGAGTGCCCTGAGATTTTCTGACAAGCTGCAACAGTTTGTACTTCGAACAGTCAATAAGTGGATATCGTACACACGCTTGCTACCATGCCCAGCTGGCCCTTGCCTTGTTTCGCCAAGGCCAGATGCAGGCGGAAGTTGGAGATGCGCCAGGATCTAAAGCCTCGATCGAGGAAGCGAGGAGTCTGTACGCAAAACACGCAAAAGAGTATATAGCGCGCGACGATGTCACAGAGAAGCAGTTGGAGGCCGCGGTGCCATTATCATCTCGGTAAAGAAAAGGGGCGAAGATTCTATTCATCTGAGTTCTTCTTAGAGACGGCTGGACCTAGAACATTCTATCCCAAAAACAAAGGACGAGAGACGGGGTCATGATGACGAAGAAGGCAATGATAACGGAACAAACGCCCCACCGGGTATTCTCGAGGTTGACAAAGTTCATGCTAAAGATTGAGGTTGTAAAGGAAAGGGGGAGGAAAAAATATGCAAGAACCGTCATGCGACCAATCTCGCGAGCCTGGTCGATGGATCTTTGTGCGTCCCGCGCCGTGACGTCCGTCGTGATGGCGGTGATGCCGTCCTGGATCCTCTCTTTGGCAGCCTTCCCTCGCCGTAGGATCCAGCAGTAGTCGTCGAGGAGGAGCTTGCGCGTCGTTTCCCGTGTTTGCATGCCGGCTGGGTCTCGGGCCATTGGCCACTTGCTGTGGGTCTCGTTCTCGAGAAGGTAGATGGCCTCCTCGGTGCGCTCGATGAGATCCTTTAGCAACGACACAAGGTACTGCAGGTTCTCTATGGACAGGGCCTCGACGCCGTGGTAGCCCAAGGCAATATCGATCTGGGCATGAATCAGGTTGAGAAACTGATTCTCTGAGCTGGCCGCTAGCGCGAGGAGCTCACTGAAGGCATATAGGGCGTCCACCCTCGCTAGATTCGGGTCGAGACTCGAGCCATACCGGCTCGGTAGGTACGAGAAGCTTGGACAGGGTAGCGCAGCTGACCTGGCGGTGGTGGATGTCGCTGTGGGTAGCGCTGCCGTCTTGCTGGTCTCTGGTGGGGAAATGGCAATTTTGGGCCGATGTAGTACGAGGGGTATATATGGATCTTCGCGGTCGTCATCTGCGGCGACGAACCATTTTGCCGCCCCGGGGTCGAATGGACGACCGCTATCGAGCCACAAGGTACCTTTCGAAGCAGTCAGCACGCAGGTTCCGCACTTCTTCGATGTCTTCTTTGGAGTTTCTCATCTCCGCCTGAACATTACCTATCCAGCCCCCCGCTCTCTTCACATGCACGCAAAACGATACGTCCTGCATAATAGCCGACGTAGTCTCATCAATGATGACATGCCGCCTTAGTATAGACGTTCCCATAGGCTGCACAGACCGCAGTCTGTGAAGGTAATTCCGCACATCTGCATCGTCGGTCCGTCGCCGGCGCCGTACCTCGTCCAGGCTCAACGGCGTCTTGCGTACGTAGATGGTCACGGTCTGCACTCGCCAGACCGCCAGATGGCTCGATGGCAACGAGGGCTGGTCGAAGAAGGCACGCGTCTCGAGGAAGGCAAGGTGGCGTCGCAAAAGCTCGGGCTCGACGCCGCACTGGGCACCGAAGACACGCAGCCAGTCGGCCGACTGCCAGCCGCTGAGAAAGACGAGGAGGCTTGTCTGTGGGGCGGGCGAGTGCTGCGTGAGTAAAGATTCGAGGTTGTCGCTCTCGTCGACGGTAATTACCGAGAAGCTAGAAGTAGATGCAGAGAGTGATAGGCCTCGAGCCTCGCGCTGGTTGCTATTACCGTTACCCTTATTGACGACGAGGTGAACAGGGATAAAGGGGGGTGTCGATCTCAGTGCAGCACCTCCATAGGCCGTCCAGGTCCGTGACGTCGCCTTGAGGAACTCGCTGAGAAAACGAAAGTGCTCTCCGGAGAAAACGTACGACTCCTTCTTTCGGCTGGAAAACTGGTGAATTCTCTCGGCAAACTGTCGCCTGGCCCTTCCTAGACGGATGAGTTAGGATCGCGCAGGTTTCTCTAAGGGTCGATACAGATTTCTATCTCGAAACCCATTTTCATAGCATGAACGGTCTTACCGTCATCGGAGGAGATAGATTCCTGCACCTGCGGACGAGGCAAACCCTCTGCCATTTGAAGCAAACGTAGGGTGAGAAAACCAAAACCAGCAGGGCTGTTGTTTGCGCTTGGCAGAGTGACTAACTGAGTTGGGCCCAGATATCATGTAATCCTTCGACGGCTAGGTGGTACAAGGGGCAGGCGACAAGGCGACAATTTACAAAAACCATGGCCATTTGGCTACTTGTCAGATTTGAATTTCGGTGGGAATAGCGAGTCGATTGACAATTTCAACATGACTGGGTCCGGTGGCATCCGTCTTGAGATCGAGCCGAAGAGAGTGGCTGCCTGTAGCGAGTTGGATTGAACAGCAGATCGTATGTGGAGTTAGGAATCTGCAGTCAATTGAGGCTCTTCAGCCTTTTCAGGATGCGGCGCAGGTCGAAGTATGTACAGGTACATGCGGTAATACCTTGCCAAAATGCAGCTGCAACTTACTGGCCAGGCCGGGAAGCAGCAGCCTGCCTAAATTAGACCAATAGTATATATCCAGCGCATCTCCATGAGGCCTGCGATGGATGCCCTACTCTCCCTGAATTTCTGCCCTATAGCCCACGAGGCTGCAAGGAAAAAATAGCATGCTCTCGATTCTTCTATTCGTAACCGCGAATCCAGCCCCTACCAGCCCCTCGTACTCGGCAACCCGCCTCTGATCTTCCAACTGTTCGCTGAGTTAAGAAAGACGTAGAGAATGACAGATATGGCCACGAGGAGCGTGTTGATAGTAGGTGCGTGAAAAATGAGCGGAAAGGCAGCGTAGTATTGCATCCGTAACTAGATTGTCTCTGCTGACCAGAGTCTTGGAGCTGTTTTAGGTGCAAATCGGGGCATCGGGCTCAACCTTGTTAAGGCTTTTGGGAACCGCTCGTACAATGTCATTGGGTCGATTCAACCGCAAAGCCGGACCGACCCGAGCGTTGAAGATGTAAGATGCCTCGCTTGCTCTATTCTCCTCCTTGCATTAAAACCAAAGGGGAACTAGCCTCGGCGGGTCAACCTTCATTTTCATCTGTCCGCCACAAGTAATTTGCGATTACTAACGTTTCTAAAGTTGAGAGCGACCGGGGCCAAGATACTGGAAATCGACTATCTTGATGAGGGGACAATTCAGAAGGCTGCCGGCGAATACGGCGACAAACCTCTTGATATCCTGATCAATGTTGGGGGTAAGTCGGGATTCTGCATAACATATGTATACTTCGTATTGAAAGTGCTTGTTAATGACTGAGCTTCCCAGGTCTCTCACCCAACCCGAAGCCATGGCATGAACAATCAGCCGAGTTTATGGTTGAAAAGTTTCGAGTGATGGCTGTGGTACGTGGTACAACTACAAAATCTTAGCTCTTTTTCCAAGATGCGAAGAACTTTATTGAAATGGGCGGAATCAACCCCATTCAGCTCCTAACATGGAATAATCTCTATAGGGACCATTCCTTACGATCAAGCATTTCCTTCCAAAGTTGGAAAGAGCACCAGAACCGAAGATTATCAACATTTCGTCGGCCTTCGGTTCCATCTCGAGTAAGATCTCGGGACGCCAAGCAACTCTTCAACCCTCTCAAGGGACAGTAAAGGACTAGGGTTTAAAGTGAGAATATTAATAAAGTGATTGCTAACCGCAGGCTTTACAGAAAATTCGTTCGGCACGTGCATGGCTTATCGCATTGCCAAAGCTGCCCTGAACCAGGAGGCCGTGACGATGGCGCGCGAGTGGGAGATAGAAGGCCGCAAGGTCACAATAGTTTGCGTGGAGCCTGGCTTCTTGTCCACACGCCTGACGGGGTGGGATGGCGAAGATGACATGGACACATGTATCGGAGGGCTGGTGAAAGTTATTGAAGAAGTGACGCACGAAATGAACGGAGCGTTCTTCAAGTGGGATGGCACCACAATTCCATTTTGATGCCATTCGAAAGAGCTTGGTCGGCATTGGAAGGTTAATTAACCCGAGTTACTACATTCGTGTAACAGCTGAGAAACACTCTAGGTAAATTTCGCAAAGAGTTAGGCGCCAGAGGGTAAGTGTTTCAAGGAAACCCCATTCGAAAGCCTTTTCCCCCGGCCGTGTGGATGCCTTCACTCGGTGCTAAGCCGTGACAGGAGCCAAGATTTGATTGTGATGGATTACGGTCGTTTTACCCGTTGGAATGTCTACGGAAGATTGAAGATAAGATAAAAGAAAAAAAAAGAAGAAAACAATTCCTACACACCCGTTGATTCTTTATGATTAAGTCCACAACCTCTTCTAGTATCCACTAATAGGCACCCAAGTTCTACCTTTCACAACAACAGCATCATCATCATCAGCAGCAGCAGCAGCAGGTTGAAAACCAAAACATACCACAAATAACGTCTGTACAGCCCTCTACCTCCCTTAATCTCAAAGGCCGCCTTCGCTGATATGGTTTCAAGGCTGAACCTCTTGAGAAGCGTGATTCTTGACAACAAAGTCCCGGACTGCCAAACTTCATTCAGCCGGAAGCTGATGCTGCTCTGAAAAGGCCTTGCCGGTGGTTTTGAATTTGGAAGCCAAGCGGCAGAAGATGGTAGCTTGGTGCTCCTAACCGGTCATCATCCCGCCTGAGAGATAATTCGCGTAACAGAAAAGGCTAGCAACAAAAAGTCGTGCGACAGCGTCAATGAGCTTGTCTGCGGTATTATATATGTCGCTAAAACATGGAACCGGGTCTCTGTTCGGGCCAAGATTGCGGACGTACGCCCGACTCACGTTGTCGATCTTGTCAACTGTCAGAAGTACGGCATCGCAAGATAACTGCAAGATGTAGGGAGCAAAAGGCGTCGAATTCTAGATCTTCTTGATGATTCTAATCAGCGACCTGCGCTCTCCACTGTCTTCATTGTCTCTAAGTGTTCCTGTTTCAACTCCGCGCTTCGGGGGCGCTCAGCTGTCCACATCAGATTACAGCTGTCCTTTTGATATCAACGGCGTCAAGGCTGGTGATAGCGTTGGGCATGTCCACATCGAGACGGTGTGCGTTTCTTCTGAGCAGTGGGCCTGCCGGGTGCGAGAGTTTGAACTTACCCCAGGCGCGTTAGCATTCAAACGTGGCCATGACCATGTCCAGTCCAGTCTTGAGCCTCGCAGAGAGGCCCCGATCCCACAGCCGACATGGCCTCGGCTCTTTTTAGGGTGGCGAGTCTATGGCGTCCGCGGCGCTTTCCTTCAGGAGGGACAAATGCGACGATGCCTTCATCAAGGCCTGCTTGAAGTTACTACTCCGCAAAAAGACCCAAATTTATCGACAGATGACTAGCTCGGATTCCTCTCCAGCTTGGTAGCCATAGCAAGGCGTGCTCGATGGTGTTAGTTCGTTCATAGGCACGCCAGATGGAGCATCTCTTTACTGGCGCCGGGAGATGCGGTGGCGGTCATCGCCAGTGGGTCGGCCCGACCGCTGGACCAATCTCAGGTTCAGTCAACGGCTGCCTTTGACGAGCAAATCCCGGGCTAGTTGGTGACATGAATATGCGAGTTTATCGAACAACCCGCGAGGAATGGTCGGACGTCACCTTTTTTGGCCGAATATTTTCCAGCAGGGGGGCCTTGTAGGGCTGCAGCCGAGGGCCGTGCATCATTGCAACTTCTTAGAGCGGCCTAGTTAAGCAAAAAGCAAACATGGACTAAGAGGCCAAGATGGTGTGGTGGTCAAAGCCTGTGTCCTAGTGTGCATGGTGTCCTGTGACGGCTAGACCGGTCGCTGACAAACTCGACAGTCGACACGATTGATGCCCAGTCCATGAGGACGGGTAGCGGAACGGACACGAGATGGTGCCGCAAAGGAATCTAGCTTCTTCTCCTGGTTTCTCTCAAGCCGAGCTTGTTCCTCGTTTCCATTTACTATCTAACTTAAGTACTCTCACGATCGCTCCGATGGGCTGCCGCGCACCGAGGACAAGCTTCCGTCGTTGCTCCCCGCATTGCACTAGAGTCTGATGATCTGGGCGCTTCGACCGGCGACATCAACGACTGCGCCGAGAACGAGCTTGATCTGCGATAACAGATTAACGTGTTCCGCTGGCTGTGGGTTGCGGACCGGCCCATGCCGCCATGTCCCATCCCCACTAACCCCTGCTATCGCCCGGCCCGGCAGCCGACTCAGCGAATTAACGGCGCGAACTCGCCCGGCACCGGATCGATTGTGTCTCGCTGGAAAGAAGGGAGCAACGGCGCAGAGAAGGAAGCAACGTCCCTCAAGCTATTATCAACGGCCTTGGCAATAAAAAGGGGGTTTAATCATGGAGATCCGAATACGGCACACATTTGGTGTTAATAGGCGGCGTATAAAGAATATATGTTACATGGGAACCTGAACGAACCGACATGGAAGGTCGGACGCGGGAGAGAGGTGATATTCCAGGCGTGATGCGTGGCGGAGAAAGGGCTGCGCACGGCCGAACCCCGACGGACCCCGTACCTAGGTCCAGCCTCTATGCCCTCTGGGTTCCGGGCTCGCAGTCATTCCGGGTCCCGAGTTAGGATTAGCAGGATGTCACCGAGGCCGTGAGGCGTTTCGTGTCAAGAGACATGCGTTGTAAGGTCTCGACCGCGCAGGCAGCCGCCAACATATAACTAGCCAGAGAATATTAGCTAATATTGAGTTCACAGGTTGGGCGATTTTGAATCGCTGCTGTCGTCGACCCGACCGTAGGCTTGTAATTGGGCGTACCTGCCATGCTTGCCGATTTCTGAATCCTTCTTGTTCGTTGCGAGTTTGGTTGGTGTGTTCTAACCTGTCTCGGTTTTGGCTAGGGCTGAGTTTCTTTCCCAGAAAAAAGGTCTTCTCCGGGAATCTGTCAACATTCTTCATCATTACAACTTAGCGGCCGTTGAAACAACTAGACGGTTTGGCGCTAAAGCTGGCCCTAAGCAGCTCATAGGCTTCTTCAGCCGAATCGGACCGCCACGAGTACGTGCATTTTGTGGCGCCGAATTATCGGAATTGCAAGGCGGGATTGTGTCTTTTTGGCATAGTCAACGAGGCTCTTCTCCATTTCTGCGCAGTGTCGTGGCTATTGTAGCGACCAATGCAGGCCGAGACCTCGGAGCAGCATCCGCCAAGCAACGCCACTTCTCGACCCCGCTCCGGTTGGGCTTTGAAATCCAGCTAGTTTGAGGCCAAATGGTGCGACTGCATGCCCTGATGGTAAAATCTAGTTGGATTGGCAACGAGAACGCAGATGTGCAACGACATGGCATGGCCAGTGAGAGGTTCATCAACAGACTCCACCTAAAATTTGGTTGCCTTGTAGGTAGAGTCCGAGGTTATAATTCGTGGCAGGGCTTGAACATACGCCCACAACAGTAAGTTTTAATCAAACGTGTCGACACCCCGGCCCTTCACGACAGCGCCTGCATATTCATTCTTGGCAAGGGACTCGATGAAAAGGCTCTATTGTATCTGGTGACAGGGCGATACACCGAAGTTCAATTGGGCTCGGAGGTGGGCATCAGCAAGCCACCCTGCCACCTTGAACTAGATAAAGTGGGCCGCGACCAATACGAGCAGCATACATGATCACTCACGATGCCTCTGCATTCTTTTTCCGACCAGGACTTTCGGGTCCTCCGAGTAAACAGACGCCGGCATGGCACGGGCAGTGCGGCTTCTCCTGGAGTGGAAGAACACTGTCTGCTCGGATATATATATTTCGCCGTGGCCTACAAACTGAGGTAGCTTGTCCAGATATTGTGTCTTCACAAAGGCTGGGCATCCTTCGAGCCGCGCCGAGAGAGTCCAAATGCTTGTGTCATTCTTGGCGTTCAACTTTATGACGTGACTGTAGGCTCCGCAGCCGCCGTCCTAGACAGAGCGTTGTTCGCGATACGTATTTTCTTCATCCAACTTTGCCACAATGCGGATAATCAACGATCATGTCGGGGGAGCGATTCTACGCATCGGGTTTGGGGTTCTTCTTCTCCTCCAATGGGCCGTTGCCGGCGAAGACTATGGAGTGGTGAACATCGCCGCCGCTCGGAACATAAAGGATCCTGAGGATCGCCCCCGCCACGTCTTCTACCAGGACCCAACCGGCAACATTTTTGTACGCAGCAACACGGAAAACTGGCTGGAGCCCATTCTCGTCACCACGGTGGACCCAAAGGATCAAACGCCGCTCTCAGCGTACTATTACACGACAAACGACCTTGCTGGTCTGTTCGATTTTGAGCAAAAGGTGCCTACGTCCACCATATCTGGTTCCTCCCCTCGTTCCATCACCCTCCTTCTTTATCCCGTCTCAGTTACCTGTTCCCTTTCTATCCCTTTCTCTTTGCTTTTCTGTATTCTCTGCTTACTATTTCCTCTCTGCCTCTTTTCTCCTCCTTTCACTAGTGGAAGTCAGACCAAGTAACTAATAGACGTCTCAAACACTGTGATAGGTCACCATGGCGTATATAGACAAGGAAGGCTACATTGTCAAATCAGATGGATATTTCAGGGATTATGGCTGGTTCGACGAAATACTAAACAGCGACAGACCACGCTGGTCTGGGAGCCGCCAGGGGACCGACAAAGACATTTCCGCGGCCGTAATGCTAGGGGTTGAATACGGCGAGCAATTCTACTACATAGACAGCGAATCCGAAATCGTCGAAATGGTTAACGGCAGCTCGCGGCGTCTTGGACACAAGGCCGCGAAGGGTTCCAATCTTGCGGCCACCAGGCCCCCTGGAACATCCGATGTTCATCTCTTCTTCATGTCCGATGACCTGTCACTCTCTCACCTAGAATATGATGGCGAGGAGTGGCGTCCAGGTAGGATTCCAAAGTGGCCAAAACGCGGGTCTATCTTTTCTGCTGACATATCTGCTGTTGAACAGTCAACGCCGCGGTAGAACGGTTCGCCGATAATCCACGGGCCGGGTTTGCCGCCGTGGCCTGGCCCAACCCGCTGCTCATCCGCATTTTCTACATAGATAAAGACCGCCGTCCGAATCAGTGGGTGTTTTCCAATGGAAAGTGGACCCCGAACCCGGACGGTGAACTGCCCGAGGTGCTTGGCAACAAGCCTTTCCAGCCTGTGGCCGCGACAGGTGCCGGCGCCAGATCGAATGAGTCAAGAATCGACTGTTTCTACGCATCGGAGAGAGCCATTAATGGTATCTTCAAAGAGTCTCCCAAAGGCCCCTGGTCGATTGATAACTTCAGGGGAGTGAAAATATCGCAGCCGCCGCCACCGGCGTTGGAAAGGCAGGACAAGATTGCGCTAGGTGTCGGAATCGGGATCGGGGTGCCTGGGATTATACTTGCGTTAGCCGGTAGTTATTTCGGTTGGCAAGCTATTAAGAGGAATAAAGAGAAAGGAGAGAAGAAGGAGAAAGGAGAGAAGAAAGAGGAAGGAGGGAAGGAAGGCGGGGGAGAGAAGAAGGCGGAGGATGGTGAAAAGGGGAAAGATACCAAAGAGGTCATCACGGATTTGGAGCAGGGTAACTCGGGGTAGAAACAAACCAAGATTGAAACGAGCAGCAAGAGCAATAATCATACGAAAGCTTCGTCATACGAGGATTGCAGCGTATATGTTTTAGGCGTCTCCTAATATGCCACAATCCCTATAGGGTTAATTCTTTGCGATCAAGCATTTTCCTCTAAAGCTGGAAAGGGCACTAGAACCGAAGATTATCAATTTCGTCAGCCTTCAATTCCATCTCGAGTAGGTTCTCGGAAACAACAAGAAACCCTCTAAGCTTACTAAGAAACATTAAAGGACTAGAATTTGAGTTGAGGATATTAGTGAAGTGATTGCTAATCGCAGGCTTTACAGAAAATTCGTTCGGCACCTACATAGCTTATCGCATTTCCAAAACTACCCTGAAACAGGAGGCTATGACGATGGCGCGCGAGTGGAAGAAAGAAGGCTGCAAGGTCACAATAGTGTGTATAGAGCCCGGCTTCTTGTCCACACGCCTGACGGAGTGGGATGGCGAAGAGGTCATAGACACGTGTATCGGAGGGCTGATGAAAGTTATTGAAGAAGTAATCTACGAAAAGAATGGGACGTTTTTTTAAGTAGGATCTCATCCTAATTCCATTTTAATGCTATCTGAAACAGCTTTGTCGGCATTGAAAGGTCGATTAACGCGAGTTGCTGCATTCGCGCGACGGCTGAGAACACTCTAGATAAATTCTAAAAGGGCCTAGGCGCCCGAGGAAATGTTTTTGACGGCAACCCATTCGGAAGCCTTCCCCCGCCCCTTTCCACCTCCGACTGTGTTGGTGCCTCTATCCGGCTCTAGCTGTAAAGAGCAAAGATTTGATTTCGATGAAATATAGTCGTGTTACCCGCTGGAAAGTCCACGAAAGGTTGGAGATGAGAGTGAACAAAAAACAATTTTTACGGATGCCCGTTGCTTCTTTCTAATCGGGTCTACAGCGCCTTCTAATATCCGCTAATAGGCTCCCAAGTTCCACCTTTCACAGAATCGTAATCAGGACGAAAATCAAAACACACCTCAATAGAACGTCTGTATAATCCTCTGACTCCCTTAATCTCAAAGGCCGCCGTCGTTGACATAGTTTCAAGGCTGAACCTCTTGGCAAGCTTGATTTTTGACAACAAAATCCCAGACTGCCCAACTTCCTTCAGCCGGAAGCTGATGCTGCTCTGAAGAAGCCTTGTCGCTGGTTCCGAATTTGGAGTCAAGCGGCAGAAGAGGGTAGTTTCGTGCTCCTGACCGGTCATCGACTCGCCTGAGAGATAATTTGCGCAGTAGAAAAGGCTGGCACGAAGACGTCGTGCGACAGCGTCGATGTGCTCGTCTGCAGTACCGTATGTACTGTTAAAATACGGCACCGAGTCTCTGTTCGGGCTCAGATAGTTGAAGCACGCCCGACTCATGTTGTCGATTTTGTCAACACCGTCAAGACTGGGGATACCATCGGGCATGCCTACGTCAAGACGGTGTGTGTTTCTTCTGAGCAATGGGTCTGCGGAGTGCGAGGATCTGAACTTATCCCAGGCGCGTTGGCAGTCAAGCGTGGCCTTGACCATGTCTAGTCCAGTCTCGAGCCTCACAGAGAGCCCCCCGATCCCCACAGCCGACATGACCTTGGC
>Ga0247774_1001147_pt1 | contig 13474 bp, 9 predicted proteins | sample UWRJL001104B6_FD_179933 | JGI IMG/M metagenome (GOLD analysis project Ga0247774, IMG submission 179933) | Plant litter microbial communities from Arlington Agricultural Research Station in Wisconsin, United States - UWRJ-L001-104B-6 | ecosystem: Environmental > Terrestrial > Plant litter >... | reverse complement strand
GTGGCTGTTCGCGCGATGACCTCTTCACCAACCATAGCACCCGTTCGATCGAGTCAAGTTACCCGCAAACCTTATCCCAACTATCGGGTAATAGTTCTCAACGACGATTTCAACACATTTCAGCACGTTGTGGAATGTTTGACGAAATACATTCCAGGGATGACGAGCGATCGAGCTTGGAAACTCGCCAACCAAATCCACCACGAAGGCCAGGCCACCGTCTGGGTTGGCCCGCAAGAGCAAGCAGAACTTTATCATATGCAATTGAGCCGTGCTGGACTGACAATGGCTCCCCTAGAGTCTACATAAAAATTTGTAGGGTTGAAGGCAAGTTTCAAGTTTCGTTAACTCAATTTGAAATCTGCCAAAATGGCAACCTTACTCGATTTTCCCGATCTAGATTATTTGTAAAGGTGCATAATGTTTTACTCAATTAGGAGAATTTTATGAGTCATCCTTTTGATTTAGATCCTGCTGAACTCGAAGCAATGGATTTAGATTTTGAAGAGACGCTAACTGATGAAGAGGCCACCCACATCGGAGGTGGAATTCGTTTCATAACTATGGCTCTAGGTGAAGGAGGTGGGGGTGGTCCGATACAGTGTATCTCAGCTCCCTGTCCGGGAAGTGAAGGAGGAGGAGGATTTCCATTTCCTCCCCCGCCTCCCCCGCCTCCTATTTTCTTTGGCCCTCCGGCGACCACTGACGCTATAGGTGAAGATGGTGGAGGATTTTACACGCACGCTTGGTTTGAAAACGGTGGAGGCCGTACTCTTCCTTGGTAATCTCATTCCTGCCGACAATTGTAGAGATTCTGCCTAATTCCTGAACTATTCAGATTGTTTGTGTAATGAGGCTTTCAAAGATTCAGCCTCATTTGACAGTTTTTTTAATACATAAATAAAAAGTTGCAACACTCTCAAAACAAGTGATGCGACTTTTCATATGTGTACTTGCATTTTAGCACCTTTTTAATTTTAAATTTTCCCATGAACATTTTAATTCTGGGTAATGATTCAGATGCTCATGCTGCTCATATAAAAGATGCTCTCACCCAAGCCGGTGCAGAAGTAGATTATTTAGATACCTATCTGTTTCCCAGACAGTTACGCCTGTCTTGGCAACCTGATACCCTGGTAGGGTGCTTGACGCTACCCGGAGGTCGCAAGTTGAATTTTGAAGATATTCACAGTGTATTTTGGCGCAATTTCTCCGGTGTTTGCGTTCCACCTTTAAAAGATACAAATCAACAGCAAGTTGCATTTAATGATTCAATGAGTACAGTGCGATCGCTCGTGCAAGCTTGTCCGGCTCGCTGGATTAATTCCTGGCAGGCCTACCAATTTCATAAAGAAAAACCCCTACAACTGAGTCTGGCAAAGCAAATAGGAGTTACGATTCCTGCAACTTTAATCAGTAACAATCCAGAGCAAGTTAGGGAATTCGTGGAAGCTCACGAAAAAGCTATTTTTAAGCCTGTTTATGGTGGCGCTCATACCAAGTTGGTGACAGAGGGGCATTTAGAACCTAATCGGCTGGGCTTGGCTTTGAGTATTTCTCCAATCACAATACAAGAGTATATTCCTGGCACAAACATTCGCAGTTATGCGATCGGTGAATCAGTCTATTCTGCGGAAATTCGCAGTCAAGCTTTGGATTTTCGGGAAGATTTAGAGGCAGAGCTAATTCCGATAGATTTGCCAGAATCAGTTAAAAAACAATGTTTGGCAATATTAAAGGCATTTATGCTAGAGTGGACGGCTATTGATTGGCGTGTCAAGCCCACGGGTGAGTATGTATTTTTAGAGGCGAATCCTAGTCCGATGTTTATACACTTTGAACGTCAGACTGGTTTTCCAATTACACAAAAATTAGTCAATCTCTTAATGTATTAATAGGCGACTGCTATATTTGGATGTTGGACTATTGACGCTTAAAAAGAGGTATCCAGCCTTTGGAATCTGACCATAAAATTGGAAGGGTATTATTAGGACAAGCGTCGGGAAATACAACGGCTGCTTGGCAATCTCCGTAACCAAGTGGATCGTTTTTAACTAGGCTAGAACCATACTTATAAGCAACATTTTTTGCTTGCTCTAAATCACGAGGGTTAGAGAATACTTTAGATCGATCGCTAAAAACTTTAGCTGACTTATCAAGAGGCTCGCATATATGCACCTTGACCTTAACATTAAGTTCAACAAGCTTAGCTTCCAGCCGTGTTTTAGCTTCCTGGAAACCAGACACCGAGATAAAAAATACTATTAAGTTTGGATTCCTAAGAAGTTCTCCACATTCATTGGCTAACTCCTCGAAATATTGACAGGCTGATCCCCCTGTACCTATAAAATCATCAATAAACACAAGAGCTTTTATTTTTTGCATTTGTGTTTCGTCTTTTAAAGTTTTTGCAATTTTTCCTCGCTCAATAATATTAGTAAAATAAATTTCATTTTCATCAGCAAAAAGCTTCGCATAAGAGCCTCCACTTTTGCTGGGGTTATCTAGATAACTAACAAGTATATCCGCTCTCTTTTGCTTCCCTGTTTCATATTTACGTAGTGAATGCCCTTCCCTAACGATAATTTCATGAGCTTCTTTCATCTTAGTTCTAAGATGACTACCATTGTATAATTTGAGATGTTGAAGAATTTGGAACATCAACCTTTGTTGTGTATTTTCAGGAAACTGCTTTAACCAAGCTCTCACCTTATCTTCTGTAATAGGTCTACCTAAATAAGAACAATCTCTCCAATCCTCTGTTAATTTGACAATTTCTTCAGAACGAACATAAGCTTCTTCCTCTTGTTTTTTCCTTAACAAAAGAGCATCTAAATCTGTAAAAGTTGTAATAATTTCATTAATTCCTTTTTCTTGTAGCCATTTTCCAAACAAAGGAACTTTATATTTATAAAAAGTATCATCTTCACTTACAATTATTTGACGACGTTCAAAATCTCGCAGTTCGGATTTCACAAGAGGTTCATCTAATCCGTATTTAATAGCCTGTTCTATAACTTTTTCTTTGTTGATATTTGGATCTCTTCGACTTATTTCAGCTAAGGCTAAAAAAACTTTTCTGCGATTCATAGAAATTTCTTCAGCGCGATCTCCTGTCTCGAATATGCCGTCTTCCCAAAAATGCAGGAAACTATTACTCGCTAGTTTACTTATAGTTATCTTAGTAGCTTCTTCCACTTCGTTTGGTGTAATATGTCCATCTCGACGATTTACGATAAGTTTAAAGAGTTCACCGCATATTTGCTTAGTGAAATAAGGATTACCACCTGTTTGTTGGTAAAGTTCATATATTGCTCGCTCCGAAATTTCAATGTTCCACTCAGCTACTGGCTTTCTTACAAGCTCTTTAAAGTCAGATTGAGGATTTTCAAAGTAATCTATTCTCAAAGCTTCAAATTTATTAAGCTTATCGCCTTGCGTGCTTATTATAAATTCCATTTTTTCGCCTCCTACTAGAAGAAAGCCAAAATTTGTTTTTGCACTAATTGCTCTCAAGCTTACAAAAAATGTATCTCCAATAGAACCTCTTTTGTAAACTTGAATTGGCAGTTCATCAAATTCATCCAAAATAAAAAGAATTTTATATTCAGGCACAATTCTTATAACTGACTCTAAAAAGCTATTCAGAGAGGCTAATGCACCATTGAACACAGGTATCTTCAATTCATAAAACCGAGAATTACTTTGTTTTATTTGTTCACATATCTTTATACCTAAATTTTCTATAGTGATTGCCGGATCTGGGTGACGGTAATCGCCAGCTTCTAAATAAATTACAAGATAATTACTGGGAAATAGCATGGTTAAGCGTGCTTTCAAAGTTTGCGCTATAGATGTTTTACCAACACGCTTCTGTCCAAAAATATAAGATGAACCTATACTTTTTGCTTTGCTTCTTGCTATTAATCTATTGAGTTGTTCGGTTCGGCCAACTAATTCCTCCTCGGTTATGGCTGGTTCTAGACTGTATGGCTCTTCTATAGCTAAACTATCCCAATCAATATTAGAACTTTGGCTTTCAAACTCCAGGCAAAATTCTTTTTTGCTTTCTGATTTATCGAAGTTTTTCCAAACCAGCTCTCCTAATAATATAGCCTGTTTTTCTGAACGAGTTACTTCACAGGGAATGGGAACTGTAATATATATCAATTCTAGATGCCCCAAATAACGCTCTGAACTATCTACACGAATGTTATCACTTATATCTGTTAGCTTAAAACTGACATCAAAGGCCTGACCTGAACCCTCATTACGCACAACTAAGTTTAAATCAAATTTAGTATTTTTTATGAAAAAAGGGTATTTTTTCTCGGATTGGTAAATATCTAATTCGGCAGGTTTACTAAGGGGATTATTTTGAAAGTCTTTCTCTAAAAGTTCTAAAATTTTGACGGCAAATCCACCTAAGTAATTACGGCTATATTTCGTGCCAAAATTTTGAGCCGAATCTAAATAATCGGTCATAATTTTCTTGGTTTCGGCAAAAATCTGAACTTTTTTTACTCCTGGTTCTTCCAGGTACTGCTCTATGGATTGAAAAATTTGCGTTAACCTTGCCTTCTCAACTAATTGTCTTGGGGAAAAAGGCCAAATTATAGCTTGGGATATTTTATTATTGAGTTTTTTGGGAAAATCGTTACGAAAACTTTTAATTAAATTAAGATCGTTTAAAGAATCGAGCAAATCCTTAAATTCTGCCTCTAGCTTTAGTACAATTTCTTTTAGCTTATTTTCTTTTTCATAGGTTTGAGATTTTAGCTCTATGTTAAATTGATCGTACAAATCTTTTGCAAAGACTTCATCAAAAAGCTCTATAATTTTATATTTAATGGTAGAATCAAGTATATTCACATAACAATTTAATAGCCTTAGTAAACAAATGCCTATAAACCGTTTTTGATTAGGCAGTAAATTTTTGTAAAAAAGCTGGTCTACTAAATTCGAGTTATTTACATACTTAATATCTTGGCTTTGGAAAATTGCCTGACACAAAATAACAAATAATTCCGAATTTATAATATCTTTTGGTTGTGTTTCTTTTATATGGCTCGAAAAAGCGTCTAACGCATCATCAATGGCTACAAGAGGTTGGCTATCTAATACTTTTTTGATTTCATCTACGCTTTTTTGAGGCATAAAACTTTCTCCGTGAAGTAGTACGTTTAACATTCTCCAGCCGATGCTTGTGCTACTTGTAATTCTTGCCTCTGCACCTCTGCCAGCTTAGCTTCATATAGTTGATTAGCATTTATTTTATCACGAGCCTTGAAGAAAATATGTTTTACTCCAAAAAAAGACTTATGGCATTTCAAGAGCGGGATGAAGCCAAGTGGCAAGCTTTTGTAGTCGAGTTGTGTACCCTACGCCCGAACTTGATTGTCTATGTTGATGAATCAGGCATGGATAACCCAGACCAATATGATTATGCGAGTGAATCCACTCCGACAACGCTTCCATGCGCTGAAATCGGGGCGGCGCCAGGGTCGAGTAAATATGATTGCTCAGATCATCGTGCAACCAAAAATTGCTCGCCTGTTAACTGACTAATGACTAATGACTTAATTCGATCGCCAAACTTCATCCCAAGGCCCGCCCCCAACTTCCAAACCCGGCAAAGAACTTTCAGCCTCTAAGATAATTCTAGAACGCTGCTTGCCATTTTTGTCAAAATTTCCCCCCAACAACTCTCGCAGTTGCAAGCGCAATTTGCCCTGCGTCGTATCCCGGCAGCAAAAAGCCAGACCTTTTTCTGTAGGAGCTCGCAGATCCGTACCAGGACGGTTTGTAGTGGCAATTAACTCAACTTCAAACTGACTGTTTCTCGCCTGCATTTTCCAGCTTCCCCAAGGATCAATATTCCAACTCACTTGCGAATTCCAAGGCACAAATTCGTAAAATTTGCCTCGGTAATGCAGACAAATCATTGCTACCGATTCCATCCACCACAGCACACCCCGCTTGCCGCCGCCAGCAGTTAAAGCTAAATCGCTTTCGCCTTGAAAACAATTGCAGTTAACCCAAAACCACTTTTGCGGAAAAGCACCGCCCCAGTTTTTTTCGCTGTAAGCGGGAGCATCTTTAAATTGGTAGCGTTCGCCGTTCCAATCTATCCAGCCCGTGGCTAAACCGTGAGCCATTAAAATTTGCCATCCCGGTTCAAATATGGGTAGAAAAGATACCATTCCCGCCGTGGATTTCTGGAGTTGGTCAGAGTTGCCCCAGCCGTAAACAGGTTGAATTTCGTATTGCCAAAAACAGCGGCTACCGCTTCCCGGATCGTGGAGATAACCTTGATTCAAGGTAGCAGTAGCTTGATAGCCTTCTGCGACGCGGCTGTCGAATACTTGGGGTTCTAAATATTGGGGTTGAATTTGTAAATCTGTTCTGCCCCAATGTCCGAAAGCCAAGCTTTCTCGGTGCGCCCAAAACTTATTTACATCGGGGAATGTGCGGCACAAATAGCTATCTTCCGGACCGAGAATTTGAGCTGCACCGCCACTGTAAGGTTGACCGCCTTTGGGGTCTTCTATGGAATACATGAATGCAAAAGATTGTCCGCGAGCGGGTAATGTTATTCGATAGTACCAGCCTTCAAAAAAGCGGCGGGAACCGCCGTCCCAGTGGTAGCCACTGTGGGGAGTTTCAATTGTTTTGAGTTTTGAGAGTGAATTTGACATAAAATTACCAATAGCAAAAAGAAGAGTCATTAGTCAGCAGTCATTAGTTATTAGTTATTAGCTAGCAGTCATTAGTCAGTAGTCATTAGTCAGAAGGAAGAAGGAAGAAGGAAGAAGGAAGAAGAAAAACAAGAAACTATGCGCAATTCCCAATTCCCAATAACTAAGGGCTACTGACTACTGACTAAGGACTAAGGACTAATGACTACTGACTACTGACTAATCCCATTACCCATATGATAGGTTATTAATTATGTCTTTAGCACTTTGGCGATCGCCCCTAGCTCGCGCGCTCCACCGCAACCGCAGTCTTGCTTTTGCCCGCTACTTGCAACTAGCAACTGTTCGCGCCACCGGGCGTCCGGCTAACCGCACTGTGGTGTTTCGAGGTTTTTTAGCTGATACTAATCAGTTGAAATTTATTACAGATATTCGCAGTCAAAAGGCCGAGGAAATTAACCTCTATCCTTGGGGGGAAATTTGCTGGTATTTCCCCCAAACTCGCGAACAATTTCGGATTGCTGGACAACTGATTTTGGTAGGGGCAGATTATCCAGAGGCCCAGTTGTGCTCATCGCGCCGCACAGCTTGGCAGGATCTTTCTGAGGCGGCTCGATCGCAATTTGCTTGGCCGCATCCGGGGGATGACAAAGCCCCGGCTGGTGCTTTTGATTCTGCTGCCCCAGCTCCTTTCGAGCCGCTGCCTAATTTTTGCTTGCTGTTGTTGGAACCGGAAACGGTGGATTTGTTGGAGTTGCGGGGGGAACCGCAGAACCGATCGCTTTATCGGCGCGACGGGGAGGGAAATTGGTCTGTGCGCGAGGTCAATCCTTGAAGTCAGTTGACTGTTAACTGTTGACTGTTGACTGTTGACTGTTGTCAGTAGGAAAGTTTTAAGTTGAAAAATTCCCAATGAAAAACTCAACACTCAAAACTATTTTTAGATGCCGGTGCCGTCGAAAAATTCTTGAATTGCTTTATCTTTTAACTTGCAGCTAGGGGTTGTAACTAGCTGTGTTTTTTCGGCTAAGGCTACATTGCTGGCTTGGTTTAAAGCTTCTGATACTGAGTGGAAATTGTGGGAACTGGGAACAGAAGTTAAGGAGACAGATGCTTGAGGAAGCAAACTTTTTACTTGCTGTTCGAGGGACTCGATGCGATCGAGCAAAGAGCGAATTACCACAGCTTCCGAATCCGGCAAACTGCCGTGTTCTAGGGGATTGACGCGCACTCCCGATCGATAGACGATGCGGCCGGGAATCCCTACCACCGTACAGTCAGATGGTACGTCCCTGAGCACGACGGAACCGGCGCCGATGCGAACGTTGTTGCCAATTTGAAGATTGCCGAGTACCTTGGCGCCGGCACCGACAACTACATTTTCGCCGACGGTAGGGTGACGCTTGCCGCTTTCCTTGCCTGTGCCGCCGAGGGTGACACCTTGGTAAATTAGGGCAAAATCGCCGATAATCGCTGTTTCGCCGATCACAACCCCCATACCGTGGTCGATGAATACGCTTTTGCCGATCGTAGCCCCGGGGTGAATTTCAATTCCGGTCAAAAAGCGAGCTATGTGGGAAATCAAGCGGGGGATGAAGGGAAGTCCCAGCACGTAAAGCCAGTGTGCGAGGCGGTGCAGCACTAGGGCCTGAAGACCGGGGTAGCAAAACAAAACTTCCAGCCAGTTGCGAGCTGCAGGGTCGCGATCGAAAATTATACTGAAGTCAGCTCTAAGGGTCTTTAGCACTTTCAGAGTTACCAATTTTGGTTAAACACGCCACTTTCGATTTTACATTTTACTAGATGGGGGAAGTGAGCGGTCGATCTGGAAATTGGGGAGTGGGAGATTAACAGATTGGCCGATTGGGGGAGATTGGGGGGGTGGAACCGTGCCATTCGAGGAGATTGGGGGAGAATTTGATGATATTTTATTGTTCCCATCCCACAGCGTCGCGTTCTATTCCTGTAGTGAGATTGTATAGTCAGACTTGACTCCGGGTTCGAGAGTACCGACCCAAATCCTGTAAGAGCCTGCTTGCCAGTCTGAATCAACAATGCCAGCATCTTTATTCTGACCTGCATCGTCTCCGCAGCGCACTGCATTACCGGGACCTTGTACGAGTAAGGTTGTGTCCTTGCCTCGGCTGTTGACTTGGAGTGTGAGGAATGAAAATTTTTGCTGCAAGACTATGATGTGGTCGGGAGTTGGAGTGGCAAAACCCAAACATTTGTTTTTGTGGCGATCGGCGTTGGCTATGGCAGATAGAGAGTACGACCCGCCTGTGGAACCTCTCAAAACTGCTGTTGGGGACTCAAAACCTCGCGATAAAGTTAAAGTGCTGAAATTGGCTGTTTCTGCTAAAACTGGTAGGGCGACGATCGCGCCGACGATCGCGGCGATCGCACCGTTTTTGAAATTGGCTCCCCGATTAAACAACATGGCAATTCTCCTGGCGTCACAACTTAAAATCAAAACTCTGAATTTACCCATCGCAGCCCCGGTCATCCTAACTGTGGAGCAATAATCATTTTTTTTAAATTTGTTCAAAACCTCCAGGCTTCTCTTCCTTATGTCTATCAGGACAATCCCTGTGCGATCGCGCTCGCTTGTGCCACTCCGATTTCTGCCACAGGCGATCGACTCATATCCGAAATTATACGGTGTCAAGATGATAAATTTGATACTCCTAGCCTTGCTGTTGGCGATCGGTTCCCTATTGACACAGGTTTTGGTATTGTTACCTATAGGTCTAGGCGGCTGGCTCCACTTCCCTAATTGGCTGAGCCTGGCCTTGATTTTGTTGGCTATTTGTTGGTGCTTGGGGGATTAGTGAGCAGCCAGCATTCATGAGTTATTAATTATTAGTCAAAAGCTAATTATTAATCATTCCGCTTCCCCCAACGGCCAATGCCCGATCGCCCCCGGTCTGATGATGTATACTTCACAATTGACAATCAGGAGTATAGAATCTAGGATTTGACATCTACCTGTAGAATGATGCAACGACAAATTTATTCGATATCAGCATTTAACTCTTCTGACAAAACCCTGGGGGAAACTCCTAAGAAACAGGATCGTCCGATACACCGGGCGATCGTGTTAATGCTAGTGGCAACCGGTTTGCTGGGCCTGCACGCTAGTCGGCTGGTGGAATTGCAACTGGTACAAGGGAAGCAAAACCGGGAACGAGCCGAAAACAATCGCGTTCGCCTAGTGCCAATGCCGGCGAATCGCGGACACATTATCGATCGCAAAGGCAAGCTGCTAGCGGCAAACAATTTAGCTCGATCGGTATATTTGTGGCCGAAAGAACAAACGCCGGAAGAGTGGAAAGCGACAGCAAAGAAGTTGAGTCCGCTGGTGAAAATCCCGGCCGAAGAAATTTTACAGAAAATAAAACAGGTAGATCCTCTATCCTACAGACCGGTGCGGATCAAGCAAGCGATGCCGCCAGAGGTGTTTGTGCCACTAGCAGAACAGGTGGGACAAATACGCGGAGTGGAAGTGCGACCAGAAGCGAAGCGCTATTATCCCGAAGCCAGTGTGGCGGCTCATGTTCTCGGATATATTGGCGAAGCTACCGCAGCAGACTTGGAAGCTAACCCGGAATATCCGATGGGGATGATTGTCGGTCAGATGGGCATAGAAGCGAGTTCTAACGAGAAGATAGCGGGAGTTTGGGGCGATCGGCTGATCGAGGTAAATGCCCAAAATCAAGAGTTGCGGCTGATCGGAGAGACACCGCCTAAACCGGGTGAGGCCGTGCAGCTAACCATAGACTTGTCCATGCAAAAAGCAGCCGAAACAGCCCTGGGGAACCGGCGGGGAGCAGTAGTGGCCCTGGATGTCAAAACCGGCGGGGTATTAGTTCTGGCTAGCCACCCGACGTTTGACCCCAATCTGTTTACGCGAAAAATCACTAAGGAGGAGTGGGAAACTCTTCAAGACGCGGAAAATCCATTTTTGAATCGGGCCATGCAAGGCTATCCCCCCGGTAGCACTTTTAAAATTGTGACTTCCGTCGCGGGCTTGGAGTCGGGCAAGTTTTCGCCGGACTCAATTCTCGGTACTTCGTCTTACATTACTGTGGGGGGAATTGATTTTAACGAACACAGCGGCGGTTACGGCAACATAGGCTTTCGGGAGGCCTTGGCTTTCAGCAGCAATACGTTTTTTTATCAAGTGGGGATCAGTACCGGGCCGGAGCAAATTTCTAAGTGGGGACACCGCTTGGGAATTGGCAAGGAGACGGATTTGAATCTTTTGGGGCTAGGCGGCGGCGATCGCGGTCAAATCCCGACGCCGGTGGAGAAGGAGAAAATATATAAAGAACCTTGGTATGCGGGTGATACGGTAACGATGTCGATCGGGCAGGGGTTGGTGTTGATGACTCCTTTGGAGGCGGCGGTGATGGTGAGTTCGATCGCTAACGGCGGCTATCGCGTCAAGCCCCATCTTTTGACTTCTATGACCGGCACGCCGCAGACTCAACGGGTACATACAGGGATGAAACCTTCAACAATTCAGGTGATTAAGGAAGGACTGATCGCGGTGGTTGCCGAGGGTACGGGACAGGGGATGAATGACGGTTCGATTCCGCTGACGGGGGGCAAAACAGGGACTTCGGAGGTCATCGGACAGAAGGATCACTCTTTGTATGTCGCCTTTGGGCCCGCTGACAAGCCGGAAATTGCGATCGCCGTGGTTGTGGAAAATGGCGGTTTTGGTTCTGTTGCTGCAGCCCCGATCGCCAAAGAGGTTTTTCAAGCTTATTTTGGGAAACAGAAACAGCCAAATTAGTCATTAGTCAGCAGTCATTAGTCAGCAGTTATTAGTTATTAGACAGTAGGTTGGGGGCGTGCAACTAAACCCAAACAAAATGTTTGTAGCCATACTTTTGAAAAGTGGTAAGCTGTCGCGCATTTAAATTGTATATTCAGGGCGGGCGGGACGCCCACCCCACAAGACTTTGATTTTTTTTTGACATACAATTCAAATGCCGCAACAGCTTATGACTAATGACGGATGATAGGTTGTCGGGGCGCGTTTACCTGAATCTTTCGCTTGGATTATATATTTTGGTGAACCCGCCACAAAATTTAGGACTTGATATGACTAATGGCTGATGACTAATTCAGCCGCATAAATATTGTAGCTTTGCGAATTCCTGTTATTTCTCCGGTACTGGTGACGGTGAGCGATCGCAAGTGGTCGAACAATGGCCTTACCGAAAGTTCAATCAACCTCAACAGCGGGATTTGTTTTTCCCAAATTGCCCTGCTGGAGGGCCAGTCTAAATAAAAATAGCCGTCGTTAGATGGCGGTAGCGGTTCAATGCTGGTTTTAAAATCTTGATTGGCAACTAAAGAGCCTGTTTCTGCTGCTTCTAGTGCTGCGTCCATTGCTTCTACTGAAGTGGTGAAAATTTCGTATTTGCCGACGGTGGCTCGGACTCCTTTTGCCTCGGTTTCGATCGCACTTTTTCTATTATTTGTTTTACCCAAATTTTGACTCGTTGTCAACTGCGTCCAAGCGGTAATTTTCTGGTTTCTGAGAGTGAAGCTGCCGATGCTGTATTCTTTGCTGCGGGCAATTTCATCGAGTTTGTCGATCGCCTTTTGGGAATCAGCAGATTTTTCGGCTGCAAAAATCCAGTCCGCACTATTTGCCGAATTCGGAAGCACTCCTAAAGCGTATTCTCCTTGTACCCAGTTAAATATATCCTGCTGCAGGTTGACGCCCCAAACTTGCTGAATATCTGCGAAGGTGCGATCGACTAATTTTGAGACTTCTCCATTAGTAGACACCGCCGATGACAAATCAGCCCAAAAATTCTTTAAATCGGTGCTGGCGACCGCGAAAGGACTGGCGGAGGGAATGTATTGCAAGGCTTTCACCGGTTCCGACAGTGTTGGAGAAGCTGTGTTTTCTCGCGATGTCACTAAAGCAGTTTCAGCTAGCAATCCCCGTCGGTTGACTCCGACAGCAACTGCCAGGGAATTAACATAAATTTGGGGATTTTGCTCGGTTTGTGACTGTGGGAGATTAACAAATGCTAAAGCTATTCTGCCTTGAGTTAACTGCTGGAAAGCTTTTTGATAGTTAGGACTATTGTTGAGATTTAGGTTGGCTGCTTCAACGTTGTTAACTGCATCTCGGATCACAGTTGGGCTGTTGGAAAATAAAACAAAGCTGGGGTTATTTCCTGAATCCGAACTGCCGCCGATTGCGGCTGTTGCGAAGCTGGGCGGCAAAGTGGTCTTCGGCAGAGAAAGCGGGTTTAAAGGCGAAATCGGAGAGGTTTTTTTGTTGGCTATTGGTACTTGTTTATAATTAATTTGCACGCCTTTATATATTTCCGACTGCACTGTTTTAGTCGCACGAGATTGTTTTCGCCAGTAGGAGTCGAGAAATTGTTGGCTGCGACCGACATTTTTGGAGGAAACGGCAAGCAAAAACCCGCTTTGTTTGCCGCTGTTGCTGTCGCCATCGAAATCTATATCTAGGACAGCGAGAGTAATTTCGTCACCTATCCAAGGTTCGATATCTCGCCTGTAATCGAGGCCTGTGTTGGCGAGGAGACTTTTTTTGATTTGCTCAAATTCTGCGTGCGATCGACTTCTTTCTTCGGGACTGGCAAAAACTTGTCGCAATGCTTCGAGGCGATCGGGATTTACCAGCATTGAAGCTAACAAAGGTGTTTGTTTCGAGACAAACACAGCCGCAGCCGGAGTAGTTGTCGGCCCGCCAGCGAGCAAATTCAGGGGAGTGTGAG
>Ga0247774_1001146_pt1 | contig 13480 bp, 10 predicted proteins | sample UWRJL001104B6_FD_179933 | JGI IMG/M metagenome (GOLD analysis project Ga0247774, IMG submission 179933) | Plant litter microbial communities from Arlington Agricultural Research Station in Wisconsin, United States - UWRJ-L001-104B-6 | ecosystem: Environmental > Terrestrial > Plant litter >... | reverse complement strand
GGTCGACGCCGAAGCCGGCAATGCCGTCGCCACCTCGTGCGCCGCCACCACCGGGCGCGGCTTTCGGCAGCTCACGCGGTGGTGATTGCCAAGATCGTGACTATTGCTTACGCTCCGATCTTGTTGGTGATGATCTTTTAACATGGCCCTCGATCAAGGGATCGTCGACGTGGAGACCTGTTGATGGACCGTGCTGTCGTCAAGATCATGCTGGCCGACCGCTTACCAGAAACGCGGAGTTTCGACTTCTTCCTTCGACATCGTGAGTTACCGGAGAACGACCTGGTCGCGGAGTGGGATGCCTACGTCACCCGCCGCACCGAAGCGGAGATCCCCGCTGACAGCCTGAAGGCGACCGCCTTCGCAGAAGCCCTCCCTCCACCATCGCCGACGCGGACGGCGCAGAAGCGGCGAGTACGTGCGCGGTCGGCCTGCGGGCCGACGAGAAAAACGCCCGATCGTCACCTCGTCCGGGTCGTGGACGGCCCACCCCACACCGATCCCCAACGGTCGAACGACTACGCGTGATTCGAGATCAGACGTGGCCGGCTCGAACACGGTGCGAAAACGCGAACCCTGGAGGCTGATCAGAGTGCTGCACCCCCAAAGCCTTTCCGTTGAATCCAAAGAAAGTGTGGACCTCGGCGTGCCGGTGCCTGCGAGAACTCCGTACCTGATCCTCGATATCGGACGGGTCGTCGCTTCCTATCACCGGTTGAAATCGGCCTTGCCGATCGATCGCGTGCACTACGCACTGAAATGCAATCCCGCGCCCGACGTCATGCGAGCGATCGCCGATGCGGGCGGCTCATTCGACGTCTCCTCGCTGGCGGAACTGCGAAGCGTCGCGGAGATCGGCGCTGACACACGCGACGTCCTGTTCTCCCACCCGGTCAAGCGACCTGCGGACATCGCGGCGGCGCACGCGGCCGAGGTGGCGGCGTTCGCGTTCGACTCCTCCGACGAGGTCGACAAGATCGCCCGCTACGCGCCCGGGAGTTCGGTGTACGTCCGGCTCAGCGCGCCACCGGCGGCCTCGAAGGTGCCCAGCGAAGGGACGTTCGGTGTCGGGGTCGAGGCGGCCGTGACCCTCCTCCAGCGTGCCGCGGCCGCCGGCCTGGACCCGTGCGGGCTCGGATTCCATGTGGGATCCCAGATGGTCGACGTGCGGGCCTGGCCGCACGCGATCTCCATGGCGGGTGAGGTGGTACGGCGGGCCGCGGCGGTCGGCATCGACCTGCGGATGCTGGACATCGGCGGTGGCTTCCCCGTCCGCTACGAGGAGCCTGTTCCCGACATCGAGGAGATCGCGAAGCAGATCGAAGACGCGCTCGACGACGTACCCGGCGACCTGCGGGTGTTAGCGGAGCCCGGCCGCTATCTGGCCGCGGAGGCAGGGGAGCTGGTCGCCACGGTCATCGGCGTGTCCGACATGGCCGGCCGGCGCCGGGTGACCATCGACGCCGGAGTCTTCCACGGTCTGGCAGAGGCCCTGGAGACCGATGGCCGGCTGCCGTTTCCCGTGACCGACTCGCGCCGGGATCCGCAGAAGGTGACCTGCAAACTGGTCGGGCCGACCTGCGACAGCATGGATGTCGTACGCGTGTCCGTGTCGCTGTCCGCCGGTCTCCGAGCCGGTGACACCATCCGCATCCACTGCGCCGGCGCCTATACATGGAGCTGCATCAAGGACTTCAACGGGTTCTCGATGCCGTCGCTTCACTTGGGCGAAGTGTCGGGATGGGAGTGCTGAGCCGCCACCGTGGCGTTCCGGCGAACCGCCCCGCGACGAGTCACCGTCAGCGGCCGTACGCCTCCAGCAGACGCAGCCAGACCTCGCTGACGGTCGGGAACGCGGGAACGGCATGCCACAGGCGGTCCAGCGGAACCTCGCCGACGACCGCGATCGTCGCGGCGTGCAGGAGTTCCGCCACGTCCGGGCCGACCAGCGTGAAGCCGACGATCACCTTACGGTCCTCGTCGACGACCATCCGGGCGTGCCCCTGGTATCCGTCGGCGTGCAGGGCGGCTCCGGCGACGGCGGCGAGGTCGTAGTCGATGACCCGGATCCGCAGCCCGGCGGCCTCGGCGGCGGCCGCGGTCAACCCGACCGAGGCGACCTCCGGGTCGGTGAAGACGACCTGCGGCACGGCACGCTCGTCGGCCGTGGCGACGTGCCGTCCCCACGGCCGGTCGTCGGCCGCTTCACCCCTGGCGCGCGCCACGATGACGTCGCCCACCGCGCGGGCCTGGTACTTGCCCTGGTGGGTCAGCAGCGCGCGACGGTTGACGTCACCGGCCGCGTACAGCCACCCGTCGCCGACCGGCTCCCCGTCCTCGCCGACGACCCACAACGTGTCATCGACGGTGAGCCAGACGCCGGGCTTGAGGCCGATCCTGTCGAGGCCGATGTCCCGTGTGTTCGGCGTACGGCCGATCGCCACCAGGAGTTCGTCGGCCTCGACCTGCTCGCCGTCGGTGAGAGTGATGTGCACCGTGCCGTCGCCGTCGCGGCTCACCGACGCGGCCTCGGCATCGAGGCGGACCGACACGCCGGCCTCCCGCAGCGACTGGGCGACCCGCTCGCCGGCGAACGGCTCCGCCCGCGAGAGCAGTCCGTCGCGCGCGAGCACCGTCACCGCGGATCCCAGACCGGCGAACGCGGTCGCCATCTCCGACGCCACCACACCACCACCGAGGACGGCGAGCCGGCCGGGTACCTCGCTCGCGGCGGCCGCCTCCCGGCTGGTCCACGGTGCCGCCTCGCGCAGGCCGGTGACGTCCGGGAGCAGGGCGCTGCTTCCGGTCGCGACGACGACCGCGTGCCGGGCGGTGATCGAGGTGACGGCGCCGTCCGCGCCGGTCACCTCGACGACCCGGGCGGAGGCGAACCGTCCCTGGCCCCGGTAGAGCGCGATGCCGGCCGATTCGAGCCAGGAGACCTGCCCGTCGTCCTTCCAGTCCGACGCGAAGGAATCGCGCCGGCGCAGCACGGCCGCCGCGTCCAGGTCGCCCGTCACCGCCTCACGAGCGCCGGGCAGCCGGCGTGCCGCCCGGAGCGCGGTCGCGCTGTGCAGCAACGCCTTCGTCGGCATGCAGGCCCAGTAGGAGCACTCACCACCGACCAGTTCCCGCTCGACGACGGCGGCGGTCAGGCCGCCCCGCACGACCCGATCGGCGACGTTCTCCCCGACCGGCCCCGCGCCGATGACGATGACGTCGTACGTGGTGTTCTCCATGTCAGTTTCCCTTCGCCGCGCGGCCGAGACGGATGGCCGCGATGAGGAAGAAGACGGCGCCGGGGACGGCGTAGCCGACCGCGTTGGTCAGCGCCGGGTCGTCCGCGGCGGCACCGGCGATGAACGATCCGCCGGCGAGCACGGAGATGCCACCGCTAATGATCATCGGCCACTGGCCGCCCATCTTACGGCGGGTGACGCCCACGACCAGCTGGACCAGGCCGGCCACGACCGCCCAGGCACCCCACACGCGCAGGACCGCCGGGATGCCGGACGCGCCGGCCACGGCCAGGCCGGCCGCGGCGAGCAGGCTGATCGCGATGTTCAGGTAAAGCAGGGTAGGCGATCCGGTGGCCCGAGACGCACGGACGTCGACGACGGCGGCGGCCACGTCGAACAGGGGGTAGATCACGAGCAGCGTGGCGGTGAGCGGGTCGAGGTCTCCGGCGAGCGGGAACATCACCAGGGCCCAGACGATGGCGAACGCGAAGCGACCGAAGTACAGCCGCCGCAGGGCGGACGCCGTCGTCGAGGTGCCGGGAGCGGCAACGGTGGTCATGGTCATGCCTTTCGGTGGTCACTGAGCGAAGCCAGCGGGTGCCGCGACCGGGACACCGTCCGGGAAGAACGAACGTTCTGTCGTGTCCCACCATGGCAACTTCACCCTCTCGCCGTCAAGACCGAACGTTCTATCCACTGTCGCCGTCTGGTCAGGCGCACGACGCGGCCGGGGGCGGCCCGCCCGGTGTTTCGTCACGCCGCGCGACGCGCGGCGGACCGGTGACATGGCCGACATGAGACCGAACGTTCTATCGCTATTATCGGTTCATGGCACGTCGCGAAACCGAGACCCGGCCGTCCGAGGCACGACTCCGGCTCCTTGCCACGGCGTCAAGAATCTTCTACGCGGAGGGAATCCACTCCGTCGGCGTCGACCGGATCGTCGCCGAGGCAAAGATCACCCGGGCCACGTTCTATCGGCACTTCCCCGGCAAGGAAGATCTCGTCCTCGCCTATCTCCAGGGCGCCGACGACGCCATCCGCGGCCAGGTGGCCACGGCCGTCGGCGCGAGCACATCGGCGAGTGACGCCGTCCGGGCCGTCGCGGCGTCGATCGCCGAGGGCATCCGGTCTCCCGGCTTTCGCGGATGCGCCTTCCTGAACGCCGTGGCCGAGTATCCCGATCCCGCCCATCCCGTGCACCAAGCCGTCCTCGCCCATCGGCGGTGGTTCCTCGACACGATCACCACGCTGATGACGACCATCGAGGAGACCAAGGCCGAACCGGCCGCGCAGCACTTCGTCATGCTGCGGGACGGCGCCATGGCGGCCGGCTGCCTGTTCGATCCGGGGCTGATCTGCGCGACCTTCCTCCGCGGCGTCGAGGGACTCGTCCAGATTCACGGCTCGCGCCAGGCCGGACGGCAGAGCAGTCCAACCGGTTGAAACGGCCTTCGCGGCCCGTGAACGCGTCGCGGCTACGTGGGCGAGCCCGTGTCGGCCAGCTGGGTCTTCGGCGCCGCGAGCGGGGGGAGCTCGTCCGCGCCGACCGGCGCGTTCGGCAGGAGCGGCCCGGCGAGCGCGGTCGTGACCAGCGCCATCAGCACCATCATGGTGAACATCTGGCCGTCCAGGACGCCGAGCGTCACCCCCGCGTTCAAGATCACGAGCTCGGTCAGGCCACGGGTGTTCATCAGCAGACCGAGGGTGCCCGCGTCCCGCCACGGCATCCCGGAGACCCTGCCGGGCACGGCCGCGCCGATCAGCTTGCCGGCGCAGGCCACCAGGATGATCCCGACGAGCTCCACGTAGCCACGCCCGGAGATCGAGCCGATGTCGACGTTGAGGCCGGTGACGATGAAGAACACCGGCAGCAGCACCGTGCTGATGTTGTCGAGCGGACGCTTGACGCCCTCCCTCAGCACGGCGAACGGCTCACGCGGCGTGACGAAGCCGAACACGAAGGCACCGAAGATCGGATGGATCCCGATCCAGGTCGTGGCGTACGACGACAGGAGCAGACCCGCGACCAGCGCGACGATCAGGAACGACGACACCCGCTCCCGCGCCCAGCGCCGCACGAGGAACGCCAGCAGCGGGCGCACGACCAGGAACATCACCGCGACGTACACGGCCGCCAGGACCGCGATCTGGGCCAGGTCACCCGACCCGCTCGCGGTCACGATCGCCGCGACCATCGCCAGCAGGCACCAGGCCAGCACGTCGTCGATGGCCGCGCTCGCCAGCGACAGCGCCCCCACCGGCGAACCCATCATCCGATGCTCGGTCAATATCCTGGCCAGCACCGGGAACGCCGTGATCGACATCGCCGCGCCCATGAACAACGCGAACGCCGTGAACGAGATGTGCTGACCCTGGACCCGCGAATGGTGGGGGTAGAGCAACATCGCCAGCCCGGCGCCCAGACCGAACGCCAGCGCGATCGAGCTCAGCGACACCGCCGCCGCCGCACGCCGCCGGCCCTCCAGGAGCCGCTTGTCGAGCTCCCAGCCGATGCCGAACATGAACACCAGCAGCCCCACCTGCGCCACCGCCGACAGATACGGACGGGCCTCGGCCGGAAAGAGCCGATGGGGGAGGTCGCCGGGCAACAGCCCCAGCAGGCTGGGACCCAGCGCGATCCCGGCGACGATCTCCCCGATGACCGGCGGCTGCCGCAGATAACGAGACGCCCGCCCGAGCACGGCCCCGGCCAGCAACACGATGGCGATGTCGGCCATCACGGCAGCGATGATCAGGTCGGAGTGTTGAGCAAGGCTTTTCACGAGGGTCCCTTGTCCACGGTCATCCGGTTCGCGCCCGTGTCGCCGCCGGGAGGGTGGGTCCAGGGGTGTTCGGCCAGGCAGGCGGTCTGCCCGGTGTCACGAGCCGAGGGGATCGCGGCATCGTCGGCACTCGGGCCACGGCGGTCAGGCGCGCGGGTAGGCCCAGCGCAATCCGTCGGGTGTGCTGATCAGCCCGTCCGGGAACAGCGGTCTCGCCTCCGCGCCCAGCAGGACCTCCGCCTGGAGGTTCGCGCTCTCGGCCATCGCGTTCGCCACCACGGGCTGGGCGTGCAGCTCGCTGGACGCCGTGCCACTGTCGTCCGCGGCCGCCGCCAGTGCCTCGGCGCCGGTGATCAGCTCGTCGGTGACCGACGCGGGGGTGGCCTCGATGACGTCTCCGGAGGCCAGTCCGCCGACGAGTTCGACGAACGCCTCCAGTTCTGAGAGCGGTGTGTTGGTGATCTTCTTGGCCGCCCAGAAGTAGGACTGCTCGTCCGCCTGCATTCCGTAGAAGGAGACGAGGAACTCATAGAAGACGCCGTACTCCCGCCGGTACCGGCGCTCGAACTCCTGGAAGGCCTCCTTCTCGCCGACCGTTCCGGCCAGGCAGCTGTTGATGGAGCGCGCGGCGAGCAGGCCGCTGTAGGTCGCCAGGTGCACTCCGGAGGAGAAGACCGGGTCGACGAAGCAGGCGGCGTCCCCGACCAGGACCAAGCCCGGCCGCCAGAACCGGGTGTTGCAGTACGAGTAGTCCTTGCGTACGCGCAGTTCGCCGTACGGACCGGACGTCACCCGCCGTGCGTCCGCGAGGTACTCCTTGATCAGCGGGCACGCGTCGATGAGGCGGTTCAGGGCCTCCTCCCGATCGCCCTGCACCTTGTCCGCCGCGTCCCGGTGCACGACGGCGCCGACGCTGGTCAGGGTCGGCGAGAGCGGGATGTACCAGAACCAGCCGTCGTCGAAGGCCGCCGACAGGATGTTGCCCGAGTTGGGGGCCGGCAGGCGTTTGCCGCCCTCGAAGTAGCCGAAGAGCGCGAGGTTGCGAAAGAACTCCGAATAGCGTCGTTCCCCTCCGACGTGGCGATGGGTACGACCGGTGTTCCCCGACGCGTCCACCACGTACGTCGCCTCGACCGTGTGCTCGTCCCCGTCGCCGTCGGCGTACCGGACGCCGCTGATCCGGCCGTCCGTCTCGATCACGTCGAGCACGGTGCTCGACTCCCGCACCTCGACGCCGTTCCCGCGCGCGTTGTCCAGCAGGATCTGGTCGAACTTCATCCGCTCGACCTGGTAGGCGAACGACGTCGGCCCCGCCAGCTTGGGCGAGACCGCGAAGCTGAACGTCCACGGCTCGGGGTTGGTGCCCCAGCGGAACGTCCCGCCTCTCTTCTTCGTGAACCCCGCGTTCCGCAGCTCCTTCTCCACGCCGAGCAGCCGGGCGATGCCGTGCACCGTCGAGGGAAGCAGCGACTCGCCGATCTGGTAGCGCGGGAACGTACCGCGTTCGAGGAGCAGGACCCGGTGCCCCTGCTTGGCGGTCAGGGTCGACACGGTCGAGCCGCCGGGGCCGCCGCCGATGACGACGATGTCGAAGTTCTCGGTCGTGGGTGTGCTCACGTTTCCTCCGGGTTGACGGCCGGTGCGGCGGCGGTCAGTCGATCGGGATCAGCAGGTCGCGCACCGTCGACCCGATTCGGGCCATCGGGGCCGCCCGCCCCATGTCACGGTGCTCGCACTCGACCTTGTGCTCGTGTACCTCGCCCTTGACGAACGGCTGCCACGCCGTCGCCGACAGGCCGTCTCGGACTCCGCGTACGGCGGTGAAGAGGTGGGCGTCGCCGTTGAACGTCGGCGGGGTGTGACTGCGCAGGATCTCGTAGTTCGCGGCGAACACCTCGACGATGCGTCCGATGGTCGCGTCGTCGAGGCTCGCCAGCGCGCTGCCCTCACGGCGGGCCATCCCCAGCACGGTCGACCGGCTGATCGGCCCGGTCACCGCCTCATCGGACGGCAGGTTGATGAAGTGCAGCAGGTCGGCCAGCAGTTCGGCCTCGGTGCCCTCGTGTCTCAGCCGGGGAGGCATCCACGGATGGGTGTCGAGCAACGCCAGGAACTCCACCCGCTCCCCCTGGTCCCGCAGCCGGGCCGCCAGGGAATGAGCGACCAGTCCGCCGAAGGACCAGCCGAGCAGGCGGTACGGCCCGGTGCGCCGCACACTCCTGATCGCCGTCAGGTAGCGGTCCAGCATCTCCTCCATGTCGCGGCTCGGCGGCGAGGAGCCCGTCAGGCCGCTCGCCTGGATCCCGTAGACCGGCTGTTCCGCGTCGAGGTGGGGCAGCAGACCCGCGTACGACCAGCCGATCCCGCCGGCGGGGTGGACGCAGAACAGGGGCGGTCTCGATCCTGAGGTGCGCAGCGGCAGCACCATCTCCAGCGCCGCCTCCCGCCGGTCGAGCCCGAGTATCCGGGCGAGCCGGGCGGGGGTTCTCGCCTCCACGACCGACGCGGCGAGCAGGTCGTGCCCGAGCGTGACGCGTATCCGGCTCGCCAGCCGCGCGGCCAGCAGGGAGTCGCCGCCGAGTTCGAAGAAGTTGTCGTCGATGCCGACCGCGGGCAGCACGAGCACCTCGGCGAAGAGCCGGCAGAGGACCTCTTCCTGCGGCGTACGGGGCGCGGCCCCGGAGCCGCGGGCCACGAACCGGGGCGCCGGCAGCGCGCTCTGGTCCACCTTGCCGTTGGCGGTCAGCGGAAACCGGCCGATCACCACGACGGCCGCGGGAATCATGTAGTCGGGGAGGAACTCCGCCACCCTGCGGCGCAGGCCCGCGGCGGAGACCTCGCCGTCCTCGACCGGCACGACGTAGGCGACCAGATGGGCGGTCTCGCCCACGCGCCGGTGTTCCACCCGCGCCTGCGCGACCTCGGGGTCGGTCAGCAGCGCCTGCTCGATCTCGGCGGGTTCGATCCGGTATCCGCGGATCTTGATCTGGTCGTCCACGCGGCCGTGGAACTCGAGCATGCCGTCAGGGCGCCAGCTCGCGAGGTCACCGGTGCGGTACATGCGGGTGCCATCCGAGCGGATGGGATCGGCGACGAACCGGGCGGCCGTCAGGCCGGGACGGCGCAGGTATCCCCGCGCGAGCCCGTGGCCCGAGACGAACAGCTCCCCGAGCGAGCCGACCGGCGCCGGCCGCAGCCCGTCGTCCAGCACGTACGCCCGGGTGTTGAGGATCGGACGGCCGATGGGAGGGGGGCCTTCGCCCTGCGGCAGGCGCGCCATGGTCGCGCACACGCTGCTCTCGGTCGGGCCGTAGGCATTGATCATCACTCGGCCGCCCGACCACCGGTCGGCCACCGCCGCCGGGCAGGACTCCCCCGCGACGATGAGCGTGAGATCCGCGGGCAGCCCGTCGCGTCCCTCCTGGAGGGGTAGCACCGCCGGGGGGAGCGTGGCGTGGGTGACGGACTCCTCGGTGAGCAGGCCGGCGAGCGCGGCCCCCGGCATCAGCCTCTCCTGGGGCGCGAGCACGAGTGTCGCACCGCGGAGCAGCGCCATGCATATCTCCGACACCGCGGCGTCGAAGCCCAGGGACGCGAACTGCAGCACGCGGCTGCCGGGCCCGACGCCGCACTCCTCACCCTGGGCCACGGTCAGGCTCGGAATCCCTCGGTGGGTCACCACCACCCCCTTGGGCCGCCCGGTCGAGCCCGAGGTGTAGATCACGTAGACGGGGTGGCCGACCCGCAGGACCTCCAGACGATCCCGGTCATCGGTCAGGTCCGCCGGCGAGCGACCCGCGCCCTCGGCGCTCAGCTCCGTGAACGACAGGACCCGGCCGGGCTCCCCGAGACCCGCGAACCCGTCCGCGGCCACCACCAGCACCGGCCCGGCGTCCTCCACCATGGCGGCGATACGCGACGGCGGCTGCGCCAGGCCGATGGGCAGGAACGCGCCACCGGCCTTGAGCACGGCGAGCATGGCCACGATGACCTCGATGGAACGCGGCATCGCCAGCGCGACGACCCGCTCCGGCCCGACCCCTCGATCCACGAGGACACGCGCCAGCCGGTTCGCCCAGGCGTTGAGCTCGGCATAGCCACAGTCCCGGCCCTCGAAACGCAGGGCGACGGCATCGGGAGTCCGCGCGGCCTGCGTCTCGAACAGGGACGGAACGGTCGCCTCGGCGAGCTCCCGGTCCGTCTCGTTCCATCGAGGGAGCGGGTAGCGGCCGGCGTCCGGGCTGCCGGTCAAGGTCCGGCGCTCGGGCGACGCGGGTCGGTTCATGCACTCTCCCCCACTGGCTGAACGGCGGCGACGGACCGGACGGTCTGGGGACCGATGTCGGCGAGCGTGCGAAGGCCCGCGAGCGTCATGGCGTCGGTCAGCTCGCCGAGCAGGATGTCCAGTACGTCCGTCACGCCCTGAGTTCCGTCGACCGCGAGGCCGTGCAGGACCGGCCGGCCGAGGAGGACCGCGTCGGCGCCGAGCGCGAGCGCGGCGAGCACGTCCCGGCCGCGGCGCACTCCGCCGTCGAGCAGCACCGGTACGCGTCCGGCCACCGCCGCCGCGATCTCCGGCAGGACGTCGAGCGTCGCGGGAGCGCCGTCGAGCTGCCGGCCGCCGTGGTTGGAGACCACGACGCCGTCCGCCCCGGCCTCGGCCGCACGCACCGCGTCCGAGCCGGTGAGGATCCCCTTGAGCAGGATCGGCAGCGGGCTGATCGAACGCAGCCAGTCCACCACCGACCAGTCGAGGTCGGGGGCGAACTCGGCCCTGGCGTGCGCGGCCGGGGACGTGAGGTCGTGGCCGTCGAGGTTGGCCGGGGTGATCCCGGCAGGGAGCCGGAAGTCGTTGCGCAGGTCGCGCAACCGCCGGCCGAGGTGGGGTGCGTCGACGGTGAGGACGAGCGCCTCGAAGCCCGCGGCCTCCGCGCGTTCGATGAGGCGCCGGGTCATCGAACGGTCACGCAGGCAGTAGACCTGGAGCCAGAGCGGGCCGCCGGCGGCGGCGAGCTCGTCGACGTCGCGCCCGGCGAAGGTGCTGATCACGACCGGTACGCGGGCCGTCGCCGCCGTGCCGCGGACGGTGGCCAGTTCGCCCAGCGGGTGAAGGAGGGTCTGGAAGGCCAGCGGGGCGATCGCCACCGGCGCGTCCCAGGCACGGCCGAGGATCGTGGTCGCGGTCTCGGGGAGACCCGCGCCGCGCAGGACGAGGGGCCGCAGCCACAGCCGATCGAACGCCTCGACGTTGGCCGCGAGCGTCCGTTCCTCACCGGCGCCGCCCTCGAGAAAGTCCCACACCGCAGGGTGGAGCCGGCTCCGGGCCGACCGTGCGAAGTCGCCGAGCGTCAGTCTCATCGCCTGGTCCTCAGTCCAGGCCGATCGGGTCGCCCGCCTGCTGGCGCTCCACCGCCTCGTACAAGGCCTGGATGTTGTTGCTGCCGAAGGTGTGCGCACCCCGGCGGTCGATCAGCTCGTAGAAGAGGGTCCTCCTCGGGTGCCGCGACTCGGTGAAGATCTGCAGCAAGAGCCCCGAGTGGTCACGGTCGGCCAGGACGTTGAGCTCACGCAACGCCTCCACCGGGACCCCGATCGACCCGAGCCGGGACGTCAACACCTCGTAGTAACTCGACGGCGTGCTGAGAAAACGCACACCCCGATCGGCACCCTCCGACACGGCGGTCAGAATGTCCTCGGTCAGGAACGCCAGATGCTGCACCCCGGCACCGTCATGCGCCGCGATGAACGCGTCGATCTGCCCCGGATCAAAGGCGACGTCCGGTTCCAGAATGGTCAGGGTCAGCTTCCCTGCCGCATCCTGGACGACCTTCGAATCCATGGCCTGGGACCCCACGACGATCCGCTCTTCGAAGATCTGCCGCAGGCCGAAGACCTCCTCGTAACACCGCACGATCCCGTCCAGCGCACCCGCGGGCACGCACACCGCGATGTGGTCGATCTCCCTCAGCAACCCACCGGAGCAGTCACGGCCGGTCTCCGGGATCATCGGCAGGAAGGAGCCATCGGACCGATCACGAGAGACGAAACGATGCTCCACGTCACCGAATCCGATCACCGACGCGAGAACGACCTCGCCGTCCTCACCTTTGAACACCTCCGGCGGCGCCACCGGGACACCACCGCGCCCGACCGCCTCGGCGAAGGCAGCCTCCGCGTCCTCGACCGCCAGCGCGATCACTCCGACACCGTCACCGTGCCGCGCCACGTACTCCGCGGCGGGGTGACCGGGATCGGTGGCCGAGGTCACCAGCAACGTGATGCCACGCTGCCGCAACAGCACCGACTTACAACCGCGTAACCCCGTAGTGGCACCGCCACGGCCCGCCGGCACGAAACCGAACCGATCGCACAGCTCAGCGGCCGCCTCCTCGGCCTCCGCGACGAACAACTCGATGTGATCAATCGCCTGAATCTCCACAAGCCACCTCGAAAATCGGGTTGATCTCGCTCGGTTACCAGCGCCACTCCTGCTGGCCGTAGAGGTGGCCGGCGGGGATCTCGCGGTCCTTGCACCAGGTCAGGAACTCGTCGATCTGCTTGATCTGGTAGGTGTCCTCGTTGTACGTGGTCGCCATGACGTGGCCGAGCCAGGGCTCCTCGCCCATCGCGTACACGTACGCCGCGCCGGCCCCGAACTCGGTCATGATGGCGGCGGCCTGCTCGGCGTTCGAGCCCGAAAGCTTGCGTGAGTCGCTCATCTTCTTGGTGACCGGAATCGTCAGCAGCGCCTGGTAGAGCCAGGTCAGCGGTGCGCCGTCGCACTCCATGCCGAGGAAGGCCATGTCGGCGGTGCCCAGGTGCTGCCGGACATGGCGGTAGAGCGCCGGGTCGACCCCAGAGGAGTCGGCGCCCACGAAGATCTTCCTGCCGTTCAGGTCCACCCAGTACGTCGACTTCGCCCGGATGTCCAGGTCGCAGTGCTCGCCGAGGAACGGCGTGGCGGTGACCTTGCCGCCCGGGAACGGGACCTCGTCGAAGTCGTCGACCTCGATGACCGGGAAGCCCAGGGCCTTGAGCATCAGGCCGAGAGACGGGTCGGGCAGGTTGCCGCGCGACGAGCGCGGCACCACGACGCTCCCGATCCGCGGGCGCAGCTGCAGCAGCGTCTCGAGGACGATGTGGTCCTGGTGCCCGTGGGTGATGAGCACCAGGTCGATGTGGTCGGGCAGGTCATCCAGGGTGTAGCGGCCACTGGCGGTGCTGTCCGCGCTGATGAACGGGTCGGTGACGACGGCGGCCTGCGGTGTCTGCAGCACCAGGCAGGCGTGCCCGAAGTAGCGGACCCGGCCGCCGGCGTCGATGTGCCGGTCGGGGGCCAGGCTCGGCGTGTCGGTGAGCATGCCGGCGAGCCGTTCGGCCTGCGTGTCGTTCAGCTCGAGCGCCTCGCGCAGGTGGCGGAGGGTCGTGGGATGCACCCTGGCCTTGAACAGTTCG
>Ga0247774_1001145_pt1 | contig 13486 bp, 12 predicted proteins | sample UWRJL001104B6_FD_179933 | JGI IMG/M metagenome (GOLD analysis project Ga0247774, IMG submission 179933) | Plant litter microbial communities from Arlington Agricultural Research Station in Wisconsin, United States - UWRJ-L001-104B-6 | ecosystem: Environmental > Terrestrial > Plant litter >... | reverse complement strand
CGCAGCACAGCCCTGGTGGTTTGCCACAAAAGGTTTCGACTCATTCCGGCCGCCGTGGGCGAGGGCAGCTCTGAACACAGAAGGGACAAGCAGTAAGCTAATAGAATGGAGCAGTAATAACAATAAAGCAAAGTCGACAGGTAAGAAAGGACAATACAAGAGCTGGTTAGTTTAAGGAAAGAGAAAAGGACAGAGAAACTGGGCGAATACTTTGTGCACCGGTCCCTGGTTAGCCCCGCGCCAGCCGAGCCCCACTAAAATGACGAGTTGAGCTTTTCTAAAGGTGGGGCATCATGTTGGCTCACAAGCATAGGAAGAGGCACAGGTATAGGAACGACATTCGGTCACTCGCTGCATCCGCGAGACAACAAAAATGTGCAAATTCCGGATCTGGTTAAGCAAGTGTTTGAACTTATATGATCTTCATCTTGGGCGCTAGCAGGTCATGTCGAACATGTCCTGCGCAAGCCTTTTCCGTACGCTAGGACAATGCAAAACTGAATTCATGAGCGGGAAAAACCTTGATGGGTAGAGCCGGTGTCGGGGCAAATCGGCATTAAAAAAAGCTCCATCTAGCAAGATAAACCCGGCAGGATTCCTCTTCGAGACTTTCTCCAATATCTCTATCCATTAACAATAAGGGTTTGACTAAAACGACGCCGTTTGAAACACAGAGTTGTGAGAAATAACTTATTTAGGTATATCAACTCCTATTTTTGGAGCATACGGCACATCACGTAGTCCACTTTCACCGTGATCGCGACTTTCACCCCATCCATCGACTTCTCGCCCAGGAATACCTAAGCATCTTTATTGGAATCTCACCGAGCAATGGCCGAGAACTCATCCTCCACCGCTCCCCAGGCCGCTCACAGCCTCACCGTCTCCTCGCTCCCCCACCTCTCCACCGGCAAGGTCCGCGAGCTCTACGACCTCTCTCCCACTACCCTCCTCTTCGTCTCGACCGACCGCCTCTCAGCCTATGACGTGGTCCTCCCGACCCCCATCCCGGACAAGGGCGCCATCCTCACCAAGGCCTCCGAGTTCTGGTTCGACCTCCTGCCCAGGCTCGTCCCCGGCCTCAGGACCCACTTCGTCTCCTCGTCCCTCCCGTCCTCGGTCCCGCTCACGCCGGCCGAGAGGACGCTGCTCGAGGGCCGGAGCATGCAGGTCCGCAAGCTCCGCATCCTGCCCGTCGAGGCCATCGTGCGCGGGTACCTGACGGGGTCGGCCTGGAAGGAATACCGGGCCCGGGGCACCGTCCACGGGATCGACGTGGCGCCCGGCATCAGGCAATGCGGCCGCCTGCCCGAGCCGCTGTACACGCCGAGCACCAAGGCGCCCGTCGGGCAGCACGACGAGAATATTCACCCCTCCCAGGCTGCGGCCCTGATCGGGGCCGAGTATGCGGCCAAGGTGGAAGACCTGTCTCTTGCGATCTACAAGGCCGCGGCCGCCTACGCGCTGGGGAGGGGGATCATCATTGCGGACACGAAGTTCGAGTTTGGTGTCGACGAGGAGACGGGGGAGGTTGTGCTGGCGGACGAGGTGCTTACGCCGGATAGCTCGCGGTTCTGGGCGGCGGCGAGCTACGAGGAGGGGAGAGACCAGGAGAGCTTCGATAAGCAGCCGGTGCGGAATTGGCTGACCGAACACAAGCTTAATGGCAAGGAGGGGGTCGAGTTGCCCGGGGACGTGGTGAGGGCGACAACGGAGAGATATTGGGATGCGTATCGGAAGCTGGCTACGGAGTGAGAGCGGAGTTGAGGGTATATTTTGGCATAGAGACTTCTTGGATATAGGAAAGACGGCTCATTGTTAGCCAAGTAAATGAAAATTTCACCGGCCTCGACCATCCAGCGTATTTTGTGGCTCAAATGTAAACCTCGTCGTGGCTCTTCAATTGTCACAGTGGGCGTTGCACATATTTGAGAGCCCACGGTATTTAATTAGTAGGGTTATACTCTATCTAACAGCAATTTTTCGTTGTGCGCGCCAGCACATTCCGTCGCAACGCCGGTCTACCGCCTTCGCCAGCGGGAGAACGTAAGCTGGGTAATGGCGAGGAGAATCCACAACCTCTGAGAGCCGTAAGACAATCCCCTGCCATCCTCACAGATTATCCTCCCTTCTGCAGTTGAGATACCATGAATAAAACTCGCAAATAAGGCAGATTCTCCCCTCCCGCCAGATGCAATGCCTGTGGTGCCGTTAAAAAAACCATTCTGATGTGCCACCGCAAAAAGAACGAAAAACCCAATCTCTCCGCCGCAAAACATGCTGAGGACTTGCTCGAATCAGGTATCCCATATCATAATCGGTAAAGATGGGGAAGTTGAGGTTGGGGTCGACAATGGATGCAGCAGATAGGATCGAGCTAAGCTCTGTGCTCGTCTCCGCGTCTTGCCAGGCGTCTCTACCAACCTCTTCTTACACCTCTATCCCTTCATCAAGTGATATGAAAACATGCCGAATTGCCGATTGCCTCCAATGATTTCTGTGTATGCCGATGCCGAAACTCGAAAAATTGTCAAGTAGTGTACAGTGATGACGTGTCTTCACGACCTAGATCGCGAACCACCAGAACCCCACTTCCCGGTGATGTTACCCGCGGCTGACCTGTGAAGCACTTGTTCGGCTCTCCTCTTCTTCCGGAACATCGCTTAGTCGTGATGGATGGTGGTGCTGTGAGCCCCATGTTCCGTATCCCGCGCCCGTGTAATCGGTGGTGTCGGCATATGCAGTGGACCACTGCGGGTCGGCCGAGGAGCCTGTCGTGTAGCCAGGGCCGGACGCAGGCGTTTCATAGTCCTCTGCGCCTCGGTCAGGATGTGGTCCTGGAGAGGGACTGGCAGGGAAGGGAATCTTGTTCCCATGTTCGTCGCGAACAAAGTTGCCCCGGGAGTCAATGACATACTCACCTTCGCTGTAGCCACCTTCCGATGCAGTAGGATTGGTATATCCCTGGCCACCGCCTTCGCCGCCTGTCGAGTAGTACATGCCCTGGCCAGATGTCGTGGTCGTGGCTCCGTCGGCAGGACTGTGAGAGTACTCGGGACCGTAGCCACCTGCTCCGCTCGGGCCGCCGCTGTCGTACTCGCCGCCCTGGTATCGCTGCTGGTCTCGGTTGCTACCCCGTCGACTGGGCAGGGAAACGCCGGCCGTCATGGGCACCACCTGCACGCCGCCAATGGTGGTGGGCTGTCCGGACTGCAGGGACACGATCCGCTCACGCTCCAGTTGCTCTCGCCGTCCAAGCTCTTCCCACGCGCGACGTGCCTCCTCCTTGGATATCGACAGCTCTTTCTTCATCTCGGATAGCTGCTTCTGGACAATGGAATTGGCGCTCTCTCGATCGCTCGTTCGGCTTTGTGCTTGGTTCAGCTGCCCACGGAGCTCTTCGACCTGCTGCTCGAACATGGCGTTTGCCTCCTGTGCTCGCTCCAATTCGCTCCGCGTCTCAAAAAACCACCGCTGAAATTTTCGTTCCGAGCTTGCCCGAAGGCGCTGAAGCTCCACGACGGCATGGAAAAGGTTAGCCCCTGCTGCCGAGAGGTCCTGCACCTGCGATGCGAGCTGCTTCGCGATGGGATCGTCACTGTAGCTCTGGGCGTTCATTTCCATCCGCTTAATCCAATGGCTCGTCAAACCTTCCCACTGCGCTGATAGATTCTCCCATCTCTCAAAGGCGTGTGGGAAAGACGTCCGTGGTTGTTGGCCAGATCCTGAGCCACCGGCCGCGGCTCCGCTTTGGCCGGTTTGTTGGGCGGAGGGTCCGGCCTGCGAGGACATCCCGTATTGTTGCGGAGCCGCAGAGGTGGCGGTCCGTCCGCCACGCGCAGGTGCTTGTGAGGCCTGCGGTGCCTGAGTATGTGGCACGCGAGATGATGCGCCTGCCTGCGCCGCAGCTTTCTCTGCTTGTTCATTTCGTCTTCGGGTGTTTAGGGGGGAGGGCATGTCGTTGCTGGCAACCCTTTGGTGGCCAGGAGGACCGCCAGCAGCGGAGGTATTCGCTCGTCGTTCCGCATTCCGTCGCGCCGCGTCTTCCATAACTCGAGCCTCTTCTTCTGCACGCATGCGCACTCGATCCTGTTCCAGGCGCTGTTGCTCCATCAGTTGTTCCTGCTCTGCTTGTCGTCGCGCTTCCCGGGCAGTGCGCTCCTGCATGATGATTCTGGGAGTCCGCATGCCGGAGGGTGAGCCGGTGTGGCCGGCCACCGGGCGCGTTCGGGAAGTCGTGCCATTGCCGTTGGAGACCGGTAGGTCGGCCATCTCGGCGTTCTCTTCGATAAGATCGGGTGAGAATTGGTACGGCCCGCGGAGTGCCTCCTCGAGAGCGAAGAGTATTGCCTTGTGAGTGCGCTTGGTGATGCGAACGGCCGGGTGGACTCGGTCTGAATATTTTCGTCTGGACGGATATTCTTCCTCTGAGTTGTCGTCGCTGTCGCTAAGTACTTGGGATAGTACACGAGGTTTGCGCTCTTGCCTTCCTCTGCGAGTTTTCAGCTCGCGAAGAGGCCGCTGTCCAGGCTTCGGATCCGGTCGCTGTCGTTCAGTAGGATCAAGTCCTATCTGGATTCTCTCCTTGCTGGCGGATACGGGAAACTGCGGCGCGGAGTCAAGATCGGGTCGAGGACTCGGAGTGGCGTCGAAGCGAGGTGTTCTACGGAGTCGGTGGAGTGAAGACCCGGTCGACGGTCTGTCGGCAAGGTCCGGACTGTGTTGAGGTTGATACCCCCGCTGCTGGCGATTTTCGTCGGTTGTATGTTGGTAAATTGTGAAGTTGGGGCCAGCACAGGTAATTTATTGTGCCAACGCTCTCGGCTCTTGCTCGTTTGCGCAATTGAGCCTCGAGGTTGACGGTGCCGTAGTTTTGAGTGTCGTGCTAATCTGGCTTTGTGCTGAGAACCAGCGGTCTCCGAGAGAGGGTAGTACTCGAATTCTATGTACTCTTTGGTAAGCTTGGATGGACTCTGACGTGGCACCCGGGTTGATGGTGTGAAGCAACAGAGACTGTGGATGTTACGCACAATTGGCAATGCCGCAATGTATGGACCGTCAATCTGCGAAACGAAGCACAGAAAGTTTGGTATGCTCAAAGCTTAACCAAGTTTGTGAGGAATGGGGAAAAGTAAATTGAGAGGAAGCAAACTGCAAGAGTCTCGAAGAGCTTCTGGAGTAGGTAAGATCAGGTACCGTTTTGCAGGTGGCTGGTATGACCGGAACTTTGACCCTAACAATTGGGGTGGTTGGTGTGGAAACTGGATACTTGGCGCGACGATGTCAAGCCACCCCGCCCATCAATTGTGACAGCACCGTTGGATATTTCGGTGAAAAAGGCCTTAATAACTGGTCGCCAAGTCGAAATTGAGGAATGTCATCTATTTCGCAGAAGACGAGAGAGGCTGTGGTAGAGAGTGGTGCGCTAAAAAATGCCCTCGGTCTGCATGGTAGGTACACGATAATAAAGATGGGAGGTGTGAAGGAGTGGTCCCAACACACAAAATTTGCAATGGCTGCCCGAGCGATGCCCAAAGGGCCCTGAAAGCGAAAAACGCCTTTAGGGCTGGCCTGAAAGGCCACCCAGGGAGGAGCTTTACCCCCCGAAGGCCTGAGCTTGCGCGCCAGTCTTCTTCGTGCTGCTGTCGAAATAAAAATCGGGAGGTCTTGAGTTCGGAAGGACAACAGCAATCATGTCTCGGATCTGCAGGTGGACCAATCTCTCCGTTTGGACATGGAAAGAAGATTGGGAGGCGCTGATTGCGTCGTGTTGGAATATTGTTGACTCCTGCTGAACAGACAGACGCGGTTGAAAATGAAGGAAGGAAGAAAATATGGACAAACGCAGTCGAGATGGCACTTGACTTTGCGGGGGCCCCCATGGGTAGTAGTCGAGGGTCTCCCCACCCTTCACTCTACAAAACAAAACGCGAAAGCCAGCAGCTCGGAACCGGAGAACAGCTGCATCCCAACTACTACAGGGGCTGCACAGACCCAAGGGAAAGTTGCTGGTTCACTGTGCCGCCTTCGAAGAAGCAACCTGTCGGGCTTTTGGTTGAGGAAGGTCCGTCCTCCGCCTCCAATACCTCTTGATTCTGACGTGCGATCTGCCTTGATAAGCAGGACAACCAACAGCAGGTGGCTCACACTATTGGGTCGATCTGAAGCTATCCAGTACGAAATGCAGCTCACGATGGCTTGCAGGTGAGACGCGTCGGGGTTTTTAATTTTGCGACGGCGTCTTCTCGAGTGCTATCCGCAGCATAAGGTACAATTGAGCTAAGCTAGTGTTTGCGGGGTCCGTAGTATTATTCGCGGTGACACAGGAGCGGAACACTATTGAGAGTGTTTCGGAACCTGCGACTTTTGATCCTCGGCTGAGCGAGAGTCTGGGAAGACGGACTAACATTGGTAGCGATTGCGGCCTTGTCACACCCTCAATTTCTACTAGATTGACTTCAGTCTATTGAGTTCTCGGACTGAAGCGACTGAAGCAAAGACATATTCAAATTCTATGGTATGGAGCGCCAGATATCGGCGATTTCAAACAAGGCGCGCGACGCTACAAATAAACTTTGTTCCTGGTCGTGTCTCGAGACATGGCTGCCGTCTGCCAACCAGTTTGCACCTACATTAGCAGCCTCGCTCGAAGTTCGTGGCTCCCATGTGGCAACAGCCGTGACCAAGAACGCAATCAAGTTCAGCGGTTTTAAATCTAATCAAATTTTCTAGCTGCTAACAACACATCCCCAGTTTGGGTTCGTCGTTCGCCGTCATCGTGAGTCGCGCTTGTCTTCTAGAGGTTGGGTTGCTCTCATCCTGCCCGGCCCTCCCGTGTCTTGGAAAAAATTGGCGTCCTGGCGACGTGCCGGGCCATTGCCGACGAAAGGGCCGGCGCCGTCCCTCCAATTGGCTTTCAGCACTTTGTCGACCCGATAGGCTGGTTGAGCCCACCCTCTTCCCCGCCCGACCCCACCAGCCCACCAAGTCGCCAGGGGTATGTCCTTGTCAGGCTTGTGCCACAGCGCCTCGTCACTTCTCCTGGCGGGTAATTCCGTGGAATGAACTCGAGCAAACACGCCAGCAGGATTCCTCAGAAACGCGTGGAATGGAATGCTCGGGTGAAGAATCTCTAGATTGCCTACTGGCCGGGGCCAGCAGCGCGAGAAATCTTAATTTGGAAGACCTTTCGCTGGAATATGCCTCAGATCCTCACTGGCCTACCTTGTCTCGCACCGGGCGTGGCGGCATGTCCAACGTCACCTCGGCCGCCTCCGCGACAGCTTCGCTAACATAAGTAGTCACGTGAAACAACTAACCAGCCTAATAACTTGAGATCTGAGATCAGATAAAGTAACGAACTACCTTCTTGCTTGCGAGTACCTGAGAGAATTCCAACTTCGACCAACAACTGACCAGTCAAGAGAAAATGCTATACTTGTAGGATATACCAGGAAACAAATCGTGATTGCAGATTTATGAGACTGTTTGCATTCCCACCCATGTGCATAGGGTTCGGGTTGCTTTACCAAAAGCTTGTTTCGCAGGAGACATCAGTTTAAAGGTATTCAAGACACCTTATTCAATCGATATGCGGCCAACTCTCACGCGACACAATTAGGGCAACTGTGATTTACTTAATACATTCTAGCCTGCCCGTGCCCGTTAAGGTATCCTGTTACTGGCCGCGAGATACGGGCCCGTCTTAGTATATCTCAATGCCTATAATTCTGTGTGACGAAAATATAAAGCTGCTGCTCGCCTGGTAGAGCCAATACCCACCACGTATTGGTAAATCTTTTCTACAGTAGACAACCAGGTCGGTTGACTCCATCGCCTTTATGGTAGAAAACTTTCCTTCTCCGCTATTAGCGATATTCCCTTCCACGGACAAAGATATGCCTTGGGCTATGGGACCTTGTGCGGACAGAAACCCCCATGCCATTATTTCCACGAAATATCCTCTCGAGACTTCTCGCCCTTCGCTCCGACCCCGCACGTGGACGTCCATGCCATCCATAGGGATGGCTCTGTGTATAGTGGTGGTGTTGGCGATGATGGCGGGCATGAGGATGGTGGTGGCGGGGGCTTCGTCTCGAGGCATAAAACGGCGAGTCCCCACCTGACTCGCTTCCTGGACGCGGCATCCAGTGAACATGAGTACTCTGTCTTTCATTAAGATCTTCCTCGCCGGTGGAGCTTTCGTCCGGCCGTCGGCCCGAGGGGCTCGGCCTACAAGCCGGCATGAATGATATAGGCCTAACACTTTCCGAATCCGACTCAATGGGCGTGTGTACTGGCGAGAACTCGGGGGGTTCGCCATCTAATGAAACGCTGTCATAGTCTAGGACCCTAGGCAATGTTGAAGTCTTCGGTATCTCCTTCTCGTGACTCTGACAGTCGCTACAAGCTGGTTCCGGAACTTGTTGGCTTGCGGTTCGGCCTCCACTGCTGTGGCTGTGGTATCCGTGGCTTTGACCACCGCTCGGCGTATAGGCCTGCTCATGTACGCAGCGTTGATGAGCGTGTCGACAACAATTTCCGGTGCGATGGGATAAACCTTCTTCGCTAGGACTTTTGGACTGCCTGTAGTTTCTACTCATCGGACTCTCGCATCCGCAGGTTTTCAAGCCAAGGCAGCGCGAGCTTCGGTGCGATGCCAGGGTGCAATCACCGCGTGTGATATTGTCGCTGCAAAAAATGCAGTGCCAGCATATGTTCTCGTACTGTTGTTCTTCGCCTTGTGGTTGGACTGGCTGCCGTCTGCACTGGCATGGAGCGTCGTGACTATCGTGGCTGTCGATGTAAATATTGACTGGAGTTTGGGGAACGTTTCTGGTGGCTGCGCCAGCGTCGACAGAGACAGTCTGGTTGGTTTTGTTGCTAGCCGTCTGGTTTCTTGAATCGATTTCCTGTCTGTAGACGTCGTCAGACAGGATCCGCGATAGGCGCTTGCCCTTCGGTTTTTCTGCCTATGCATCTCGCTAGTCAGCAACACGTACAGCGGCGCCATCTCGTGCAATTCCTCTTACCTCTGCATCTGCTTCTAATTGCAGATTCCTAGTTTTGCTCTCCGGCCAGTCGATAACATCATCGCAGATAGAAACACAGAACCGAGTCCGGTCAGGGGGCATACACAATTTTCCTCTGTCCCGCCTCGCGCGCAGCTCAGCGGGGTCCAACGGCATCGATAAAATGCCCCTCCGGTTCCATCCATGTCCAAGCTCGCGGACGCCTGCCGCTACCTTAAAATCGAAGTGGAGGTAGGGCTGATAGTCCAAATGTTGGTTGATTTTGCGCACTGGTACGTTGCGTATCACCGTGACTTGGCGAGTGAAGCTCTCGTATACCTCAGGGGCCCAATAGCCTAGCTTCAGGTTTACTTCCCATTCCCAGTGGGCGGCACTGTCGTAGTGAGCCATTTTGGGGAGGTCACCTCGAGGAAACTCGTCCCAGACGCAGTCCCTATGGTGAGCTCTGCGGCACTTGCATTTGCATTTGCAGGTGCGGGCGTGGTCTGATGAGATGTGGAAGTGCCTTTTGGAAGTGCCTAAATGGCGGCTTGACGGAGCACTGACTGCTACAATCCCCCAGGCGCTCGATCTGTCCTTGATGCGAGTGCCATGGCCATCTATTGGAATGTTACGCTCGGCTCACAATTGATAAATCAGAAGCTATTACTTACGTGGCTTTGACAGTTCGTATGAAAGTCCCTCGCGCCAAGATTTCATGGCTGTTTCATAGCTGATCGTATCGTTTCGCTCGACTTGTGCCTCGAGCTTCCCAGTTGGATTAGGGCCAATGTTCTCTATACCGGCCGTGTATCTTTTGGTATCATTGGTCTCATCCACGACATTCAAGCTGGCAGAAAGGTCGCCTTCTGGCAACAATCGATGCGATTCCCCTTGTCGGAAGAGGTACTTGAGCGACACGAAATCGAAAAACCGTTTGTAGAAGTCGGATCTGTGTGCTTTAGTTAGGGATTCTTCGTCCCCTCTTAGGGGAGATGTTGTACGAACCTACGGTCAAAGCCAGTTATTTCGACCTGGAGCTTGAAGGTCAATACAATGCGGAAGTGCTCTTCATCACTGTGCCTGTCGCGCTTTCTAGATGGATCTTCGGATGGTTTTCTTTCGGAACGCTCGACTCTGACCCCGGGTTCCAAGATACTGATAGTAGTGTAGTTCCCCTGTCTGGCAGCGATTTTTTCGTGCAAATGGATGTTGCGGACTGGAGAGAGATCTCTCCTTGGCTTCTGGTGGCTCGAGGACATTTCTCGAGATTGCATCGGGTTAGGCATTACGTTAATAGTACTGCCTAGTATGTAGCGATGATCGCTAGGCCCTTTATTGGGAATCTCTATTTGTTATATAAGTACCTGGATGTGAATCCTGTTTGATCGGAGTGAAACGGAAAACCACGGGAACTGCAATGCGGCCGTTTCTCAGTTAATCAGGCCACCCATACTTGGTGGTTGTTTGGTGGCTCTCGGTGGTGTGCTAAGAAACCTCTGAACCTCATAAACACGAGTATCCCTACATCCACCGGACAACCCAGACTGCAGGTACTAGGGCCAACAACCACGATGCCCTAGGCCCCCTCATAGTTGCCCGAGCCTTGAGGGAGTTTCTAAGCGCTACTCGGCCTTTCCAAAACCGACCAAGTTCCCGTCTCTCCAAATTAAAAATTTCTCCCACCACAGCTGGAAGCCGTGATCACGGTTGTCAGCCTTCAGTATAGTAGATCCGGCGGTTTGAAGCTCAAGGGAACTGGAGGTGCGGGGAGTCACAGTTGATTAAAGTCTTTTGAAAGGAACCTAGAGCTCAGAACAAACCCTGTTCTACTCGATAGATATGCTGCTAGCTAGGTCGTGGTCTGATGGGACTCGGCGGCCATCAGAATCGGTACCATTCGGGGCATCCCTGGATCAGGTCATTAAGTATCTGTACATCCTCACTTGCTCTTTATCGCTTCGCCAAAAAAATTGTTCTCTTACGGCACCGGCCTTTTGGAATTCGTTTACCTCCAATGGCAGTCCAGGGCTAGAATACTATCTGCAGGGCTCAGGCGACCGAGGTGGCGCCATAATGGTTCGTCCCTCCACGACTCGAGATATAATGACACAACCATGGCAGTCGAGGATCTTGAAGGAACCTTCACCAATCGTCAACCACTCTCGTCGAAACTCTCACATGTCCAACCATCTTCCAGCAGCCTGCTAGACAAACCACGGTCCTCGTGCAGGCTTGCTACCTCACCAGTATACCGCGAGCCGTGCTCCTCGCGAAACTGACCGTCCAGACCAAACCTGCGCGTGCTTGTTGGCAACGCCACCATTCAGCCCATCGCATAACCGTTAAAGGCGGGGAAGGCATCGACCCCGGCGACTAGCGTGATGAGTCAGCCTGGTGAGGAGACCTCAACTGAAATAGAGGCGCTTTTCACTGCAGTTTTCGTTCGCAAAGGAAACTTCGTTTTGGTTCGTGTCGTGATTGGATAGGGAAGTGACACGGAACATGCAACGCGAGTCAGGACCCCACCAACGGCGCGTCCCGCTCCGGAAGACGGCGGCCGATCCGAACACGATCATCATATGAGGGGAGAGAACACCGATCCGGAACAGTCTTAACACGCGAGCGAAATCTTCTAGGTCATGCGACCTCCTCGTCAGAAGGCTAAGATTTCGATCACTACGGCCGATCCATGCCATTGGAAAACGCGGCACAATGTTTGGTTCAAATTTCGATCCTCTCAACCTCCTTAGAGTTTACGCATGGCTAGAAAGTAAAGCCTGAATAACATCATGGATCACATTTCCCTTTCACGCTGAGAGGTCTTAGAAGCGGATTCATACCATCCGTGGTTCCCTATTTTGGCTTTTACGACAGATGCTTTGCCTTTACTCTCCTATTTTGGAATTCCAGGACAAGCTCGCTCTGACCTAGTATTGCTGAAGTATACGACGTCCTCCGATTTTTTAAATAACCTAGAAGATTTCGGATTTTATTTTTGGATAATATTTTAAATGATATTCGACTAATAATTCTTTACGAAAATCATATGATAATACTCCTTAATTTGAAAGACCTGGCCAATGTTACACAAGAATTGCGGATGATGTACAATTTTATGCGCCGATCTAAAGCTAAAGGAGAGAAAGGGGAAGGCAGGAGAAACGCTGCGGATCCGGAAGTGTGCGCCCGCCCGTCGGCTAGCTACTAGTGTCTCCTATTGCCACCTGGTACCGACAAAGCAGAGGATTGGTAGCTTCTGCCGGCCCAGCCCCTGACATCATGTATCAAGAATCCAGAATGTAGAGAGCTTTGTAGTATTCGTACTGTTTGTACTGTAAGAACCCAAGTAGTATATATGTAACAAGAGGAGACCCTATCTTAATGTCGAGCTTAAAGGACAAAAGAAGAGAAGACACGATTTCAGAGTGTAGGGAACCCTGGTTTGTTAGGCAGCGATCTGATCTGACAATTGTCTTGCTGCGCTGATGCTCTTCCTTCAACCGCCCTCGGGCCTGCCTAAGCCCCTGTTTCCCGCTTCCCCTGGCGCAGGACAACAAGCTCGCTGTCTCTCATTCTCCTAAAAAACCTTGCCCTGCCGTGCTCTCAATCGCCTCCTCATTTCCAGTCCCAATCCGATGCTCGACGTTTTTGCCGCCGTCGCATTCGTACGAAGGCCAGCTAGCATTCAGGCCAGGATCTTCTCGTGCTACCTCCCCGTCCTCTCTCCTGGCAACACTCATACCGATGGCACCATTCCAAACCTCCCCGCGGAATTGATAGAAGACATTCTCGGTACTCTTCAGTCAAGAATACCACTATCGAAAATGGGGTTGAATGTAGATGTGCTTCAATTGAATCTGGCAATCGTGAGCCAACGATATCTCCTTCCAGCACATGCCCAACTTGCCGTCGTTTCGCTGTGCTTGGTCGTAATCACTTCTATAACAGTGTCGCCTTGTGAGATCGACCAGAACTATTGCTCTTTTACTGGACTCTTACATCTGGCCCGAGCTTTGGAGATCCAGTTGAGATGTTAAATTAGATTGTTGACATCTCGTTCGAAGTTTCTAGCCAACCCGCTGGAGAGTGAACTCGAGCTTCAACCCGACAAGCCTTTTCGTCAGGTCGTATCCCAATCCTCGTTCGAATGGCCAGCGACAAGTCTAAGAGTGACCTCCGTTAGGAAAAATAATGGAAATGGACGATGGCTTCGCGCTTCACCCACCTTTCATTCCCAAAAAAAGCGATTCTTGGAGTCCATGAGAGGTCGGTGGATGGGTTTGTGCAGCATTTTGTAGAGTTTTTTTTTTTTTTGGCAAGGCCAACGTGACTTTTGGGGTGGCAACAGCGAAACGAGTAGTTCTCTTAACCAGCAGCCATTGGATTAAGAGTATATAGCGTCTTCAGTGGTTGTCTTAGTATAAAGGAGGAGCCCCTCTGCTGACTTAAGCGTTTTGGGGTTGCCGTAACTA
>Ga0247774_1001144_pt1 | contig 13489 bp, 11 predicted proteins | sample UWRJL001104B6_FD_179933 | JGI IMG/M metagenome (GOLD analysis project Ga0247774, IMG submission 179933) | Plant litter microbial communities from Arlington Agricultural Research Station in Wisconsin, United States - UWRJ-L001-104B-6 | ecosystem: Environmental > Terrestrial > Plant litter >... | reverse complement strand
CGGCGCATGTAAAACCACAAACCAGGTGACACCTCCTATTAAATCAGATGGTAGTATATTAAAATGGTGAGTTCTTGTAGAGTCAACCACGCCGCCGTCAACGGCACTTGGTTTTTGCCGAGTTGTATTGTAGCGTCAGGATAGCCAGGGATATATTCATCAAGAGGAGAGGAATGATAGATTCTTTCGTCAAGAGTTCGGGTAATAAGCTAGAATCTCGATGCATCTTGGATAATCATACAGAGTCGACACAACTAGCCTTTTGGAAAAGAAAATCGCTCTACGTGAAAAAAGCACACTATCAGTGATATAATGCTCGTGTTCCAGTACTATTTGGTATTCGACAGAGTGGAATCACCTATATTTTCCACGAAGCCGTCCATGAACGACAATGATCAAAGGATTTGCAGCTTATCGGCTTCCCTCAAGTTCTCTCCAAATAATATTACATAGCTTCGATCGAAGGCACTAGTGGCAACTGACTGAGATTATTGTTTTCGATTACCACGCGATAGCGGAAGCCAGACAGAGCGGTATTCTAGCCTATGGCGTATTAAAATGAAGCTGAAAACTTAAATCCAATCTAATTCGAACATCACCTGAGTTGCCACTACCTTATTCTGGGTGTCTGTGTCATGGAACTACCACTATACCAGCGCATTAAAACCTAAGCATACAGTCTCTATCTGTGATCTTCCCTTTAACCCAGTGTCCGAACAAGAAGGCGTAGTTCTGAGAGTTAGACTAAATATGGGCCCACAAAAGATGAGGCGTTAGGAGTTTAACCCATGGGTTGCCTGAAACAACGCCCAATGACTGCGGGTACACGACCCAACGTCGCCCACGGCTCAGACAAAAGCAGCGGCGGTTATTGGAGAAGAGCGACAGCGGAAACTGTCGAGTGCAAATTGCTGTGTAATGAAATGAGCTGCTGCATCCTCTCTTTGTGCTGTTTCTCATGGTGGTAGGCCTAGTACAATGGGGCTCAGGTTCCGAGCGAGCGGAGATATCGATTACCCTTGCCTTCTTATTTTCACCTCTACTCTCCGCAAATGATCAACTTCGCACCTGAGGATACAGTTTTTATTTTTACTTTTGTCCGTCGCTAGAATTCTTCGCCCCAAGGCCCGACACCCGGCCCCTTGTAAAGCCTTCCACCCTTCCACACCCACTTGATGTTGTCCCTGTTTTGGAGGATCTTGATATCCTCTACCGGATTGGCAGTAAGACCCAAAATATCAGCCTCGTAACCCACCTTCAACTGCCCCGTCTTAGGCGCCTGCTCCCCGACCGTAAGCGGCCCGTTCGCCGTACCCGCCTTGATGGCCTCGAGGGGCGTCATGCCCAACTTCACCGCAGACTCGAGTTCGGCCGGGGTACACCCCTCCGGTGGCGCGTCCGTCCCGATGGCGAACGTAACGCCTTCCTTGATGGCCATGCGGTACGCCTCCTCATGGCTATTTCCGATGAGCTGCACCTTTTCCCACACGTGTGTCGGCAGGCCCTCACCCTTGGACGCGAGCAGAATGTCCATGATGAAGCGGGTTGCCACGTACACGGTGCCTTTTTTCTTGATGAGTTCGATGCACTCTCTGTCCCCACACGAGACATGCTCGACCGTCGTGACGCCGGCCTCGACCGCCGCCATGATGCCCGGTTTACCGTGGCAGTGCGCCGCGACGGCCCGCCCCAGCCGGTTCGCCTCCTTGACAATACACTCGAGCTCCTCGGGCGAGAACTGGGCATACAGGGGGTTGTCGTCGCGCGACATGATGCCCCCGGACGCCACCAACTTGATGGACCGGGCCCCCCTCCGGATCTGCAGCCGCACTCCCTTGCGACACTCATCCACGCCGTCGACTAGGCAGATAATGCCCGAGCTGGCGTGGCCGGGATAGATAGTCTTGACGCCGGCATGGTTCAGCACGTCCCCGGGGGCGTTCTCAAACACATCCCCGTGCCCGGCCGTCTGGCTCAGGACCGCGCCCGAGCCGTACACGTTGGGTCCCGCGATGGTCCCCTCGTCGATAGCCTTGGCCACCTCGCACCCGTACCCGCCCACGTCACGCATCGACGTGTACCCGTTCTGCAGCGCCTCCCAGCAGCCCCGGGCCAGACGCGCACCGCCCGACGCCGGGTGCAGGGCCAGGAAGGTGTCGTAACCCCGGACCTCGTAGGGGTCGGCGCCGACGAAGTGCACGTGGCAGTCCCACAGCCCCGGCATGACGTAGGGGATCCGAAACTTGCGGTGGCCTTCCGAGTCGCTCGTGTACCGCGACGGGACGCCGTGCCACTGGCCCATCCACTCGATGAGCTTTCCGGACAGGACCAGGGCGTGGGAACGGAGGGGGTCGCCGTCGCCAGGGATGACGAGGTCGGCGAATATGATTGTGTAGAAGGGTTTCTTCTTGGCCTGTTCCACGGGTTTGGTAGGTTGCGCCTGCGGGATCACCATGCCGAAGGTGGTAGAGAAGTGGGGCCGCGGCCGGGCGGCGGTGGTCGTGCGAGCACCGTGTGGCATCTCGGGCGGCGAGTCCCCCGGGGCAGATTCTTGATAATCGGGGACCAGACGAGTCATGTTTGACGAAACAAATTGATAAAACCTAGATGGGGCTAGAAACAATTAGAGATGATGAGCCGAAGTCGGTATAATATTTTGATTGTGGATGAGACACGTTTTATCTCGAGTTCGCTGTGCCGCATACATTTTAATATGGGTCTTCTCCACTTTCGTATTAAGCCGTATTAGGAGTAGGGACCTTTGGATCGCCGTCAGAGTGTGCCATGAAGAATTTAGGCACAGATCGGTCCTGGTTTAGACGACTAGCAAGGACAGTGAATGGCAAGTTTTTACAGACATATATTTCTGGCAAAGAGGGTAATTCGTTTACCGTAAACTCTCTCCTTTTTCAACTTTTGATACTTGTTTTTTCGCATTGCGAATGTGACACTCTATTGGAAACTGCAAACTACTGATTTTATAGAATATACCGATCTTTTTATTTGGCAAGGCTTCGTACACAATCTGTCGTACTAATAGAGTAAAATTTCAAAGCTATCGCTCATTTAACTGAGAATCATGAAGCAACCTCGAGGTCTGGATGCTTTCCTCTGGGTTTTTCTACGCCTATCCTTTTGATGTGCCACTCCAATTTGTACATCGGCACTTCAGAAATTCCTGGGTGATAATTGCCGTACGAAAGCCTCGGACTGAAGCGAAATACCTCACCGTCACATCGCATATCCACTGACTGGCCGAGCCCGTCCCTACGGAGCAGTGCTACCTGACCGTCCACCGAAAACCACGACGATGCTACGGCCCGAAACTGCGACCTGTATCCCAGGGCCATCAGCATCCCCGGCGGGCGCTGCTCGTTCGAAAATACAAGCACCCTCGGGGGCGTGACCCGGCGGTCGAAGAAGGCGTATATGGTGGTTTCGCAGCCCCGGAACTCGACAAAGAATACGGCCGTGAGGATGACGTCGTACTGCGACCCCCACGCTGTTTGCGCCTGGTTCAGAAATGTGCGATCCCTCGCGTCCCAGAGCTGATCCGGTAGGGCGTCGTTTAAACTCAGCTTCTCGTCATCGGGGATGTAGATGGACCCCTGTCGGTAGTCGCGAACCAGGCTGCTCGTGATGGTCGGATCGACGTCAATGAGGATGCGGAGCTCCTCATGATGCGCAGGGGGGAAATTGGTCGTGTCTTCAGTCCACAAGCGATTACTTTGCGTTGTACCGGCCTCTCGGTGGAAGAGCTTGGGACCAATCTTGCGTAGGAATATGCCGCCCTTGCGTCTCGGATCCTCACCATCGAAACCAATGAGAAGCATGTACTTCTCCTGGTCCGGGTTAGCCTCGTCGGGAACAAGGACGAGGGGGAACATTCTCGAGATGACAAGGCCGTTGTTTGTGACGGTTATATTGTCGTAGGTTTCGACGAAGCGGCAGAGAGAGCCACATATTGCAAATTCGGATGGAGATGACGCCAAGACGCGCATAAGGCTACCCGGATCGCGATTGCCTTTAGGAACATGTGCAAGAATCGAAAGGTCGGTGCTCCTCTTGATAATCTCTTCTTGTAGTCGCCGAAATGCCCCATTGCCCTCCCCATACAACAATGGCATGTTCACCCCGAAGATTCCCAAGAGACAATACGCCAGGTCCTCCGCCCGGGTGGTCCGCCTGCGTGCCGCCCACGACATTCGCTGCGCAAGGGAGAACTCCTCGAGATCAACGTCTTGCGTCAAAACCTGCGCGGGGATCCCAGTAGCGATGGCCACCACGTCCTGCAGCTTTCGTTTCGACCCGCAATACTTCCACTTTCTGTTATAGAATCGTACCGTGTGCGGCGCGATTAGTTCTTGCAAAGTCCAGCCCCGTGTGACCCAGCGACATTTTCTCAGCCGGTCTCTAATGTTAACGCGGTCCGAAAGATCGGACAGGTACACGTAGCACACCTTCGCCGACTTATAGTACCGGTACATAGAGTTGATGGCCTCGCTTAATTCGGTGCTGCTGCTCTTGTCGATGCAACACGTGTCGATCCATATCCATTTCAGACCATGCCGCCTCGCAATATTGCATGCCCCCTTGATTTTTGCGTAGCCTGACGTTCTGGGCCGTTTCTTGGCGTCGAGGAGCATATCCTCCAAGCTAAGCTCCCCAAATTCTTCCCATGTATGAGAAAGAATCGCGTACCTCGGGATGGTGTTTGGATCATTAAAATATTGGAGCGTCAGTTTGTAGGTATGAAGTAGTCTCATGGTGGCGTTCGGGGAGGGCCTAAAGTGGAAAATGGAGTGACTACACTGATCGCATCCAAACCGCTGCGACTGCAGAATATAACAGCGCAAAATGTCCCTTGCACCGTGTTTTATAAAGATAGGTCGATGCCAAGACCCCTTCTGAAATACAAGGCGAACCCTAGCGACGAGGCGGTCGATGCAGGCTGGAGAGGGGGAAATTTCGGTAACTCTCAGGAACATTGACGAATCAACGCGACAGCCGATATCGACCTCAGGTGGCAGCCCGTGGATGCCTAGTTGGCTGTGGCGCTTCCATGCTTGTCGCAATTTACAACTGCATCTCCCATGTTTTGCAAATGTCATTCAAATGCGCATGAGTTAGCCGCCACGCTCTAGATTGCTGTAAACTACCTAGGTTCCTACGGGGCGTTGCAGGCCGCATGTGAAGCGTCTTTCCGAGCAGCGACAATTGACAACCAAGGCCACTGATTTAGGAATCACTTTCAAATTGATTGGCCCTTAGGCTGACCGACTCAACAAGGATGCGAAGAGGCTTATCTGTCACCAACGTGGGAGAAATAGCGATATCATTGGTGTTAGAGGGTGGTATTTTACGGGTACTTACCGATGGGTACAACAGAGTCTTGGTAGCAGTAACAATAGTCAAAAGGACGTCTGCTCCTCCTTATGTCAAAATATAAGGCCTGGAATATGTGTATCAAATCCGACAAGCTAATGTTTACACCTTATCAATCTCTTAAACTGAAATACCATCCTAGGCGATCCTGAATCTCATTGGTCCACTTCCCCGACCACCCAACCCGTCAGCACCAGGAACGTTTTGCCTGCAAAACCTCCTCAGTCGAATAACCCTTAGCCGTCAAAAGCTCTGAATGAACCTCAACCGATCGAAAGACTCGCCACAGACGCGACTGAGGGGATTCTTTGCGTACGACATGGTGCGGTAACAAACGCTTACGCAGCAATAACAGGAAGACTTGGAGACAATCAAGAAAAAAATCGCCGTGCGCAGGTCGCTGATTAGGATCACCAAGAAGATCCGGAATTTGACGCCTTTTGCTCCCTACATCTTGCGGTAATCTTTCGGTGCCGTACTTCTGACAGCTTGTAATTAGGAAATAGAAAGCTTAAGTCAATATTAAAAAAAGGATTTAACGCCAACTCATATTTTCGAATTGTTGGTAATAATATGACTAGATCCGATAGGCTAGTTTATTTGGGGAAATACACCTCTATCTATACTGGGACTGGCCTGGCTTTCTGAAACCCTACTACTTGGTGCCCTTCAATTTCGACTCTGGAATGTTTTTAATCACTTCCATGGCCGCATCAATCCCCACCGAGGACTGACCTTCCTGCCGTCATGACCACCCGTTCTAACTCCCGCCGCCAGGTAGAGCGTGTGCTCAGTGAGCGGCGCAAAGACCTAGATTTAAGGAAGAATGACCATTTAGATTACCTACGTAGGGGGATACCGGAACATGTCTTGGCTATTATTAATTCCTGTTCGACTTCCGACTCGAAGCGTGTGCAGGTAAGTGTCAACTCATCGATACTGTCTCTGAATGAGTGTTTCCCACGCGCAGGTGTGGGATAGCGAAGTATTATATGATCCTCTTTCGAGTTCCGATTTCGCAGGTAGGGTATTCTACGTCTCTGAAACAGGCTCAAAGGCTAATAGTAGTCCCTAGCGTTAGCCAGGGTGCTAACAGAGCCTCTACGGTATTGAACTAGAGTTTCGAAACAAAATGGCGGGTATAGAAGTATATTAAACGATGACACGTAGCGTGTGTACTGACGCGTGTCTTGCCCGAGGAGAACATGAAGCTGCTCGCCATAATATCGTCCATCTATATCGGAAATCGAGTGAAGGTCCGAACACGTACGACCAACTCCAGCTCAACCCCAATCCTAAACCACCGGTATGACACCATTTGATAGTTGAATCTCCTTATTGCCAACCCCCAATCCAATGCATGGGTCAATCCTTCGTGTGGAGTCTTCCCACTCCATATTCTTTCATTAGAGAGCATTCGTGCAATCCGCCATGTTATCCTTGTTGCCGCCAAACAAAGTCATCCGCTCCATGCTACGCCGCACCGTTAGCCATGGGATATACAGATCTGGAGGGTCGAAAAAGAGCAAGAGGATATGTCCAGGAGGTGAATTGAGATAACAAAATTGACAACTTACGCGTCCGAAAATTTGCTCGTCCACTTCCCCTGACTATCTACGAAGTCGGCAAAAGCCGGCCCGACATCTTTGTGAAGAGCCAGCTTTTCATCCGAGGGGAATACAAAGACGCCGTCCGGCTTATCGCCGTTAGTTGCGAAGTCGAGGGTCTCCTTGTAGTAGAGCACATCCCACTGGCCGGGCCTAGAGCGTTTCCGTCAACCATGGCACGTCGATTGTGGGGCGTGCCAAGAAAAGGAAACAGGGGGAGGGGTGGCTACCGGAATAGGTACTTACGTCGAGTCTTGGCTCGCGTTTACATGTGCCGTGTCCACAGTAAATTGCGTCGACGTCGAGTGGGCGCCGAGCAACGCCGCAAGATCCTCGGCGTTAAATCCCTTGTCCTTGAAGAGATCGAAGAGAACCTGCGCGTCGGCATTCACGTCTGGCAGCTTGCCGATGGGAGCCGGTGTGGAGCTATCCTTCCGGCCGATGAAGGTCTTCACCTTCGGACCTCCCGGGCAGGTGATTGTTGCCTTGTCTATAATTTTGGTCTCCCAGTCAGCCTCTATTTGGTGCAATATCCCATCGACCACGAGTTAAAGAAAGCAACAAACGAACTGCCAGCAAACACAACCATGTCGGCCACGGTAACGTTGTACTTGGTCGCCAACGCCCCAATCTTCTGCGCGATGGGGGCAAGGCCAGTATTTTCAGACCGGCCGAGCTCCTCGGACGACTTGATCAGCGAGCCATCGCAGCCGCCGGTGGATTTTTGCGCCTTGTCCCAGGTGCCGCAGTCGTGGAAGACGAGCCGGATGGCGGCGCGGGCGTTATCGTTGCACTGGCCACCTGCGGCGCTGAAGAGCGATTTCAACTCCGCCGAGACTTTGTTCCATGTGGTGAAGTCACAGTTGTTTCCGCCTTTCCGAGCAACCAGGGACCTGTTCTCGGCTGACTGCGGGACGGCGGTGGCTCCCAGGGTCGCGAGACCAAGGATCGACAACAGCGGAAGCTTCATAGCGAATGTAGGAAGGAACGCGGTCAGTAGTAAGAAACGAAATTTGACTGGTTAGCGAGAGTAGTATTAATTCAAAAACGATTGGAAAAGTTGAAGATTAGCGAGCGTATTTGGACGGAGGTGCCAAGAGTTGAGGAGCAAGGAGCGCCGGAGCAAAGGCGCGGTCTTTGTACTCGGTCGAGTCCTAGACATTCTGCTTAAAAACGGGCTGCCATTGTTTCCTTTCTTCTCCGATAATCCCACCCTGCATGCACACTCGTATTTGTTGGCCGAAAAAACGAGATCCAGTCTCCAGGGACGCTCACTGACCACTTCCCAGGCCGAGATCCGGATTCAATGAGCGATATGTCTGAGCGCCAGGGGTAGTCCGCCCACAGAAAGACTTTCAACTACCACCGCGCCGATGCGTGGCTTGTTGTGCTTCGACCATCGGGCAGCGCCAGGCCCACGCACTTGCAGATGGTGGCTTCAAAATTTGGGCGGATAGGGTGCAGAATGGTTTGCCCTGGTCGTTCCTGAACCGGGACGGTGGGGGTGGCGACGTGGCATCGACCATCGTGGCCTCTGGTCATCCAGCAGTCAAAGACAGTCTGGACCTGCAGGTGGAGCTGAGCTTTGACCACGACACGAGGAACGGGACTGAGTGACGGATCGAACCCGTCAAACCCAAAGCGCAATGGAGAATTAGGCCGTAATACCGGCCTTGATCTCCTGGAGACTTCAATCATCATGACTCGCAGGTTTCATGAGGTAGCGACTGCAGGACCCTGGAAATGGAAGATTTTAACCCGGATTCTTGAAGAAGTGGCGGGCCTAAATTTAGTAAAGGAGCTGGAAGCTTCAGAGTTGCGATTTGGGTTACATTTTATGTGCGTAGACCCCTAACTATCGGATGGACCACTACCGGCAGGGCAGCAGCACCACCAATCACCGCCACCTGTTTTCCAACACGTAGCTCAGGATTGCGCAGCCGGCCATGGCCTGGCGGGATAATCCCCGAGGATCCCACCCCACATCGACCCATGAGTGAGACAGCCGCCTTAGTGAGGTCGCTGAAGTCTGGGCCCAGCTGAGCTCTGGATCCATTTGGTGGGTCTAGATGAGATTAGCGCTGCAACTGTAGGGAGTAATTATTACGGGCGTAAAATTTCAATAAAAAAAACCTGGGACTGTGAATGAGACAGGATCCCTCGCGAAAGGTCGGCCGCCGTGGAATTTTTCCCTGTGGCGAGCATTTGAAGTGTAGCAATTGACATAATTCTTCTACGCTCCACTACAGGCGAAAACAAGGGAGGACGCAACTTGGACAAATGATAACACTACTCAAATAAAAGAAAGAAGGACTATAATACCACTTCAAATCCAATATCTTCATGATAATATCGCGATAACAGCTTGCTCTACCCTACAGTACTGAGATGTTGGGCGTAGAATGCTTGAAAACTAGATCGGAATCAACTTCCTTCTTCAAGATTCTGAGATATTCCGCATGAGGTCCATATGTCTTCTCCAGACGAACATCATCCATTCCACTCATTGCGGGATATGTCCCTTCGAGCGCCGTGTCTGCGTCGTCTAGGTTCTGTCTCGCCGCTTCGGCCCATCTTGAAGCGGCGTCGGCTGCCTCCTCCGTCCTTCCGCAACCAATAATCTCCACTAGGAGATGAGACCCTCGATTCCGGAAGACTGACCTTTTCGAAACGGCCGCTTCGTAGGTGGATGGGGAGTTTGAAGTCAGCGAGTGCAGGATAAGTGCGGAGGCGCCATCGGCCCGCATCTCGGATACCGCTTGGGAGAGACGACCAACGCTGTCGGTGGAATAGTCACTGAGCGAGACGGAGTGGCAAGCGCCTTGGACCCCGGGTGGAAACATGGCCGTCAATGCAGCCATAGCCGCTCGTGGCGTGGTGGTTGAGGTGGCTCGTTGAATGCAGGGAGCAAGACCAGCAATCTTCTCCAGCCAGACGCTGGCTTCGTCGTGTGTCTCAGGGCCTCCACTCCACACCCAAGAAAGCATCAAGGCTTTGCCCATGCCCGGAACTCCGCAGATAATGGGCTGGGCATAGATATGAGGTGGGAGAGGGTCCTTGCTAGTCAAAGCTTTGAATGCTGCGAAGAAGTCCGTCATCGTCTTCGAAATATTTGAGGATTCGTATATAAGGGTTCCTGACTGGATCTGTCGCACGTCAGTCAGTCGTGATTCAGAGAAGACACACATGTAAAAGGAACATCCCACCAACCTGACGAAGCGGATACACCTTAATCTCTAATTCGACAACCACACCGAAGCTCGACGCTCCCCCTCCCCTTAAAGCCGTCAACAGCCTCTCGTCGGCCGTGATGAGCTCACCCTTCGCATTGACAACTGTAGCGCCCAAAATCTGGTCGACCCCCAAACCGAACGATGGACTGTAGGGCCCGTATCCTCCGAGTGTGCTCCAGCCCACCAACCCAACCGTGTCGATGGTCCCGACCGCGGCCATCGCATCGCGCTTTTGCAGCTCTTCCAGAAGGTGCCCGAACAACACTCCGCCGCCCACCCGGGCGGTTTTTGCATCATTGTCAACGGTCACATGATTCACGTCGCGCATGTCAATCTGCACGACGCCGTCAACCGTGGACCGACCGCGTAGGTCGTGGCCGCCCGATCGGACGACAAATTCCACGCCATGGAAGACGCAACACGCCACCAATTGTTGAACTTGGGCTGCATCCTTTGGCCGAATGACAACGGATGGAACGGCCCGAGTAGCAACAAATGGCAATTTTATGGCCAGAAATTCAGGGTCCGACGGTAGGAAATGCCTCATGGACGTGTTTCGGAGGAAGTCGACGAGTGACGTCGTTAGCGGCGGAATTGGGGCCGTCATCGCAAATTCGCCGGGTTCTTGTTCCACAGACCAGGCAAGAGCGCGAAGGTCAATGGGTTAAAGCCAAATAGAAGGAATCTTCTCGGCGGAGAATGAAAATATATTAAACTAAGAAAGCCACGTCAAGGGGGGGAGAAGGGTCGCACTTTACCTGTCTGTTTAGTTAGTTTCGTAGAAGACTTAGTAGAGTGACTACATTTGCGGCATTGTCCCGATCTCACGTCATATGTAATAAGCACAGTGATCCTTCTGCAGGTCAACCGCAACGCATCCCACGAACCCTGTTGATAGCAGAGCAAATAATAATCAATAATCAACTCAGGTAATGAAAAGGGCCGATTTTTCCAAAAGCGTTTTCAGAATCTGAAGATAGTTGGGGTCTTAATCCATTCTTGGAAGCAAGGCAAATCCGCGATAAACTTGCCAGGACTTTCCCCGCACGGAATTACGGATTCAGACCAAGCCGGCGTTGTTCTTGCTGTGCCGTGCAGGTTCGTCGTGATAGAGCAAATGCCTCTCGTATTATAAAACGAACAGGTTAAACTGTCTCACATGCGCAGAATGCGACCAATCGATATAGAATGTCGACTCGTGCGAAACCCTCCCTTCTATGGATTTATATTACGCGGTCTTGCAGGAATTTCGTCTTTCTACGCCCGCCGCAGTCTTGATATCCAACGGTGATAGAGCTAACTGAAATCTTGTCCACACTTCAAGATTTCCATGGATAATCTCGTAAACGGTTATCCTTCGTCGTGTCCTTCAGCATAAGTGCGGCGTCTTGCAGAGAGACCTACCGATCAGCGAGTCGGGAAACTCTCCTTACGCCAGCATTGGTGTACGCAACGTGAGGAACACAGCCGCTCTCGGAGTCTGGGTCGACACTTTTCGAGTCCCACATGAGGACGGGGTCTGTAGGAGTTGCAATCTCGACGAATCTAACCTCGTTTAGAACAATGTAGCTGACAGAGCTCAGTAATGCTGTCAAGTCACCATGGGAATCCCTAATCGGTGTGCCGAGCCGCGAGGTGGAAAATAATTGTCTGCATCGCCGTTAGCCGTTAATATATCATCATCAAGCTGGATGCCACATCTTGGCAGTCGTCCGCCAGTAGGGCGTATATCCCACCGGCATTGAGTTCCCCGACCCCAATCGCATGAGCTCTAACCCCAACATCTCGTAGATAATATATACTTATATTGGAATGCGCCGTCGCGTGATCAAACCACCCGATGTTCTGACTTGCAAGCGAGTTATCAGTTCCATGTGCGAAAATTTGCGCAGCCTTTTTGCGTCGTTGTCATCGCCTCCATGGTCTTAGCTGAGGCAGATATTGTCTATAGACAGGAAGACTTCTTAATTCCCTAGCTGAGTCCTTTAAGGACAGTTTTGAGCGTCAGCGTGATGATGAGGTGCGCGCGCTGTTCGACTAGGATTCTGGATGAAAATTTCGGGGTCCCTAAGTGACTAGATACGAAGCTCACCAACAATTCTTGGTAGAACAAACGCTGGATCAGTTTGACATCTGAGCCGTTCCGTCTACCCTCTTATTGACCTTCGCCACGTGAAGAGCGCGAGGTTGCCTCAACACGAACCACATATTCTCGCCAACGTCTATATCTCGAAACAGATATTTCCCAGGCATACCGTTAATGATTATTTGCTCTTCAAATGAGAATGGTGCGATGGCTGCCTTATTATTCCGCATTTTCCTTTATTTCCGTGTTCTACGGCTAGACTCTGCATGCGCTCATCGCAATCAGGCTAAATTCTCAATTTGCGCCAGGAACTTCCCTTCGCCGTTTTACCAAAGCCACTAGTATCCTCGGAATCCGGCCAAAAAACAGACACCACGCTCTCAGAGCCCCTGTTCTCAGCTAGTAATGACTGCTGTCTCGCGCCTCAACATTTATGCATCACACGATGCGACGGTTATCCCAAAGCTTCATCACATCTGGAATAGCTCCAAATGCCATTTTTCCACTTTTCCTGAACGACATGGTGCGCGACTCTGCGGGCCATTCGGTGCTGTCGAGAATATGTCACTAAGTCAATGCTATAGGCGCTATCGCCGCTAAGCCTCATGCAGTTCCGTATATTTGGGGGCAGTGCGTAACTCCCCTGCCGCTTGCAGCTTTGCGAACATGCCCCATTGGCGGAGATAATCGTTTCATATCGGAAAACATCACAACGAGAGACAAGAAAGGTCAAATTCCGTAGACTCATTGAACTACACGATAGTGCATTAGACCATAATAACAACAAAGCTTTGGGGCTTCTTTACTTGCTCCGGATAAATCGGTCGAGGGAGGTGCATATGGATGCCTAATTTGAGAAATGTTACCGCTAGCCTGGTGTGCCCGACAGGGAATTACCACCTCTGATGGTGACCAGGTCGTCATGGATAACTGTCCACATATATATCCCGGTAGCAACTTGACATTTTAAGGGACATCTGTCCTAACCTCCTCATCATTCCAGCCTCGCACACACTAAAACCCCTTTCTATCCTCTCATACTTCGCCAAAAAACCACCGTCCCGCTCTATCACACGCCTTTCTAGGATGTCGTTTTCATTACCAAGTTATTCAACACTCAGTATTCTTGCTGCAACATGCTTCTTCGCCGGACTTGCCAGTGCCTCCCTTCAAGCGTG
>Ga0247774_1001143_pt1 | contig 13493 bp, 9 predicted proteins | sample UWRJL001104B6_FD_179933 | JGI IMG/M metagenome (GOLD analysis project Ga0247774, IMG submission 179933) | Plant litter microbial communities from Arlington Agricultural Research Station in Wisconsin, United States - UWRJ-L001-104B-6 | ecosystem: Environmental > Terrestrial > Plant litter >... | reverse complement strand
TCCGATCTGGTCGGCCCGTCCAGCCGGGAGGCCGAGACCGCGGGGCTCGGGGAGATCGTCATGCGCTTCACCGTGGTGCCGCCACCGGGCCGGCGGCGGCGGGCGCGCGTGGCGGTGAACCTCATCGCCGGCGACCGTGACTTCGGACAGCAGGCCGAGGCCCTGGTGGACGTGCGATGAGTTCGATGAGCGCGATGGGTCAGGTGGAGCTCACCGAGACGGACGGAGGGCCCGAGATACGTACGCCGCACTACACCGCGCGGATCGACCGGCGGCGGCTGCTGGCGGACGTCACTGGTGCCGACGGCGGCTCGTGGGGGCGCCTGCGCCTGCTCGCCTCCGTGGACACCCTCACCGGGCCCGACGAGACGGTCCGGGTCGAGGCGATCGACGTCGAACGCCATCGGGGAGGCGTCCGGGTGACCGTCGCCTGCGCCAGCTCGCGCTGGGACGCCCGCACCCACGTGGCGGAGTTCGGTCCCGATCGGATCGCCTTCGGCGCCACGGTGCGCGGGCGGGGCGACATCACGACGGTACGGCTGCTCGGCGGGGCGCGGCTGCCGCAGGGCCTGCTGCCCAGTGGCGTGGCCCACCACACCGTCTTCTCCCCGAACCCGGACCACCCCTGGCGCGTCGCCCGCCCGGCCGTCGAACCCGCGGTGATCAGCGTCAACGGCGAGGGCGGCGAGCCCGGCGTGGGCCGGTGGCTGTTCACGCCCGCGCCGACGTGCTTCGGGCTCTCCCGCGAGCGGGCCGCCGACGACCGGCGGCTGCCGGGCGGCCCGTGGCTGATGCTCGGGCTGGCCGCACGGCGCCGGCCGTTCGTGGAGTTCGGCTACGACCCGACGCCCGGCGGGTTCAGCCTGCGCTGTGAGTACGAGGGGCACACGGCCGTCGAGGGGGCCTTCACGACACCGAGCGCGCTGCTGCTGTTCGGCGCGCCCGACCCGTACGAGGGGCTGCGCGCCTACCGCGCCGAACTCGCCGCGCGTGGTCTGGCGCCCGCCGTCGAGACGCGTCCGGTACCCGATCACTGGCTCCAGCCGATCTTCTGCGGCTGGGGCGCGCAGTGCGCGCTCGCCGAGCGGCCGTCGAAGGCCCCCGGCCTCTCGCGCCAGGACCTGTACGAGGGGTTCCTCGACTCGCTCGCCGGTCACGGGCTCGTCCCCGGCACGGTCGTGGTGGACGACAAGTGGCAGGAGCGGTACGCCACCTGCCTGCCCGACATCGGCAAGTGGCCGGACCTGCGGGGATTCGTCGACGGCCGGCACGCCCAGGGCCAGCGCGTGCTGCTCTGGTGGAAGGCGTGGGACCCCGAGGGCGCCCCCGCCGAGGCCTGCGTCCGCGACCCCGAGGGCACGCCGCTCGCGATCGACCCGGAAAGCCCGGCAGGCCGAAGCGTGATCGAGGACGCGATGGCGCACATGCTCGGCGACCTGGACGCCGACGGGCTCAAGATCGACTTCAGTGGCCGTACGCCCTCCGGCGCCGCCCTGCGGCACGCGGGCTCCTCCTGGGGCTTCGACCTGCTGCACGAGCTCCTCGCGGTCGCCTACCGCGCGGCCAAGCGGGTCAAGCCCGGCTCGCTGATCGTCACCCACACGCCGGACCCGGCGTTCCTCGACGTGACCGACATGATCCGGCTCAACGACGTGCTCCACACCGACCACCCCGAGGGCCTGCCGCCGCCGTCGGACACGGCCGTGGTCGAGCAGATGACCTACCGGGCACGGGTGGTGCACGCGGCCTGCCCGGAGCTGCCGGTGGACACCGACGGATGGTGCCTGCCGGGCCGCCGGGACCTGGCGGCGTACGCACGGGCGGCGCCGGCCCTCGGCGTGCCCGCGCTGTACTACGCCGACCGGATGGACCTGGAGCCCGGCCCGATCGACCCGGGCACCTGGTCGGCCGTCGCGGCGGCGTGGGCGGCCCACCGCGAGGCGCACGGGCTCACCGTGCCCCGGCATAGAATCGTGCGTCATGGGGCGTAGACGCGAGGACGACGCCGGTCTCCGGCCGGCCGTGACTCCGCCGAAGCCACGGCGGCGCCCGACCATCCAGGATCTCGCCCGCGCCGCCGCCACCTCCCCTTCCACCGCGTCGCGCGCCCTGAGCGGCAACGGCTATGTCGCCGCCGGCGTGCGGGCGCGGGTGCTCGAGGCGGCCGAGCGGATCGGCTACGTCCCGGACGACAACGCGCGTACGCTCCGCAACCGCACCAGCCGTGCGGTCGGCATGCTGATCTCCGACCTGCGCAACCCCTTCTACGCCAACCTCGCGGCCGGCATCGAGGAACAGCTCCGTTCGGCCGGATATCACGTGATCGTGGTCAACAACGACGGCGAGGAGGAGGCCGAGGTCGAGGGCGCCCGTACGTTCCTCGCCGTGCGGGTCTCAGCGGTGATCATCACGCCGGTGTCGGAGCGCGCGGTGCGCATGCTCATGAACGACGGTGTCCCCGTCGTCCAGGCCGACCGCATGGTCGAGGGCCTGACCTCCGACGGTGTGCTGGTCGACAACGTCCGGGGCGCACGGGAGGTCACCGAGCACCTGATCGGCCTCGGCCACACCCGCATCGCGCTGCTGATCGACGAGACCGACTGGACCACCGGTGCCGGGCGTCTCGCCGGATACCGTGCCGCGCTGCGCGCCGCCCGGGTGCCGATGGACCCCGGGCTCGTGGTGCCGACCAGGTTCCAGCCCGAGGCCGCACGTGACGCGGTCGCCGCGCTGCTCGACCGCCGGCCCGACGTCACGGCGCTGTTCGCCGCCAACAACATGCTCGCCGAGGGCGCGTTCCAGGCCCTCCAGCAGGCCGGCCGGCGGATCCCGGACGACCTGTCACTCGTCGCCTTCGACGACGTGCCGTGGATGTCGATGGTCTCGCCCGGCATCACCACCGTCGACCAGCACACCGACGACCTCGGGCGCACCTGTGCCCAGCTGGTCGTGGACCGCATCGCCGGATCCGCGGTCGGCCAGGCGACCGTCCGCTACATCGAGCCGTCGGTGATCTTCCGCGGCTCCACCGCGCCTCCTCCCGGGTCCGCGGTCCTCGTGGCCGGCCCGGAGCACGACGGCGTCGCCACTTCCACGCCGTCCTGACGGACCGTGTTCGCCGGTCCGGAATTCCACTCTTGACAGCGCGAGTGGGACGAAAATAGCGTGCAGCGCACTGTGGTAACGATGCCACATCCGATGTTCTGGGCCTGTCCCCTCGCGTGCCCGCAATGCCGGTTGACCAGTCTCCGCAGGTCACGACGTATTCTTCACGCCTGGCCCTCGAACATTCGCCTGGGTTGTGAGGAGTGACATGATCACCCGACGCGGTTTTCTGGCCGGATCGGCGGGAGCGCTCGCCCTCGGCGTGACGAGCGCCTGTGGCGGTGTCAGCGGCAAGAGCAAGAGCAGCGGCGGCGGTGCGTCCAAGGGCGACACCGGCGCGATCTCGACGCAGGGCTTCGGCAAGCCCGACGACGTCGGGCAGGCGCGCATCGACGCGTTCAAGAGCGCCTACCCGAAGGTCCAGGTCAACATCAACGAGGGCGACTTCGACGCGCAGCAGTTCCTGTCCGCGGTCGCGAGCGGCAACCCGCCGGACCTGGTCTACCTCCATCGCGACATGGTCGGGTCCTACGCCGCCAAGGGCGCCATCCAGCCCCTCGACGACCACCTCGACTCGGCCGGGATCAAGACCGGCCTCTACCGGCCGGCGGCCCTTCAGGAGGTGACGATCGGCGGCAAGGTCTACGGCGTCCCGGAGTTCTACGACACCCGCAACATCCTGATGAGCGGCACGGCGCTGAGGTCGGCCGGGCTCACCGCCGCGGACCTGGGCACCAGCGACTGGGACAAGCTGCACACCAACGCCGTCAAGCTCTACAAGGCGAACGGCGGCAAGATCTCCCGCATCGGTTTCGACCCCAAGGTGCCGGAGTTCCTGCCGCTGTGGGCCAAGGCCAACGGCGCGGACCTGGTCAACCCCGACGGCTCCCCGAACCTGGCGGACCCCAAGGTCATCGAGGCGCTGACGTTCGCGCTCAGCCTCGTCGACGAGCAGGGCGGCTGGTCGAAGTTCAAGGCCTTCCGCGACTCCTGGGACCTGTTCGGCGCCAAGAACGAGTTCAAGAAGGACCAGGCCGGCGCGTTCCCGTGGGAGGGCTGGTACGTCAACGTCCTGGTCCAGGCGACGCCGAAGCTGGACCTGGACTCGGTGCCGTTCACCGACCGGCAGGGCAAGCCGATCAGTTTTTCCAACGGCAGCGCGTGGTGCCTGCCGAAGGGCGCCAAGAACCCGGCGGCGGCGCTCAACTGGATGAAGGTGCTGACCTCCACCGACACCTGGCTCAAGGCCGCCGCGGCGCGCCAGGCGACGGTGGAGAAGAACAAGTCCGTCTTCACCGGCCTGTGGACCTCCAACCCGACCGCGGACGCGCAGGTCAAGGCCAAGTACGTCAAGCCCGGCACGACCGGCTTCGACAAGGCGATCCAGAACTACTACGCCTCCAACGAGTACGCCTTCAGCATCGCCCCGTCCAAGGCGGGCAACGAGATCAAGACGGCGTGGACCGAGGCGGCGAACCGGGCGCTGTCCGGCCAGCAAAAGCCCGACGCGGCGATGAGGCAGGCGCAGTCGGAGGCCGCTAAGGCGTTCAGCGCGGTGAAGTGATGGCGGCAGTCACCACGGCCGCACGTACGCGGCGGAAACGGAACGGCAGCCGGAGCCGGGAGACGCGGGCGGCGTACGGCTTCATCGGGGTGTGGATCATCGGGTTCCTCGTCTTCACGCTGGGCCCGATGATCGCCAGCCTCGTGCTGTCGTTCACCGACTACAACGCCATCAGCTCCCCCCGCAACGTGGGGTGGGACAACTACCGCCAGATGATGTCGGACCCGAAGGTCGCCAAGGCGCTCGGCAACACGCTCGTCTACGCGGTCATGTACGTGCCCACGGCGATGGCCGTGGCGCTGTGCCTGGCGATGATCCTCAACCGGGTCGGGCGGGCCTCGGGCTTCTTCCGCACGGTCTTCTACCTGCCCGTCATGACACCGCCCGTCGCGGCGGGCGCGCTGTTCCTGCTGCTGCTCAACGGCAACCAGGGGCTGCTCAACCGCACGCTCCACCTGGTCGGGATCAACGGGCCGAACTGGACGACCGACACCGCGTGGGTCAAGCCGGGCCTGGCCATCACGATGCTCTGGGGCGTCGGCGGGATGGTCGTCATCTACCTCGCCGCGCTGCGCCAGGTGCCCAAGGACCTGTACGAGGCCGCCGCCCTGGACGGCGCGGGCGCGTGGATGCGGTTCCGCAGGATCACGCTCCCGATGATCAGCGGCGCGCTGTTCTTCACGCTGATCGTCCAGACCATCTACGCCCTGCAGATGTTCGACCAGGCGTACACGATGTTCTTCGGCGGTCAGGAGAACAGCACCTACTCCAACGACGCGGCGCTGTTCTACGTCATCTACCTGTTCCAGCAGGGCTTCGGCTTCCTGCACATGGGCTACGCCTCGGCCCTGGCCTGGCTGCTGTTCGTCGTCATCATGATCATCACGGCGATCCAGGTGCGGGTGTCCCGCCGGTTCGTCTACTACGAGGGGGAGAGGGACTGAGATGGCGACTTCTCCCACGGGCCTGACCGCGACGCCGGCGGTCGAGGAGCCGGCCCGTCGTAAGGGCCGTCGTAAGGCCGATCGTCAGGGCAGGACCACTCCTCCCGGCACGGGCCGGCAGGACCACCAGCCGATCTGGAGGCGCGCGCCGTACCTCGTCGCGCTCGCACTGGCCAGCGTGCTGTTCACCTATCCGTTCCTGTGGCTGATCAGCGCGTCGTTCAAGCCGCGCACGGACGTGTTCGACAACGCGCTGATCCCGCACCGCTGGCGGGTGGCGAACCTCGCCGACGTCTGGCACTACGGGCAGATGGTGAACTGGCTGGTCAACAGCGCGGTGGTGGGCATCGCCGCGGCCACGACGGTGACGATCAGCAGCGCGGTCGTCGCGTTCGGGTTCGCCTACTTCCGGTTCCCCGGGCGCAACGTCCTGTTCGGGCTGGTGCTGGCGACGATGATGCTGCCGCAGGCGGTCACGATGATCCCGGTCTACCTGATCTGGAACAAGATCGGGCTGACCGGCACCCAGGTGCCGCTCTGGGCGCAGAACATCTTCGGCTCGGCGTTCTACATCTTCTTGCTGCGGCAGTTCTTCCTGTCGCTGCCACGGGAGCTGTTCGAGGCGGCGCGCGTCGACGGCTGCGGCTTCTTCGGGTTGTTCTGGCGCATCGCCCTGCCGCTCGCCCGGCCGGCCCTGGCGATCGTGTTCATCTTCGAGATCCAGGCCAGCTGGAACGACCTGCTCAAGCCGCTGATCTACCTGCAGAACACCTCTCTGTTCACCATGCCGCGCGGCCTGAAGTCGATCATCGACACCTTCGGCAACGGCGGCGAACACCACTGGGAGATCATCTCGGCGGCGAGCCTGATCGCGACCATCCCCATGATCGTGATCTTCGCCTTCGCCCAGCGGCACATCATCGACGGCATCGCGACAACGGGCCGGAAGGGCTGAACGTGGGGGATCTCGTACTCGCCCTCGACATCGGAGGCACCAAGCTCGCCGCCGGTGTCGTGGGCGACGACGGCGACGTGCGCTCCTTCGTACGGACGCCGACCAAGGTCGAGGAAGGCCCGGACGCGGTCGTCAAACGCCTGCTCGACCTCGGCCGCGAGGCTCTCACCGCCGCCGGACGCGCCGCCGCGGACATGGCCGCGGTCGGCATCGGCTGCGGCGGCCCGCTCGACCCGGTGACCGGGCGGGTGCAGGGCCCGCCCGGACTGCCCGGCTGGGACGACGTCCCCGTGGTCGACCTGGTCTCGGCCGCGTACGCCCGGCCGTCCTTCCTGGAGAACGACGCCACCGCCGCCGTGCTCGGCGAGTACCGCTACGGGCCGTGGGGCGACGTACGGCACATGCTCTACCTCACCGTGTCGACCGGCGTCGGCGGCGGTCTCATCCTCGACCGCCGGCTGCACCGCGGCGCGGCCGGCAACGGCGGGGAGTTCGGCCACGTGATCATCGACTGGCACGGCCGTGTCTGCGGATGCGGCCAGCGCGGGTGCGTCGAGGCGTACGCCTCGGGCAGCTCGATCGCCCGCCGGGCACGTGAGGCGCTCGCCACCGGCGAGGCGTCCTCGATGCGGGAGGTCCCGGTGGTGACCGCCGAGACCGTCTCCACCCACGCCGGCCAGGGCGATCCGCTGGCCGGGCGCGTCTGGGACGAGACCACCGCCGCACTGGGCCGCGCGGTCGCGGTCATGGTCAACGTGGTCGAACCCGAACTCGTCATCCTCGGCGGTGGCGTCACCCGCGCCGGGGACGCCCTCCTGCTGCCGGTACGTCACGCCGCGCTGTCCCAGGCCATGCGCCCGGCCGGCGCCGCCGCCCGCGTCGTGCTGTCCTCGCACGGTGACGCCGTCGGCGTCGTCGGCGCGGCGGCCTCGGCCTTCCGCTACCTCGAAGACGGAGAATCCTCGTGAGCGACCAGCCCGCGCTCGTCCAGGACCTGGACGAACACCTCGCCGTGATCGAGTCGGTCCGCGGCCTCGTGCCCGACGTCGAGTCGCTCGGGGAGGAGGTCAGCGCCCGCCTGGCGCGCGGCGGCATCCTCTACTCCTTCGGCAACGGCGGCTCGGCCGCCGACGCCCAGCACCTGTCCGGCGAGCTCATCGGGCGTTACTGCCGCGAACGCCGTCCCCTCGCCGCCGTGACGCTCTCCACCGACCCCACCGTGACGACCTGCATCGGCAACGACTACTCCTTCGACGACGTCTTCTCCCGCCAGGTCACCGCGCTCGCCCGGCCAGACGACGTCGTCGTGGCGTTCACCACCAGCGGCCGTTCCCCCAACGTCGTCGCCGGGCTGCTCGCGGCCCGGAAGGCCGGCGCGCTGACCGTCCTGTTCACCGGGCGGGCGCACCCGGGCGGGGGACCGGCGGCCGAGCACGCCGACCGGGTGCTCGCCGTGGCCTCGGACCGTACGGCCCGGGTCCAGGAGGCGCACGTCCTGCTGCTGCACCTGCTGAGCGAGCACATCGACCGCTGGGCCGTCGCCTCCACCTGATGACCGGCTCCCCTCACCGGAAGGAATGACCTCCCCCCATGACCAGCGCGAAATCGCCCGCTGCCCGGCCGAGAGCCGCGAGCCCCCCGGCGCCCCCCGCCGGCCGGGCCACCCGCGGTCCCCTGCACATGGTCGGCAACGCGCACATCGACGCGGTGTGGCTGTGGCCGTGGCAGGAGGGCTACCAGGAGGCGCGCGCGACGTTCCGCGCCGCCCTGGACCGGATCGAGGAGTATCCGGACTTCGTCTTCACGTGCGACTCCGTCGCCTACCTCGCCTGGATCGAGGAGCACGACCCCGACCTGTTCGCCGCGCTGCGCGAGCAGGTGCGCGCGGGCCGCTTTGAGATCGTCGGCGGCTGGTGGGTCGAGCCGGACTGCAACATCCCCGGCGGCGAGGGGTTCGTCCGGCACGCGCTGTACTCCCAGCGGTTCCTGGCCGGCCGGTTCGGGACGATGGCCTCGGTCGGCTGCAACGTCGACCCGTTCGGGCAGAACGCCACCATCCCGCAGCTGCTGCTGAAGTCGGGCATGGACAGCTACGTGTTCATGCGGCCGCAGCCGCACGAGGCCGAGCTGCCGGGCCCGACGTTCTGGTGGCGGGCGGCCGACGGCTCGCAGGTGCTGACGTACCGGATCCCCCATGAGTACTGCGGCCCCGCCGGCCACCTGGGTACGCACGTCGGCAAGGCGCTGGCCCAGCTGCCGCACACCACCGACCCGCTGATGTGCTTCTACGGCGTGGGCAACCACGGCGGCGGACCGACGCGGGCCAACATCGACAGCATCAACGAGCTGAACGGCAGCGACCAGTTCCCCCGGATGCTGTTCTCCACGGTGGAGTCGTTCTTCGACGCGGCAGCCGCGGGCGGGGAGCTGCCGGAGTACACCGGCGAGATCCAGCCGCACGGCGTCGGCTGCTACTCGGCGCACTCGGGGATCAAGAAGCTGATCCGGCAGACCGAACACGCGTTGCAGGCGGCGGAGAAGTGGACCGCGGTCGCCGGTGAGGTCGCCGGGATGCCGCCGGTGACCGGCCAGTTCGAGCAGGCCTGGCGGCAGGTCCTGCTCAACCACTTCCACGACACGGCGGCCGGCACCGCGCTGCCCGGCGCGTACGAGGACGCGCGCGACCAGATGGGCGAGGCGCGCTCGATCGCGGCCCGCCTGCAGAACCGCGCGATCCAGAGCATCAGCCGCCAGATCGCCATCCCCGAAGAGGACGGGATGGCGCCGCTCGCGGTGTTCAACCCGCACCCCTGGACGGTGCGGACCACGGTCGAGGTGGAGTTCGGCGGACAGCTCGGTGACGGGGCCGTCGTGGCCGTGGACGACACCGGCCGCCGCGCGCCCGTCCAGGTGGCCCGCTCGTCCACGATGACCGGCGGGCGCCGCCTGCTCGTGGTGCCGGTGGAGCTGCCACCGCTCGGCTACCGCCTCTACCGGCTGTACGCCGACCTCGCGGCCGTCGCCGCGGTGGAGGAGGGGACGGTGCTGGAGAACGAGCACCTGCGCGTGGAGGTCGACCCCGGCACCGGATGGCTGTCCGGCCTCGTGCACAAGGGCGCGGGGATCGACCTGGTCGACGCCGGCGCCGCGCGTGCCGCCCACGCCGCCGTGCTCGACGACCGGACCGACACCTGGGGCCACGGCGTCGTCTCCTACCGGGACGTGATCGGCCGGTTCACCCCGGTGTCGGTGCGCCGGGTGGAGGACGGCCCGGTGCGCCAGGTGCTGCGGGTCGACAGCGAGTACGGAGCCTCCCGGCTGCGCGAGGACTTCGTGCTGGCCCGCGACGCGCGGCACCTGGAGGTCCGGGTCACGATCGACTGGCACGAGCGGCTGAGGATGCTCAAGCTGCGCTTCCCGACGGGCCTCACGGACGTGACCGCGACGCACGCCATCCCGTACGGCCACCTCGAGCGCACCACGGACGGCCACGAGACGGTCAGCCACACCTGGGTGGACGTGTCGGGCGCGCTGGATCGGCGGCCGGCCGGCCTGTCGGTGCTCAACGACGCCAAGTACGGCGTCGACGTGACCGACGGTGAGATCGGCCTCACCGCGTTGCGCAGCCCGCCGTACGCCTGGCACAGCCCGCAGCCGCTGCCGCAGGACGGCGACTACGAGGTGATGGACCAGGGCGTCCAGCGGTTCACGTACCGGCTGCTGCCGCACGCGGGCGACTGGCGGGAGGCCGGCACGGCGCGGGCCGCCGCCGAGCTCGACCAGCGGCCCGTCGCCCTGCTGGAGTCCTTCCACGACGGGCCGATGCCCCAGCACCGTTCCTTCGCCGACGTTCGCGACGCGGGCAACGTCGTGGTCACCGTGCTCAAGCGGGCCGAGGACGGCGGCGGCCACGTCATCCGCGGCTATGAGACCGACGGCGTGCCCGGCAGCGCGACCATCCACCTGCCGTTCCTGCGGCGCACGGTGCTCGCCGACTTCGAGCCCCACGAGATCAAGACGCTCTTCGTCCCGGACGACCGGGCCCTGCCCGTGGTCGAGACCGACCTGCTCGAAGGGCCGCTGACCCCGTCGCCGGACGACCCCGAATGACCCCCTTGGTGGATGTGGATGTGGACGTGGACGTCACCGGGCTGGACCCGGAGGTGTTCGGCGTCGAGGTGGGCCGCGCGGCGGAGGAGACCCCGGCGGGCGGTGTCGCGGTCACGGTCACCGCCACCTACCGGGGCGACGCTCCCGCCGAGGCGCGGCTGCGCGTGTCCGTGGGTCTCGCCGTAGAGCAGCCCGCCGACGACCCGTACTGGCTCATCCCCGGGCTGTTCTACGGCGAGAACCGGCCCGAGGGCAACGACCGGCTCTATCCGCGCTTCGCGCCCGCGGCCGATCCGGCACGGTTCGTGTCGCCGGCGTGGAGCTTTCGCGCCGACCGGGCCGCCACGCCGGCCGTGTTCGCCTGGGGCGCCTCGGCGGGCCTCGCGCTGGCCGTCGACGAGCACAGCTCCCTCGGCCTGACCGGGATCGGCTTCGCCCACGAGGCGGGCACCGCGCGGTTGCACGCGGAGTTCCCCTACCGCGAGGCGCCGGTCAGCTACACCGGCCATGCCGAGCCCGCCCCGCCGCTGGAGGAGACGCACGTCTGGCAGCCGGGGGAACGGCACACCGTCGAGCTGTGGGTGTACCGGCTGCCCGCGGACCGGCACGCGTACACGCCCGTGCTGCGCGAGCGGCACGCCCGCTCGGCCACCGAACCGCTGCGGCCCTGGGCCGGGGTCGCGGAGGCCGCCGAGCTCGCCGCGTACGGGCTGCACCGCTGGCACTACCGGCCCGACCCGCCCGTGCTGCTGGAGACCGCCGCGTTCGACCGCGAGTTCAACGACAACGTCCGCGGCCTCGGCGACCGGGGCGCGATGCACGTCGCGTGGGTCAGCGGCATCCCGTACGCGCAGGCGCTGCTGGCGCACGCCCGCCGCCGGGGCGACGCGGACCAGGCGGCGGCCGGCGCGGCCGTCATCGACCACATCTGCGCCAACCTCGCCCCGTCGGGCACGTTCTGGGGCCGGTGGAAGGCGGGCGAGGGCTGGGCCGGCAGCTGGACCCCGGTGCCCGGCGGCCTGCACGCACGTACGCTCGCCGAGGCGACCCTGTTCCTGCACCGGGCGGTCGTCGCCGAACGCTCCGCGGGCGTCGAGCGGGACACGTGGCTCAACGCGGTGCGGAGCAACCTGGACGTCGCGGTCAAGGGCCAGGGCGCCGACGGCAACCTCGGCAGCCTCCTGCACGCCGAGGACGGGCGCGTGCTCTCGCGCGCCGGATCGGCCGGCCTGGCCTGGGTGGCGGCGCTCGCCGAGGCGCGCGACCTCGACCCGGCCTACCTGGCGGCCGCCCTGCACGGCGGCGAGCACTACGCGCACTTCGTGCACGAGGAGTTCTTGCACGGCGCGCCCGAGGACGTCGACCTGGCGCCGACCTCCGAGGACGGCTACGTCGCGATCCTCGCGTACGTCGCGCTGTGGCGTGCCACCGGTGAGCCGCGCTGGCTCGACCTGGCCCGCCGGGCCGCGGACTGGATGCTGACGTTCCGCTACAGCTACGACGTGCGCTTCGACGAGCACACCCTCCTGGGCCACTACGGCTTTCGCAGCCGGGGCGCCGACCAGGCCTCGCCGAGCAACCAGCACCTGCACGCGTACGGGCTGATCTGCGTGCCGGAGATGGCCGAGCTGGCCGCCGCGACCGGCGACCCGTACTACCTGGAGCGCACGCGGGAGAACCTCGCCTGCTTCCGGCAGTTCATCGCCCGCGCGGACGGTGACTTCAACGCCTACAAGGGCATGGCCAGCGAGCGTTACTACCAGACCGCGTGCTTCCAGGCGAAGGGGATGCTGCTCACGCTTTCTCACGCCTGGAGCGTCGGTGTGCTGCTGCTCGGCTGCGAGGCCGCGCTGGACCTCCCGGAGGCCGGCTGGTGAGCACCTTCCCGCCCGGATTCCTGTGGGGAGCCGCGACCTCCGCCTACCAGGTCGAGGGCGCGGTGGCCGAGGACGGCCGCCTCCCCTCGATCTGGGACACCTTCACCGCCGAGCGCGGAAGCGCGTCCGGCGAGGTCGCCTGCGACCACTACCACCGCTGGCCCGCAGACGCCGACCTGATGGCGGACCTGGGCATGAACGCCTACCGGTTCTCCCTCGCGTGGCCCCGGATCGTGCCCGGTGGCACCGGCGCGGTGAACCCCGCCGGGCTGGCCCACTACGACCGGATGATCGACGGCCTGCTCGACCGCGGCATCACGCCCGTGCCGACGCTGTACCACTGGGACCTGCCGCAGGCGCTACAGGACCGCGGCGGCTGGACGGCACGCGCGACCGCCGACGCCTTCGCCGCCTACACCGAGGTCTGCCTCGACGCGTTCGGCGACCGGATCGGGACCTGGCTCACCGTGAACGAGCCGTGGGTGGTCTCGGTCCTGGGCTACCGGCTCGGCCTGCACGCGCCGGGGGAGCGGGACCTGCGCACGTCCGTGCTGGTCGCGCACCACCTGCTGCTGGCACACGGCCTGGCGATGGAGCGCATACGGGAACGCCGCCCGGCCGCGCGGGCGGGCATCCCGCTCAGCCTGTTCCCCAGCTACCCGTACACCGAGGCCGACGCCGCCGCGTCCTGGGCCTCGGACGGGTACACCAACCGCTGGTACCTGGACCCGGTGCTGCGCGGCGAGTACCCGGCGGACACGGCCGAGCTGTTCGAACGGCTGGCCGGTCCGGCGGACTGGGTGCGGCCCGGCGACCTGCGGATCATCGGCACCCGCCCGGATCTGATCGGCGTCAACTACTACACGCGCCGGCGCGTCGCTTCCGCCCCGCAGGACGGCCTGCCCTGGCGCGTCATGCGCGCCCAGGAGGGCGTCCCG
>Ga0247774_1001142_pt1 | contig 13498 bp, 7 predicted proteins | sample UWRJL001104B6_FD_179933 | JGI IMG/M metagenome (GOLD analysis project Ga0247774, IMG submission 179933) | Plant litter microbial communities from Arlington Agricultural Research Station in Wisconsin, United States - UWRJ-L001-104B-6 | ecosystem: Environmental > Terrestrial > Plant litter >... | reverse complement strand
CGAGTACAAATTGACAGAAGAGGGGGGGCTCCTCAATAAGGACATTGTACAACAAGAATGAATAAAAAAACGATTCAATCAAGTTTGATCTTTCCTGGTTTACGTGACGATGTTGGGATTTCTCCGTCTCGACGGGGAGATGCGGATTTTCACCCAAAGAGGGTCAGCCTAACCATCACTTGAGCTCTTCATTTCTGGGACCTACCTACAGGGTTGCATTGGCAACGACCAGCAAGGCGTACGAAAGCTGCTCAAGCGAACATGATTGACAGGCAAGTCGGATTTCAGACCATGTATTAGCTGTCAACCTACCTGGCCCATCGTCATCTATCCCCCGTTGCCTTTTCTCGTTTTTAGGGGTTGTATTTATTTGGGTTCGTATGCCGCACGGCATATCCACCAATCTCGAAGACATTGCAGATCGTGCTTTGTCGGCACTGCCAAGGGCCTGGAACGTGTTCTGGTTGGCAGTCAGTAGTGAGGGGATTGAAAGGCCTTAGCGGAGGCAGCACGGAAGGAGGTGAGATGCAAGATGCTAGATCCAAAACCATTCCGCGATGTTCCGGGGTGGAGGGGAGGCAGCAGGAGGACCGCATGGCAAGTCGTTACCGACGTGTCGAATAGACCCAATCCGGAAGCTGTACGAAATCAAAATGGAATTACAATGTGACGGAGGCTGCAGGCCTGCCTCGGTCCTTCGACAATTCCAATTCCGTTGTTCCCTCTGGAGCTGATTTGCTCCTAAGAAACTGAGGCCCTTTACCCCACGCTGTAAGGCAGCATGCGGTGCGCGTTGGAGCGGTGACGCCATGCAACATTTGCCTTCGTGATGTGGTGGAAACGTACACGCCGCTCAAGGAAGAAGCGGGTGGACGAACTCACTCATGAACGCTGTCCAACGGGGACGCAGAGACGAGGAGACGCAAGCCACTGGATGCATCTTCGGAACACTAGAGGTATTTTTTTTTTTTTTTTTTGGAGAGTGACTAGGGGTCATCGAGGCCCAATTATCGTCATTTTCTCATCAGCAGTACCCCTCACTGTCCCCAAGCTGTGGATTTCAATGACGCTCTCTAAAATGGAGCGGGCGCTAGCCGGGTAGATTTCTTATCAGCGAGTCCTCAGCGAGATCTCATCGAGTCTTTCCATTTTTGGTTGAGTTGTCGTCTGAATTTCAAGGTCTCTTCGACAAATAGCAAAGCCATCCTTCACGTACCGCGTCCCTGGACAGCACCGTGAGCTGAGTTGCAGCCGGCCCACACTATATTTTTTTTCTTCAATTGAGAGGGGGGCCCGGGCAAACACGGCAGCCGTCATATTTTGGTTCGGCATTCGTCTCGATTCTTTCCGTGGCCGAGTCGAATTCGGCAATCCGCCTGCCCGGAAGAGAGATTTTCCTTTGGATCCTCGACGACAGCTCGCTCACGCGACGAATCGGCCTTAGAAGACCACGATAGAACGGTGACGCCAACGGCTCGTGATTCAAGTGATTGTCGGGATATGTCCAATCGGACCCAAAACCTGGCGCAACCACACTCGGAGGAACCACCGCGGAGTTAACACGCAGTGGAGACTCAGGACTGCCATCTTCTCCAAGGAGACTGTTCAACGCGATACTTCCACGGACCTCATTCCAGGAAAGAGGAAGATTGTAGTAAAATGTCGATCATGATGGGTGTCTTATCGCCCTCCGACTTGGTCTTCACCGAGGCGACCCCGCAACAGAGAATGATCAACTGGCGCATCAACGGCGGCGTCTGGGCCGCCCCACTCACGGTGGACGACTATGTCGCCCGGGAGGCGGCCCTCGCCGAGACGCCCCTGAGCCGCAACGGCAATTCTCGCTTCTGGGTTCTCCACCGACGCGACAACCCCGACGACATCGTCTCCAGTTGCGAAACGACGCGCAAGCCAGCCCTCGTCTGCGGCGGCGGCGCGCGCATGCGGGGAGGCACCGCCGGCACCTCCGACCCCGTCGTCAAGCTCGACGGGCCGGACGGTGAGAGGACGGCGTCCCGCGTCCGCCGCGTGGATGCCTACTCGGTCGCCTGCGTGCACACCCACCCCCGGTACCGCGCCCGCGGCATGGCCGCCCTGTTGCTGAGCAAGATCCAGGAGCTGTTCGACAAGCAGGGCGTCGAGTGCAGCGTCCTGTACAGCGACACCGGGAGGCAGTACTACGCGCAGATGGGGTGGGAAGTCCACCCCTCCCAGCAGGCCAACTTCTACATGGAAAACGGGTGCGAGGCCGTTGAGAAGCCCGAGGGCGTGCGCTTCCTCACCAAGGACGAGATCCCACCCCTCTGCGAGCGCGATGCCCTGGCCGTGGCGCAGCGCCTCGAGATGCAGCCCGAAGACGGCCTGACGCACTTTGCCCTGGAGCCCTCGTTTGCGCAGTGTTCGTGGCACTTTGCGCGCGAGGAGTTCAACGCCAAGGTCCTCGCCGGGCGGCCCATCGAGCGGCGCGGGGCAATCACGGCGTCGGGGGACGCGTGGGTGTACTGGGACCACGACTTCAAGAGGAGCAAGCTCCGGATCCAGCGCGTCGTTGCGCTGGGACCGGACCCCGTCATGGACGTTAGGGAGCTGGTGACGGCGGCGTTGGAGGAGGCCCAAGCGTGGGGCCTTCAAAGGGTGATGCTGTGGAATCCGAGCGACGACGTGACGTTGGGGCTCAAGGCGGCCGGGAACAAGCTGGAAGGCAAGGTGAAGCTTGTGTTTGACGAGCGGTGGGAAAGGGCGATTCCGAGCCTGAGGTGGAGGAAGGGGATGAATGTGGGGGAGGTCGTTTGGCAGGAAAATGAGTATTATGCATGGTGCTAGTATATTTTTGGGGTTGTCAGAAGGAACCAGGGTCCGTACAAGGTCCATTATGCATCTTGGAAAGAGGTGAAGCGGGCTGGGGAAAAAACTGCCGGAAGCGTACGGGATAGATTCCTCGTGATTATTATACCTTGATAGCATTTAGCTCATCCGGGACATGGACATTGGGAATGGAGCCACTCCTCTGCAGCTCTGGTAAGCAGCGGTAGGAGCACCTACGGTTGAGAGAGTGACAGGCTACGGAGCCCTAAATTATACAAGGAACTAACTAGCATTTCTTGCCTCTCCCTTCTTTCTAGCCTTTATTGGGCTGGTAGTATGTTCTAGGAACCAACATCCGCCTGCTTGTGGATATTCGACGTTGCTTCAGGAATGCTCAGACATGCTAGGATTAGCTTTCGGTAATTTGTTAGGAGAAATTTTGCGATAGTCTTTTATGTTTGAACCTAGCTTGCAGAATAAAGAATTTAGATGCAGAACTGGTCCTGTCCCAGAATAGGATTTCTCTATAGATATCTCAAGGCATGTCTGCTAATTGGAGACACGATTGGAGGGCAGGGTTAGGGTGAGGCGTACCACCTCAATTATCAAACCCCTATAATGGTCCGTGCGCATCAATTTAAGATCCATGGGATTGTCTCTACGCGAGAAACTTCAGGCTCAAAGTCCATCCAAGTCGTCGTCATCTAACGAGTCCAACTCCATACATTCCTTTACCAATTAGCACCACTCACAACCTGAGAGAACACAGACCCGCCAATTGTTTGCCATCTCGTCGTCGATAACCTCTCCCCTGGCGATCGAGGCATGGCTCCACAGCCCATCCAGACGGGCCCCTCCGGCGGCGGCGGCGACGGCGTCGACGCCGCCTCCCTCCTTTCCCCCATCGGGTACGACGACGACGCCGCGTCCCTGCACAGCAGCCGCAGCGAGCAAGACACCGACAGCGACGATGACGAGCTCCAGCTACGCGCGCGCAACAGCCGGGAGCTTCGGGCCGCCGACCGCATCGTGCTGCTGGAGGAGGACGAGCGGGAGGAGCTGGTCGCGTCGGCGCTGCGGCGAAAGAAGGGAGCCGGTCTCGAACGGCGCGGGTCCGGACTCGCGGCCATTGGGAAGTCGCTCTTCGGTGCCGTCGGGGGAAGTCCGAACCCGGAGGCGACGCACGACAAGGCTGGCGGCGACGAGGCGGGGATAAGCGAGAAGCGAAGCGCGAGGAGGGGGAGACGGAGGGAGAAAAAGGAAAGATTAAAGGAGCAAGCCGAGCATGGGGAGGATGGGGAGCTGATGTATGAGATGGAGGAGGGCGGGATGAAGGATGGAAGCTCGACGGGGGAGAGCAGTGGGAGGGAGGATAGCGAGGAGGTCGATAGAAGGCACCTCAACGCCATGACGCAGGCCAAGGCTGAACGGAAAAAGTCGTGGCGGAACCGGTGTCTCATATACGCGTTGATAATCGTCGGCTTCGGCATCCTGCTGCTGATCGCGTGGAAGCTGTCGTTGAACAGGAGACCGCGGTATATCCCAGCCGAGCTGCTGAGTAACGGGACGGCGCTGTTTGGGCCTACGACGGTCATCATCAGCTTGGATGGATTCCGGGCAGATTTCCTGCAACGAGGGTTGACGCCGCGGTTGAACGCCTTCATCACTGAGGGGGTGTCTCCAAAGTACATGCTACCGTCGTTCCCCTCCGTGACCTTTCCCGTGAGTTCTCCCCTGCTCGATTTCTGTCCCGTTTTATCTAACGTGGTCAGAACCACTTTACTATTGCCACAGGTCTCTACCCCGAAAGCCATGGCATAGTAGGCAACACCTTCTGGGATCCAGCCTTTCAATCCGAATTCTACTACACCGACCCCTCCCGCTCCCTCGATCCCAAATGGTGGAACGGCGAGCCCTTCTGGGTCACGGCTGAGAAGCAAGGCATCCGCACCGCCATTCACATGTGGCCCGGAAGCGAAGCGCACGTCATGGGCGTGGAGCCGACCTACCTCGACGAGTACAACGGCAAGGAAGCCCTGCCTAACAAGGTCAATCGGCTGTTCGAGTTCCTCGATCGCCCGGGATTCGAGGACCAGACCGTCGCAGAACGGGAAATGCGACCGCAGCTGGTTGCGCTCTACGTACCAAACGTGGATTCCGATGGGCATAGATATGGCCCCAACAGCACCGAGATTCGTTTGACAATTGAGAACGCGGATAATATGCTCGATGACATCTTCAAGGGGTTGGAACAGAGAAACCTGACGTCCATTGTCAACGTCATTATTGTTTCGGATCATGGCATGGCTACAACGGACACGAATCGCCTTGTGCAGCTTGAAGATCTCGTAGATACCTCCAAGATCGCGCACAAGGACGGGTGGCCGCTCGTTGGCTTGCGACCGAAAGACGACAACGACTTGGCAGGCATGCACAGGCAGATACTCGAGAACACAAAGGACAACCCGAACGTCGAGGTCTATCTTCGTGATGTCGACATGCCAGAGCGGTACCATTTCTCCAAGAACGAGCGCATCGCCCCGCTGTGGATTGTACCGAAGACAGGCTGGGGAGTTGTGGCAAAGGAAGAATTTGATGTGGAGAAGGCCAAGAAGGACGGGACCGTGTACCATCCTCGTGGCATGCATGGATATGACCACGAGCATCCGCTCATGCGTGCCATCTTCGTTGCGAGGGGTCCTGCGTTTCCGCACCCCCCAAACAGCCAGATTGACAACTTTCGTCAGTTCACAATTTTTTTCTGTCAAATCAGGCGTTGCATGAAATCACTACTAACGTGCAAGTGTAGAAAACACCGAGGTCTACAACATCCTCTGCGACTCGGTGGGCATGACACCCCGTCCCAACAACGGCACCCTCCGGCTACCCCTCAAACCGCTCGGTCTCCACCAACCAGAAGATACGCCCGCGGAACCGGCCGACCCGGTGACCTCTTCAACAATTGAGAGCAGCTCATCGGCCACCAAGACCATTGGCGTCGACACGGTGACGGTCCACCCACCTTCTGGCTCAGCCTCTCCATCGCCGGCTCCATCCACAAATGACGGCGATACGACGGAGGAGCAAGATAATGAAGACATTGAGAACCAGGAGAAGGGTATTGTGGGATTCTGGGACTGGTTGAAGGGGAAGGTTGGGAACTTGTGGGATAAGGTCACGGGGTCGAAGACGGATTCGGATTCGGGCTCGGCGTCCAGTTGACCTCGCGACAGGAATCTTGTACAAACCAGACTCTTCTTTCTTTGTAATCCATTTGGGGTAGGCTAGGTCTGGGAATGGCGTTTGGTAGATAGGTGCGCATCTGGATTTATTTGAGGGTTAATATTGAACCACTAACGCGTCCATGTTTAAGTGTGCGTCAAGGATTAGGTTCAAGGGCTATGATGATATCTCGCATCTGCTATTCGTTGTGACTGTCCGGCGTGGCTTTTGGCTTGCACGGCTTGTTGCTTGATGAGGGACTCTAAAGCTGGGCTTGTAGGCTATTTAGACGAAGCCATATTTTTCGATCCACCTGAGAGTATTTACAAACTACTAAACTTAAACAGCACTAGTCAAATTTGATGCGCGTTCTTTTGTGGGATATCGTCTTCAATTCTCCGATCACCTGGTAATTCAAGGTTGATAAGTCACAGCTAACGCTGCGAAGAGAGTCCAGCCGTAATGCGGGTTCTCATGACACGTTCGCACCCTCAGCCAGACATCGATCCGCCTGAGGGCAAGCTGCATGCTCCATACCTTCGACTCTCGACTTACCAGCTTCAAGTTCACCTCGTTGTTCCATAACATAGGTGCACTTCTTAAACGGCTCGTGCGAGAGGTCCACGTCGATCCTTGCACGCATGCGGATACTCGGCGTCCAACTAAGCGACGACTGCCTATATCCATACTCCAACCTTGCAGACCCCCCTCGAGGCCCGCTTTAGTCGGATCGTTCTTCCAAGTGCCGACGGGGGACCGTTCCGTCTACAACCATGTTGTGGATTTCCCGTACGGCAGAACGTCGTGCCGTCCCCTATGCTTGCAAGTCGCCAAGCTCAAACCGTCGGAATCCCTCCGACATGCTGGCCCGCGAAACGTCTTGGGATCCAACCACCTTGCTGGCGAAGGGGTACGATGTCCCGTCCGGAAAATACGGCCCATCCCCTCCTCCGCCGCTACACTCGGGATACCCGCTCGCACACTCGGGCGTTAGCAACCCCCCCGGCGTACGCTCGTAACGATGCGCCGGCACATAAGCCTGCCTAGCACGGTCGTCAGGTTTGTACACTGGGGTGCGCCTCTGCTTATTCTTCATCGCAGTAGACATTCGAAGCGTAAGAGGGACCGCATTCGCATCGTAGTAGGCCGTCTGGTTGGGTCTGTGTTTAGATTACAATCGCGCTTGTGACTGTTAGAATGGCTGTCGCCGCAGCAGTCTATCCAGGCGCGATAATCCGCATACCGCCCGCAGCGGTGACTGTCATTATATTTGCTCAGACGTTGACAAGGATCGGAGCTAAAGAGCTGAGTGTTAGTTGCCAACGTTTGACGGGGGTGTTGTATGCTGAAACGTTTGGCTACTTTCCGATCTCCCGCGTTCTGATATGGAAACAGCCCCTTGTTTAAGTAGAGGAGCCTTAGGGAGCGGATACTGGATGGAACTAGAATGGCACATATAAGTGGTAGGGTTGTCCTCGATGACAGAGCCGCAATTGATGGCCTCATAGCCTCCGACCCCGCGGCGTCTTCTCACATGCAAACCACATGTCCTCTACCATAGCGCACGGGCTTTCGTCTCGTTGCTCATACGGAACAATCCAGTTGGGGTCACCAGTCGGCCTTTGTAATTTGACCAGCGCAGACAGTTTTAGGATGCATACTGGTATGATAGACATATTCGTGACACTGAGATCCACAGCCTTTGCTGTATGGAAGGTTAATGCGTGGTGCCGGTGGCAAGGGAAGAACTGAGATGGATTTTCAGAAAACACCCCACTGGCCTGATGTTTATACGAGCCTAGACATCAAATTCTGCAGTGCTATTTATCAGTGCTACAGGAACACCCGTGGTCCGAACTGCTCAGAAGTTTACTTGCCCCCGCTTGTTGCTGCATCCACTTCCCCCTTTTCTGGGCCGTTCCTCACATCATGACTCGATTGCCTCTTGACCTCTTCTAGGCCCTTTCGGAATATTTGGAAGGCCCCAGAAAACTGTAGCGCGGTCTATCCTGACTTCAGGAATTGGGGTGCCGCAGGTTTCGGAGCAGAGGGGGTCACAAGGCGCCTTTCGGCATGCGGGGCTGCAACACCAGTGAATCGTTGCTCGCGAGTACACGATGATGTCTTTGACATGGGAGCTACGGCTAATACCATGGCTCTGTCACGAGATGAGTCTAACCGCTTTAGAAAAGATTACGCAGAATGAAAAATGACGATAGATGGGACGGAACAGGGAGCGGAGCTAACACAAAGGTGGCAAGCATCAACTACTTGTCAACATCATCTTTGCTTGAAGCGGGAAATCCCGTGTCCTGTTTCTTAGTGCCAACAGGCAAGCCAGGGCACGAAGAAAAGGCATTTGATAAGCCTCGTGGATGTAATGCCGAGAATTTAGATCTCTGCGTGTATTTTGTAGGCGGCCTTGTGTGCCTGTCGCCTTACGAGGAATTTTGCCAATGAGGTGGAGTTGAGATATCACGATGAAGGGTTTCACAAGCCAAATGAAAAAAAAAACCCCCCCCTTTCGTTTGCTAGGAACCCGACGTTCAAAATCAAGCGTTTAATACCAATCACTACTGTTCTAAGCAGTGAAGTATCCTAGTGACTGGAACTTCCTCCACCGATTCTACAAAATTCCACATCATCCGCCAATCGAGTCAAAGTATGAGGTCGTCGCTCCCTGCTGCTTCAGTACCTCATCTTGGGAAGCCCAATACTTTTTATCCGCCTCCTCGCCCCCCCCGGTCGGGCTAACGACGACCAGCTCGTTCGGTTTCAGGTCAGCCTCGAACTTGCTCACGTACACGGGCGGGCCCCGTCCGTCAAGCGGGTACGGCTCGGTCGAGTTGAGATCCCAATTGAGGCCAGGGCTTTTCATGTCGTACCCGCCGGGGAACTTGACGCCCTTGGGCGAGGCGGTGCCGTCGCCCGTGACCTTGAAGTTGAAGCACGTCATGTAGAACTGGGGCCCGATGGAAAACGAAGCGAAGTTGGATGGGGTTCTGACAGCGAAATGGAGTGCGATGATCTATTCCCCGAGTCCAGAGTTAGAAAAGGAGGTAATGCATGGGAGCGACGCTCGCCTTGAAACCTACCTCTTGACGAATGACGTAGTTTCCAGGTTTAATGTCAGCCGGAATCTGCGCCGTCCACGTCCCGTTGGCGTCATCCATCATCCTCACATTCGCCCACACGCCGTCCTCGTCAACAGTGTCCTCGGCAAACTTGATAAACTCCAACTCGTTGACCTTCACGTTCGCAATATCTCCTTCGTACGGCGCCATCCACGCCGTAATGGGACCCTTGTGGCTGTAGAGCCAGTGCGACCAGTAAAAGGTGACGTTGCTGCCGGCGCGAACCTCGGCAATGTCGCCGGGCGCGGGGGTATGACGGGTGTTGCACGCCATGGCAGGACTGCCGCCGTCCGTGACGGGGCCGACATCACCGCCGCCAAAGGCGATTCGATCGGGAGCCGGCCGGATACGGGGGTCGAGACGGACATCCCATCCTGGGTAGCTGCGGAATGTTGTTAGTTAAATGGCGGTTTAATCTGAAGATAGGACAGTTGTTACACGGTGTTGTCTGCCTTGACGCGGTAGATGTAACCGTGGCCAAGGACCTGGCCAGCATAGGCCAGGACAGAAGCGACTTGGGCTGCCTTCATTGCGAACCTGCAAGATTTCTGTCGAAGTGGTTCGCAGTTCTTGTAAGGGCCGTGACGACAATAGGCTTGACTACCAAAAAAAATAGAACATCGTCCAAGTTCAGTATGGGTATCTTGCTCATTATATGTAGCCGTTCTAGGCGTTACTATCCCAGAAAATATTCAATGTCCACCCCACCCTGACCCGAAGTTCCGAACCATGTTGCCCGGTCCTCCCGAGGCCCGAGGACGAGCGGAGTCATCTAAATCAATCGGTAAGGCTAGGTAGAGATTATCTTTGCCGGAAATCTGACGCTCCCACGCAGCGCCTAGAATCCAAAGACAAAGTTGCTAGGAGTGCTTCTGTACGCGTGGAAGGTACAACGGTTCGATAGCCGAGAATCGTCCCCCACATGCCGGTTCCAATCGGGAGCCCTGGTTAGCCGTGGCTAATATCGAAAGCGAGAGGGCACGCGCCGCGTAGGAGATGCAAGGCATACGAAAAAAATCTGGAGTGGTCTGCGTAAGCGGATATTTACCCTTGCGGGGAAAGTGAAGATCGGGTTAACAAAAGGCCACGCACCAAATATTAATAGGGTTGCAAATACCGAGCGGCCACATGCCGACCCGGAGGAGCCGGCGGAGCCGGTGGAGGGCCGGCGGAGGGCCGGCATTGAATATCCGGCTCGGAGCCGACTCATCGAAAGAATTTGCCTCATACGAGTAAGGTAGGTGTGGTAATTGTCGGCCTTCCCTCCAAGCAATAAGAGCTTTACCGCTGCTGGTGATAGTTCGTAGCCAACGGCCATCAGCATTTCGTCAGAGCTCAGGGCCTATGTTAGACATAGCAGGTTATTTTATATTCCGGTATTAAATACTAGCATGATGCATATGCGATATTATTTTTGCGGTAATTAGAAGCACCTCGATTCCCTATGGTGTGGCATGTTGGCTTTCAAAAAACGCTCGTCCCTCGGAAGAGAGCATCCATTTTGTAGCTTGGAACGATGAATGAATTTTTGGGCTACGTTAAAGACAAGATCGGCTTGTAACTCTTTCTCCCATCTTCAATTTGAAACATACACTATTTACTCCCTTAAAATGCAAATCATAACTGTATATGGAACCTGTAACACCATACATTCACTGCATGAGTAGGGGAAGCCGCTTTGCCGCAAAATAAACCCAGTATACAGCATGCTGATGGCGCGATGGTGTTCCAACCCAGTCTTCTGTAATCGATGCAAGAGCCCAGTCGCAGTAGAGGGCGAAAAATAGGGAGAATACAAACACGGAGTTGAAAATGAAGGCCAATATAAAGTATAACACGCGGTTAAGAGTTCCTTCGTGGTCCTTTCCCCACCTGTAAATTCGCCGGTGTATGACATACACTGCCGTACCGATGATCACGGCAATGGAAAATCCGATAGAAAAGCCCGTGAGGTATTTAGTTGCCCGTATATCTTCCTCATTCTCACTCTCTGTGACAGCATAGGCGAGCGTAAGAAGGCCAACGGCACCGACCACGGCGCCGGCCGAGTACAGCGTCCGTCCCCACAGGATGACTGTGTCGCGGTGTTGGTCGTATTTCCTGTAGTACCTCCTCAAAGTCGATCCCCTGCGCAACCGGACGATCCGTGCCATGACAGCCGCGTGAAGACCCATCAAAATAATGGTGAGTGATAGGACAAGTTTGTATGCCGCAATTAGTTCCACCTGCCACGAGCCGCGACATCGATAAATTGTGATCAACGCGGCCACATACGTGCCGTTCAAGGTCACGAAACTGAGACAGATGTTGAAAATGAAAACGGCTCGTGAAGTGCTAAGATCGCCGAACCAGAGCGGCTTCTTGCCTCGAGAAAGGCGCCATGCCGTGTAGAATGTGAGCAGGTCGCTGATGAACCCCAAGGCGCCGTACGGCAGTGCATAGCACTGAATCTCCTCTCTGGGCGAAAAGAGATCTGAGGGAGCTGATGTGGAATTGGAGCTGTTCGTATTGGGAGATGTCCCATTCATTTTGGATTGTTGAAGGAGGAAATATTTGCGTCTGAAGTTTGGAGAGTTTTCACGGTCGTTGAATATTTGGCGGAGATGAGAAGATCTTAATAGATAAGGAGGTTGTCCAGACAAGGCGGCCAAAAAATTGTTGCCTAGTTGCCTCATTGCCAAAACATGAGGCTAAGCTCCCTCAGCCACCGCCACCGTATGCAGTTCGCATCCGCACTTCGAAATCTTCGAGAAAGAGCAAGCAACTAACTCCGTTTTTTGCAAGTCCTCGCATTTCCAACAGGCCAATAAGATCATGAAACTATTAAAATGATTTGTTTGCAAATCCTTGCGGTGAAAGGGTGTAAAGTTGTGTGTTCCCAAGTTTTTGTCGATTTCCTCTTAGTTGGAGGTCCCCTTTTGGAAATTGACCTCTAATTAATAGTCTTCTAGTCAAACCCCACGATTCTTATCAGTCGCTAAAGCCTCCTTCGGGCTAGGGCATGGCTAGCTACGCGACCTTGTAGCGACTGACTGATATAAGGTGGAGAGAGACCAATCGCCCTTCACTTATATGCGCTCAGTTACCCTTTCTGTAATGTTGTTATTTGCTGAGACATATAGACAATGCGAGTCCAATCTACGGGGTATCATTATAAGTGACAGAACTGTCTAGCTATATATTTAGACACCTCAATTGTCTTACAGTTTATTGCATGTCTATTTTTTTTCCCTTAGAGAACCTATGTCTTGCCAAAAGGTCTCGCCAATTAATTGCAAAGAAAACCATGTGGTTGTAAAAAGACTTTGTATGGGTATTGATTGGTACCTGCAGCATGTTCCCTGGTCGAGAAATTTCAGGGGAAATGATATTGAAAGGATGTATGCATGAATTGAAGATGTGTAATAACTGCAAGACGAGATTCAGTGTCTTTAAGCCCTAACCCGTAGCCTCGGCGCAGAGGCCACCGGCCACCACTTGAACCTGCAGCTACAGCAGCTAGCAGCTGCAGCAACTGCCCTAGCGCCCGAAAGACAGTACAGTGAGCAGCTTGACGTCCCTGCCTGTCAGTACTTGGTAGTACATCCAACTATGTCTAGAAAACCAGGTATTTATTAAGTACCACGTTGCTCGTGTAAATAGGACGTTCTGCTGTGCGCGTTATGGGATGTACAATGCGGCTAACTAGCTTAGAGAGTACAAGATGAACACCGCTAATTCCTACTTAATACGTGCTATTCCCGGTTAGGAATCGATTTCTGTATCGATGTCTATTACATATTCCATTCTTGCTTTTCGCCATTTTCTTGATAAACTATATAAAGATGATGTTCTCCAGACCCGGTTTCTACAAAGGCTATCAAAAAATATAAGTAGAAAGTCAGAAGAGATTTCCAACTTTATTGTAGGTCCCTCTGCTCTCCAATAGCGGGATAACGGCCTCAGCTATTTATTACGCTCAAGCGAGCGGCTTGCGGCTGTAGTAGTTATCGTCCTTTACATCGGGGTATCGACGCTAGCCTCGAAAAGCTCCTACAACGCCTTAAAGCCGTTCACGGCCGGATGGTAATTCGGCGTCCGGTTCTCCTTCGCTACTGCCTTTCTATTAGGGTGTATATCCCCTCCTTAGCTTCAGATTGTCGTGAAGGAACCCAAGAAGCTTAGTAAATATTATCCACCTCCCTTCGATTAGCCCTTTGCAAATACCCATTTATTCTGCTGTTCGAAGCGCTCTTGAGACCTCGTGCTCTGATGCAAGCCGTTCATCATCGTCTTCGGCAAGCCTCTTTTCCGAATTGCTACGACGTGCTCGAGGATCTGGATAGCCTCCTTGATAC
>Ga0247774_1001141_pt1 | contig 13506 bp, 10 predicted proteins | sample UWRJL001104B6_FD_179933 | JGI IMG/M metagenome (GOLD analysis project Ga0247774, IMG submission 179933) | Plant litter microbial communities from Arlington Agricultural Research Station in Wisconsin, United States - UWRJ-L001-104B-6 | ecosystem: Environmental > Terrestrial > Plant litter >... | reverse complement strand
TGGTTGAGGGTTAGGAAGAGAAGGGGAAGGAGAATCGAGGTCCTCATTTTGAGGATTTGAGATTGGGATACTCGGAAGAGTTAAAGACAATGTACTAAGGCCCAGCCCGACGACCTTGAGAGAGATAGCTGAGTTTGGAGGAAGTGGTGACTTGTGAAATGGCGACACTGACCCGAATACCTTTTTCCCTTTTCTGGGCCTTTCGTATTTCGGAAATTTTGGTTAGCCCTATGCCATGTGTACACACTGTCATACACCCCGGATCTTGGGGGATGGACCCGAGAAGAACGACGGTGTCGTTTTGGTTCGTGGACCGGTGCGATGTCCGGACTTTTCCGGCCCATTTACAAACAGTCCTGGACTAAGAACATGACGGACTCCAAAAACGTAGCGAAATACCAGTATGGATAGCGCGGTATAAGCACAAATCGGGCAAATACTTGGTAAATGGCTTGAACTTTGATGGTAGCAAATGGCTTGAACGACACTAGATGGATGCCAGTGGAAAAACAAAGGTCTTTGAAGCCTTCAATGGATATGAAATAATTCCTTCAATTTCGCCCATGATTGACTGAATAAAGAGTTTGAGAACGTTTCTCTGTCCTTTGATCTGTTGTCTTCCTACCATGCCCTCTCCTTGGGTTGACTCTGATTACACGTGGCTCTCACGTGGGCTGACTAGTGAAACACACTATAACTCATTTCATCATGAAACTTCCACTTACCTAACAGTGATGGAATATCCAGTGGCAGGGAGTTACAAATATTGATTTAATCATCCAAGTTCAAGAAGACTTAAATCCATGGTAATCGTTGTTACATGACTGGTTTCACATCGAGTAACCCTTTCCCCTTCGCCGCCGCTACCCATCGCCCGCAACCGAATCCCGCCACCTACCACCTCACAACATAAATCTAAACCCTCCCTCATTAACAGCCCCCTCGACGTACTCCCCCCTATCCAGCTTCTTATTCAAACGCACCAATGTAAACCGCAACACCACCGCCGCTATTCCAGCAACCAGAAGCATCAAGGCGTTGTGCACGAACGCACCTACAAACCTCGGGGCCATCCCGTCAAGATAGAGGAAAGAAACGTATATTTGCGCTGTGTTTGCACAGGCATTAATAAACGCGAGCGCAACCGTTCGTTTGGCGGCGGGTCGTGGGAGCGTCGATGAGATCCACGCCAGCGCGATTGTATATCCGCCGTAGATTCCTGGTAGCTACGGGTGCGAGACAAAAAAGAAAGTGTTAGAAATATTAGACCCTTGTTATCTAGCCAAAAGAATCCGAATGCCTCTTGAAGAGAGTGGCACAGAATGGCCGCTCGGTACGCCGAGCACGAAGCAAGTCAAAACGCTGCAGGCTGGCGAGAACTCGAAAGGGTTCGCAAGAGCAAGCAGTACGAAACGGAGAAATATAGAATATTGCCTCACCATAAGCATTATACTTGTGTACCGCGCCGCGGTGGACGTGGTGCTGGCGCCCAGTATGTACGCGATAATACCGACGCAGAACGGCAACACGATATGCCAGAAGCGCTCCCCCGTCTTGTCAGAGTGCCACGAGTTGAGCAGCGCAAGTATAGTCGTCAGGACGTATGGCGGAGTCGTGAGCAGCAACGTCTTGACGTTGTCGAACTGAAGCGTCTTGACGACAATGGGGAAGAAGCTCGTAATCGACCCGGCTGCGGCGATGCAAAAGAGTATGACAAGTAGCATGTACGTCTTCGGGTCAGATAGCGCCATCTTTAGGCCCTGGAGGCCCATCTGCGACTCGCTGTCCTTCCAGTCGTCGGTTCCGATATCCACCTGCAATCGCCAAACCGCCATGGCACGTTCCTCTTCCGTCAGCCACCGCGTCGTGCGCGGGAAGTTGGGCAGAACGACAAAGGCTACTAAAGCGACGGCGACGGTGACGGTACCTTCGATAAGGAATAGCCAGCGCCAGGGTCTCCACCCAAGGACACCGTCCATGCCGCTCGTAATACCCGCTGAGATCAGGCCGGAAAAGGCGCCCGAGATGAGGGCGCCCATGTAGAGAATGGTGGTACGGAAGGAGAGTTCGTCGCGCTTATACCAACAGCTGAGATAGTACAGACAGCCAGGATAATATGCGGCCTCGACGAGACCGAGGCAGAAGCGCACGGCGAGGAGCCCACCAAAGGAGGTTACGGCAGCTGTAGCTGCGGAGATGACGCCCCAGACGATGACCTGAGTGATGAGCCTATTGTTAGGTCGTAGGTCGAGAAGGTCTGGAAATGTTCCACTTACGAAGCAAGGGAGATATATGGCTGGGCGGCCGGTCTTATTGAGGAGCATGTTTGATGGAACTTGCATCAGAACATAACCGACAAACAAGATGCTCACAGCAGTCTGTTGTTTGGATATCTCCGCGTCAGAGATTTTGTTGAGCGTTATACATTTTGTGGTACACTCACCTGGAACTGACTTCCTTCGAGCTCCAGATCTTCCCGAAGTCCAGCTAGAGCAGCGGCGGAAATGTTGTTCCTGAAGGGCGTCAGTCGCAATTCCTCCAAAGAGCATGAGCCAAATACAGGCTCTATGTCGTCGCCGCCCAAGTCACAGAGGGCGAAGATGAACAGGGAAGGCACACACCGATCAATGTAGTTCAAGATGTACAAGACTACAATCATGGGCAAAAGACGCAAGTCGATTTTCCTCCTCATCCGTTTCTCCAGCTCGAGCTTCTCTGAGGCCGTCATGCCTCTAAGGATCTCAGGCTCCTCAATGGAGTTGACCACCTCCGTTGAGCCGGCCTCCTTCGTGCCTGCATCCAGATGTCTGTCGTCGCCAGCTGCTGGGCCTAACGAGGCTAATTCCACGTCTACTTTTTTGTCTTCGTCCGACATTTTCCGGATTTTCCGGATTTTTTCGGATTCTCTGGATGGGAAGCTCAGTCGCAGTCTCGGAGAGGATGAGGCGGGGTGACCAGTTTTACCTCTCTGGTGCTACCCGATATATCCCCGGGTGAGAATCGTCGCGGAACCTTTTTATGCCAATGCGCGCTAGGCCGTTCCTCGCAATGTTCACCTGTCAGTCGAACCTAGTTTCGAAGCTATTTCAATTTTAAGGAGAATTAAATATCCGTTGAACCCCCGTAACATATGCGAGCCATGTTCTGGGCCAAGGGTGTTGCGATGGAACAATGTTAAGAAGGATACCTGACATGCGGAATCTTCCTTCCCCCCGCTTTCAACCTCCTCAATGAACTGCGGGAGTTCATCCGGGGTCGCATTGTTTGATATTACAGTTTTGCGTGCCCACTGTGAAGTACTTGCAAATAGTAGGAAACCCTCGTCGGTCAAAAATCGCCCTATAAGGGATTGTGGATAGGGTCTCGCGGCTATAAGGGTGCGCGGGACGATCTGTCGAAATCGACGGAGGAAGCCTCGACGGGGAAAATCTCGACAGTGGCCAAACAGGCCTTTTTTGGAGTAGGAGTAAAGGCGGCACTCGCAACGAGGTTCCGATCGTCCAGCTCCAAACGACCTTGCCAAAACAGCAAGGTGGATGCCGCGATAATGCAGCCAAATTGCCTGCATCCGACTTGTGCTTCTCGAACCAGCCAAAGAAGCTGGATCCTGAATGAATCATGCGGAGGAAAGTAAAACGAAGAAGCCTCGGAGCGAATATTTGCTCACCAGTCAAGCTCCATCAAGAATAGAGTACCTTGCATGAACATTCGGAGCCGGCTTCTAACCCTGCTTCTAATCGGGAATATGGCCTTTTTTTGATTGGACCGGTGGCAGCCAAATCAATTGCCGGGCCAAAGTTACCCTGACCAAATATTTACTAAATTGTGGAGGGACGGGAAGATCCTATGCTTGCCGCGAGTCTCTGTTGATCCCGCCAAGCTGATCCAGAGATAAATCAAAATTCACCAGCATGGTTGAAAAAGAAGTCTCTAGATCCTGCTTGTCGAGGATAGCCCTACCTGTTGCGATCAATTTCGTCACGGCAAGAACAATTGAGGTAGACGCTACTCCGAACATTCAAATTGACATCATAGTGTCAAAGCTACAGTAAATGCAAATAAAACGCCAGAGATAACAGTACAAATCTGCCCACGCCTGCCGTCCGAAGTCGTTTCAAACCCGGCGGGCTCTTTCCTCTCTATTCCCGATAGACATTCCATGCAAGCGCCGCCGCACTCAAGGTCGATGACATCCCTCTCGACAAAAAAACCAGCCAATAACCGTGCCTCTCTAACTGGCAACCAAATCTAAACCTCGAGTCGAAGGGGGAAGGGGAGGGGGGCAAAAAAAGAACAACACACTCCACACGCCATTTTCAAAGAACTCCAGAAACCATATATCTCGGACAAAGACGAGGAACAGACGACATATCACTTTCGCTTTCCCGCATGGAAAAGATGATCTGCGTCGAGGCGTCCTTGCGTCTGGTGCTCAAATGCCGCTGTCGTCCTGGTGAACATTGTGTTCGGCAGCAAACTTCCTCCAAGGCGCACACTGCTCCTCAAGGAACTCCTTATTCATGTCGGCCGTTCCCGGAATCTCGCTGATGCGCTCCACAAGCTGGAGGGCAAATCCAAGAGAAGCATGCCAGCCAATCTGTTGACAAGGAAAAGTTGTCAGCGTCAAAAGATTTCCCTACTTTTTTTTTTCATGCATCGAGAAGGTAAGTGGTGAGCTGGTTAAAAAAGAAAAAACTCACATGGCAATGCATGAGCCAAACCCCAGGGTTGTCCGTCGGAAACCCAAGAACCAAATGTCCACCGTTGGGCAACATAGCGACGTCCCTCCTGGGCGCATCCTTAGTCCGCACCACATGCTTCGCCGGATCAAAGGCACCGGTGGTATTCTGCGCCAAGACCCAAAAGTCGTGCCCGTGGAGATGGATCGGGTGCGTGCCCACATTGGAGTTGATGATGAAGTAGACCCACTTCTTCTCCTCGTCCAGCTTGACCACGGTCTGCGGCCCGCTGAACTCGGTGTCGCCGTCCAGAACCTGCTCCACCGTCGGGTCGCTCCAGTTGGTGAGGAAACTCTGCGGGCCCAAGCTCCACACCTTGTTGCCGAACCCGGGCCTAAAGGTCTCGCTGTGGTCCGCCCCGCCGGCCTCGAGGCTGAGGATGGGGACGAGTTTGTCAATGGGATGGTCGAAGCAGTCGTTGACTCCGCCATCGCTGATGGTCGGTTCCGGACCGGTGGGGTCCGTCTCCGGCGCGCCTTCGTACCTAAAGATGCCTTTGATGCCCGTGAGGGCGTTGCCGCCTGTTCCGGCGCACCGCGGGACGGCGTGGAGCCAGTAGTTGCCTACATCCGCCTTCGCCTCGACGATGACGTCTAGCCGCTGGCCGATACCGATGCTGAGGACCTTGGTAGGGAAAGGCTTGATGGGCACGAAATCCGTGGCAATCACCTCGAAGTCGTGCCCGTCCAGGACAACCTTGAAGTGCATATCTATGGAGTGGTTGATCAATCGAATCCTGTAGCGTTTACCCTTCGTCATCTTCGTATTGGCCACAAAGTACTCTCCGCCATTTTGAAACTTGTTCGTGCCATTCACGAGGCCGTTTTGCGGCGCCGGAGGGAGGGCGCCGGATCTGGCGATGGGGTAGAGCTCGTCGGTGGTGTTGTGGAACCAATCACCCAGGGTGACAATGCCGATGTCTTCATGGTATTTGGCAGAAGCGGGGCCGTGGATCACGATGCCGCCGAAGACGCCGTCCCAGGGTTGAAGGGCGAAATGCGAGTGGTACCACGAGGTGCCGTACTGGGTCGCCTTCCAGCGGTAAGTAATGGTCTCGTTAGGGGCGACGGGACACTGCGTAATGGCGACAACGCCGTCGTGGGCGTTGGTGCCGTGCTGGCGGATACCGTGGAAGTGGATAGATGTTCCGTTATCGAGCGTGAGGTGGTTTGTCACCTCGACGACTAGTTTTTCGGTTCAAGTTAGCCAGGTCGATGTTCGAGTAATCACCGCTGCCTGTTCCTAGCGAAGATCCCCACTCATTGAACATACCAACAGTATCACCCCAATCAGCCTCAATCGTCGGCCCCGGGATCTGCCCGTTGATGGCCAGCACCATCTTCTTCACCCCGTCAGGAGACATCTCCAGGTTGGTCAGCTCAAACTTATAAAACCTCTCCCTGCCCGTATCGGGCCCTTCCTCGTAGTAGTTGGAGTTGAGGTTGTAGGGGAGGTCCGCCTTCCAACACTCGGGCGTTGTGGCCGAGTCGAACTCGCAGCCCGGCGTCTGGCGCTTCTCCTCCACCAGTGGGCCGGGGGCCGCGAAGGCGAAGTGGGCCAGGAGGCCCGCAAACAGCGTAGCTCCACGCATGGTGGGCACTCTGGGCGAATATCAGGGGGAAAGCTAGATGAAAGGCTATGAAGCGAAAGAAGATGTGATAAAATGAATGTAGAGAAGCAGGAAAACCTGCTTGAAACGAAGGTCGAGAAGGAATGAATGAATGAATGAATGAATGAATGAATGAATGAATGAATGAATGAATGAATGAGTGACGGTGCCAAAGAGGAAAGGCTTGAAGGACGATAGTGGTTATTTCATTGAGATCAGTTGTCGCTCTGGACATCTTTAGATCTTTATAGATCTTCATCATCTTCCCGGAATTCATTACGAGCTTCCCGTTCTCCACATCGACTGTATGTTCCAAAACCCGGTAAGGATTTTGCTGATGTCGTGATCCTAACAAGGAGCCTCAGTCATGCCCAACTCCCCCTTTCCCTCCCGTCTCCAGCGCAGAGCCATTGCGGTGTGAAGATTGAACAAAAGTCCCGAGGATGAGAAAGCGCAATGGCGACCCGAGCGAGCCGACGCATGGCTTAGAACTTCCTTCCATGATGCTTCTCGAAGGGCATTTCGTTCTAGATTCGCGCTTGGCGCGGCCGGTGCAAGACCCACCAAGACTAAAGCTCTAAGTCGATACGATGTGTAAGACTTCACAGCCTCGCATCATGGTAACAATGTACGAGGTTTCGTGGTTCTTAATCTTAAATGTTCGAAACAGGCTCGTCGTTCAAGACCCTAATGTGATGCTACCTAGGAACAGGACTACCAGGAACGGTTTAGGAATAGGGCTCGCGAGTAAGCAATGCACCAATATCTCGGATTGTGGGGCGATCGAATACGGGAAATGACAAGCATCGTGGCTTGCCTGCTCGGCAGGCATAGGATGCCACTTGAGGGCGGCGCGGACGATATCCACAGGGCTGGAGAATATCGGGTTGGGAACGGCAAGTGGGTCAAAATGGGGGAAAGGCTGGACCCAGCGACATCCGCTCGCAGCATTCTCGAGCAATACGACCACAGAGTCGCGCTCAAGGCAGCATGGTGTTGCTGTGGTAATAGGGGTTCTCTGTCACGACAGGCAATGTGCCATGGGGGTGGAGCAGGCAAGTTCATGCACCACTGTTGCAGTTAGCCTCTTGTTCTCTTAGCACTTGCTAGATCCATAATGTGCTCTCCTAAAGCCAGACGAGCGGAAATATCCGAGAACATGCCCCTGAGGATATCGAGAAGCGGTGGCGTAGCTCGGAAGCATACTCGCGTTCTTTGCGCATGTTTGCCTGCCCAGGACCCTGACTCCCTGTGAGGCTGGCCCGAAATCTCCTGAACCACGTGGAAACAAGGAACATCTGCTCATCGAGGACGGGAAGAACAGTGAGGCTTGAGCACGTCACGGAAGCTCTGTATGAACATAGAAGGTAGCGGTGCGATCGATCCTTCCTTGACCATGTAAAATGAGGATCCACAATTGACGCGCAAAGTGGGAATTCCAGGAACAATACGACCCTTGCCCTGTGCCGCTCGCTAAATCCTAATGTTGCTATATTCACGAGTGTCATAACTCTGGGCGTAGCTTAAATCTGGAGTACGGGGAACATACCCATTTTGGGAAAATCGTTTAACCACTTGCTCGATAAAAGTGGGTCAGTTTAGCTGCCGAGTTGCACCGCCTCAGGTTTCAAAGCGCATCCTGGATTTCATCCCGGGGGGGATAATGTGGGGGCCAAGTTAAGCGGACCTTGACCTTCAGTAAGCACTTTTCAGACTGAGTCTGCCTGCCTGTTAATTGAATCGTCCAACCTCCTGGATTCGATTTGCGTCGACCGTGGATCCAGGTAGGAAATGGTGGGCTTGGAGCGAAATGTATGCCACCATGCCTGATGGCTTGCCACGCTTAGCCGTCACCCTGGTAAAACGAAGTCAGGGTCGTGATCTCCATACCCACCACAAAACCAAGAGACAGCGGTGATCCGTCCGAACAAGTGATTTTCCTAACCAGTTTTCCGGTCTGATCGCGCATGAAGCTAACGAGGAAAATGGGTTGGCACCCTGGAGGGTACTGTCAGTTTGTCTGAAGCCCAGCCCCTGAAGACTGATGCTTTAGCAATGACACGAGACCAGGCGGCTGGCTGCAATCGTGTGGCGATCGCAATGCGGCGCCATCCCTACAGCCTTGCAGCCCCCTTTCCCCTCAAACCCCAGGCTGCGGCTTGACAATCAAAGCTGACGCTGTTTGGCAGACAGTGACTAAACGGGACGCACGTCCGTGGTGACTACGAATATGACCCGGTTCGTTCCCAATTTCCGAAAATACCGCCGCACCAAAGGGCATTGAACCCTTCACGACATATCACGACATACATTCTAATGCTCAAAGTCAGTGGAGAAATCGTTATGGTCGTATTTTGTCAAGGGTGGCAGACTCGTCAGCCTCGCGATGCACGATGCGCCCGTTTGCAGCGGTCTGCGTTTCCCCCTCATTACCAGAGAAGTCACCGAACACTGGTACCCTCTAAACATAGACATGATAACGCCCGCCTTTGTATGCCATGATAAGCTAGATCCCTCAATGCTGGAGCTGTCAGAACAAGAAGTAATCATACCCCTTTCCGTGCCTTACTGTACGCCGTTCCCATGACCAATCTCCACCGCCCTCAAAGATTCAAAGCCAAAGCCAGTTTACGCCTCCACGTTCCGCTCGAAAAGCATCATCTAGCTGCTGCATCCCCTCCTGTCTCTACTCTTCGTCTTCGTCACTCGTGGCCTCGATGTTAGACTTCGTTTTATTCGACTTATTGGACGCTTTCCGACCCGCCGCTGGTGCGGGTTCGTCGACGTCATCAACCCCTTGTCCTGTCTTCTTCTTGATCTCGGCGTTGATAGCAGGAACGAACCTCAGCAGCTCTTGGTACTGCTCCGTCGTGAGCGATATTCCCTGCGAGCAGCAAAGTTAGCAGTTGAGCATATGAAACAAGTGAATGTGCACCAATAGCAGCGAAAATCCCAAGCAGTTGGGGCAATGCCATGGCAAGAGGGCACCACCAACCTTCTTCCCCGGCAGCGTCTTGCCGTCCTTCTCATAGTATTCCCTAATGTTGACGAAGGTCTTGCCCTTGAAGTCGGAGATGGTGACTCGTCGGCTCTTCGATATCTGAAGGAGGCACTCGAGGTTAGCCCCTAGCCGTAGTTTATGCATGGCAGCAACCTGAAAACTTCGATCGTACCTCCCAGAACCTGTTGCCGTCGCTGTCCTTGCTCGGCCCCGAGCTGGCGCTCTTCGGTTTCTTGGCGACTGGTGCGCCTGATTCCGAGTCGCTGCTATCGCGGGCATTGGAAGCCGAGCGCTTCATCCCTGGCCTAGGCATCGCGGCAGTAATGGAGAGAATAATGCCAAAAGCACAACGTAGCCAAGCAAAGATTGGAGAGCAGGATTGGTTTGTCCAGTGGGAGGCGGGAATGAGACGCGTCGCGCGTAGGATCACGATTTGAGCGGCGAAGACTCTTGCTGTCAGCCTGTGGAGATAAATCTTCCGCGGTGTTTTAGATTGTGTCAGGAGAAAGATATATTCCGTTCCGTACTTGGTTTGTATGGGCTACAGGTTCCTAGGTTGAAGCTATGATAGATCTGTCGAAAAAAGCAGGTAGAGGTCGATGCCGACCTGGGTCCACATTGGCTGCCACTTCCGGCGGAGGTGGGGGACGGTGACAAATGTGGCTGAATATTTTTGACCCGCTTGCTTGAAATTGCTTGTCCTTCTTTCTGGATCCTGAAGGTGTCTTGCAAGACCCTAGTACTCTGCCGACCTCAATCATCTCATCTCATCTCGTCTCTCAAATGTATAAATAGTTTGAATATCAACCCCGAGCTCCCTTAAACTCTGTACCAGATAGCCCAATCACTTACGTATAGTGAGAGTGCCATGATTGCATGATGTAGACTGCCAAGCTTCGGTGGCATCTGGTAGTGTATACCATACTAGATATCTTCCAGAAGCTAGCTATTCTTAGAAAAATTTATATCCTTCTAGGCATGTCACATCCGTTGGTGAGTCCCCGAGACATTCATATTAAGGTATCTCTTGATTGCAACGCTTCCGGCCTTGTATATGTGTAGGTTGAGGCGTTGAGCGAGGATAAGTTTAACCATAATACCAGAATACAAAGATGACTCAAGTTCGTGCTATCACTATTAACTGAAGTGAGCATTGACCTTGGTTTCAAGATTCGAGTCCGTGGTTCTAGCGATGTGATCGGTCATTTTCTGTCTTAAGAACCTTTGCCTTCTTTCCGAGCATTTCTTGCCGCAGCAAAGGCTGGATATTCTTCAGCTGACTGTGTAGTCAAATGAGCGAGTATTTATAGTGGTAGACGCTTACAATATTCCTCCGCCGATAATGAGACTGGAGATCCCTACGCCGACTCCTAAGCCAATCCGCTGACTCTTCGAAAGCCCACCGCAACAGTCTGGCGCTTGAAAGCAAGAGGTATTAATATCAATTTGGTATTCTGTTTCTCGTCTGCTCAGATGGTTCCTTACCTAAATCATGTGTTGTCTCATTCCTCGCAACCGATGAGGTTGGTAGTAGTCCGACACCAGTAGTATCTAAATTAGTATTTCCATCTTGTGTAACCAATATTACAGTAGTTGTCGGCCCAGGATGAGACGGCGGTAGTGGAAAAGGAAAACTGCTTCTGGTTCTTGTCGGATCAGTAGCGGTAGTATTCACGTTTAGAACTGTGCTTGAGACCTGGCACATGAGTGCAGTCCATGGGGTCTCTTCGCCTTCGATGTCCCAACGAAAGGTAAGGCAGCGTGAAGAACCTAGAACGTCGGGGCTACAGTATCGCCATAATTAGCTAGTCTATTCGTATTAATCAGATATATACTGGAAGAGGGAATCAGGAATGCTACCATGTTAACCATGTTAGGATATTCAGCTTTGATGTTGGCTCGGTTACCGCTCCACCAGCCTCGATGCAGGCTGTGTTGATTTCACAAAGAGGTCCTGAGCAACATCCAACATATGTTGTGCCTGAGCCTTGGTGTGCGCAACTTCCCGTGTTACATCCAATAGGCAAGTCTGGCGATGTCAGTGCATAGGGAATATCTCGAAGTCTGTTACTTCTACCGACCTGCTTCTCCTACAGTTCCTGTCTGAATGAATCCACAGGTGTCATGTATTGTAATTGCCTCAATCGGACCCTTGAACTCTCCATCTCCCTCGCCGAGCCCCGGGGCTAGGGTTGGTAATGAAACCAGCGCGGAGCTTACGAGAAAGGAAAATAATAGGATATTGAAGAGACCCATTAGAATTTCGATATTGACGGAGCCTTACTCGGACAAAAATTGGAGACGAAACTGCATAAACCTTAGGAGCCAGGGTTCTGTTTAATACAGATTTGACAAAGCCTGCTCCTTATCCCGCTCAATTCTCAAAGAAGGGTGTACTGGCGACGCCACTCTAGAACCCTGCATTCTTAGTACACCTGGCTGTGCGCGCCTGCATTCGATTAGACCGAGGGAGGGATACACAAAGAACAGATGCTAAATAGGATGTTGTAGCCGATCTACACTAACACCAATCTATCGCTCAGCCCCCGCCACATTCAAGTCGGTGCAATCCTAGTATTAGAACCCGATCACGCTCGAACAATACTCAAACCTGGCCCTCCTTTTGGTCGCCTCATTCTTCCATGCCATGACAACCAGCCAACCACTGCAATGTCTGCAGATTGTCAAAAATTTTCAGACGCCACAGATTTCTTCCTATGGGCTGCAACGATCAATAAATCCTTGGGTTTCACGGACGAAACTTTGGCGGAATGTCGCTCGACAATATGTGCGGGTGAGTTGGAAACTCTCCACCTTCTTCTGACGTTGTCCAACCAATGACTCTCTCTCTCCAGCTTTGTTGGGATCAGGAAATCCCGATATCTCGGGAATCGGAGTACGCTTGTCGACGAGGCAGGAAGTGAATTAAGCTGATGTCTTATTGTAGGTGGTTGCGGCATACTGTGTCGAGATCGGTGGAGGTCTCTTTCTCGCCATCGCCCTGTGGGGGCTGCAACGGCTGGGAAATAGAGAGTCATGGCTGTACCACCAGATCGAAGGGCCAGTAATGCAGGGCATGTCGTCCTTCTTCGACAGCGCTGTCTTCTTCTGTCTCGCCATCCAGATCGCGAGCATCGTCGTCCTAGCCAAACGAGACTACCTCGTTAGCACCATCGGATTTGGCCAGTACGAGGCTCAGATGACCCTAGACATCTCCATCGCCTGCATCATCCCGCTCATGTACCCAATCTCCATGCTAAGACTTTGGAACAGAACCCCGAGAACGTCAGTGCGTCCGTCCAAAGATGTGGCCCAAGCGGACGATTGCAAGTTGAGGAGACGGAGGGAGAGTCATATAGTCGCCTTGTATTGCTTCGTCATGGCACTCTTTGTCTACCCTCTGCTTTCCCAGCTGGTAAATAACTGGAAGCCATCCGAGATTGGGGTGGGCAAAGCGCCCGACAACAAGCCCGACCTTGCCATGAAAGATTTTGACGTGCTCTTTGGCTTCTGCTCCCGTGGAGCAAAACCGCTTTCAGCAAGGGAAAATAAGATTCTCGCTGGTTTCGAAGTTGCCGCCTCCGCCATCATTATCTTCTTCACCATATGGACGGTGGCAAATGCCGCAATTTCCACCACACCTAGAGGGGCGGAGCCGCCGAACTTTATCGTTGCTGGCATCCTGAGAGTGAACGGGTCAGTGAGAAAAGTCTTGGGACGACTCCAACTCTCGTGGGTTAACCCGGTAGTTTTTGAGATCTTTCTTCTCACACTGCCTATGACGCTTGTCGGCGGGCTGCTGTGGGGCATTTTCCGCATCCGGGAAGCGCAAAAGGCACTCGCCGAAGCGACCGGAAACAGCTACAAAGATAACGAGTGGACTTTCGGACAGGTGATTGCTATTGTTATGTTTATGCCCGTTCTGAGCGACATGGTGTACTCGTGGTGGTATCAGGATCTAAAGTAAGAAAGGGACCTTTGGGGGAGAGTTTGGAGCAGTTTTCTTTGGCACGATTTCAAACCTTACCTACTCTTTCCAATCTCGAATTTCGACGAGAGCTGCCCATCGTCGTTGACGACGAGTAATACACTTTGTACTTGCCAGATGGATTAACTTGTACCAGTGACTTCATCATAATCTCGGCCCGAGTATTTGC